>FSXN01000198.1_pt1 | contig 27492 bp, 20 predicted proteins | sample 1638221 | NCBI WGS metagenome assembly FSXN01 (sample SAMEA3914788, study PRJEB12502) | metagenome | biome: forest; material: soil | place: Canada | collected 2011-07-03 | depth 0.1 m | reverse complement strand
GCGCGCTCCAGGCATCGGCCGACTGGCGCCAGGCGGTCTGGCCGCTCTCCTCCAGCTTCAGGGTGGCGTAGACCGGCTGGCCGGCCGAGGCTGACAGACTGTAGGTGATCGGCGCTGCCGCGGCCGCCTTGACCAGCGGACCGTTGGAGGTGGTCCCGCCGCCGGATTCGCTCAGGCTGTAGTGGACCAGGCCCACATCGGCGTTGGCCAGGGTGAAGGTCGCCGTAGACCCCGCCCCCATCTGCACCAGTGGCCGGGCCGCGAACATGGTCGCGGTGGCCGGGCTCGCGCCCAGCAGGATCGAGGTCGCCCCGCTGGCCTGGCCCTTGATCACCAGTTCGTCGTCCGCGCCCAGGCCCAGCCGGGCGTTGCCGCTAGCGGCATAGTTCCCCGCCAAGGTGAAAGTCGTGCCCGCAGGGCCGCCGCGCAGGTCCACCAGGCCGCCGCTGTTCTGGAAGCTCGACAGCCCCTGGAACGTCACCTGGCCGGAGACATTGACCGTGCCGGTGTTGGTGAAGCTGCTGCCCGCCCCGAACACGCTGTCCTTGGTGGCGTTGAAGGTCCCCTCGTTGCTGAGGGTGTTGTTCGCCGCCGCCAGATACACCCCGCCAGAGATGGTACCGGTGTTGTCGATCACCGCACCGAGCACCGGCGGCGTGGTGGGCGGCGGCTGCCCGGCCTCGTTGATCTGCATGCCGATGACGTCGATGGCGTAGCCCACGCCCCCGGCGATGGTCCCGGCGTTGGCGATCGCCACCTGGCCAGTTGTGCTCTGGATCTGGATGCCGTCGGCCGCCCCGCTCACCCCACCGCCCGAAGTGATGGTGACATTGGTGGAACCCGCCATATTTAGCGCCACGACGCCGTTCGCACCTGAAGAGGCGATCTTGCCGGTCACGCCCAAGCTGATGGCGCCGCTCCCCGTGCCATAGGCGTAGATGCCATCGGCCACGCGCGTGGAGATCGCCCCCACCTGCAAGCCGATGTCGCCGTGACCGATCGCCAGGATGCCGGTGGACTCGCTCCCCTGGGTGGTGATCGAGGACGCCTGGATGTTCAGCGCGCCATAAGCGTTCATCGCAATGATGCCGGGACTATCCTGGCCGGTGGTGGCGATGGAATTGGCCGAGAGCGTAAGCGTCGACGCATGGTTGCTATCGCCGCCGGCGACCGCGGAGAGGCCCGCGCTCTGCATGCCGCTGGTGCTGATCGAGTTGACGTTCACCACGCCGACGCCGCCGATACCGTAGGTTCCCGAAGTGACGTCGACGCCGTTGGCATCATCGCCACTGGTCGAGACCTGGCCCGCGGTGACGTTGACGCCCGCCCCCCCGACGACCAGGAGGCCCTGCGACCCGTCCCCCGTCGTGACCGCGGAAGCGATGTTGATCTTCGCTGTTCCGGTCTGGGCATAAGCCGTCAAGGCCGGCGACTTGTCGCCCGCCGTGCTGATCGCGTTCGCCGTCACATTGACATCACCGTAATCGGAAACCGCGACGACTCCGGGCGAAACCAGACCCTTGGTCGTCACGGTTCCCGACAGCGTCAGACTGACCGGACCGTAGCCCGCGGCGAACAGACCCCGCGCCTGGTCGCCCAGGGTCGAAATCGCGCCGGTCTCGGTGATCGTGACCCCGCCGGCGAAGGATTCGCCGACCAGCCCCAAGGCCTTGTAGCCTGCCGTGGCGATCGAGCCGGCGGAGATGTTGACGTCGCCTGTCGCCAGGACGCCCACGCCGAGAGATTGGCTCCCCGAGGTCGTGACGCTGCCGACGGAGATCTTGGCCGGGCCGGTGGCGTAAGCGTACAGGCCTGGCGACTGGGCGCCCGAGGTCGAGATCGACCCGACATTGGCGTTGATCCAGCCGTAATGGAGGTTGTTGGTCCGGATCAGGACACCGGGGGCGTTGTAGGCTCCCGACGTGGTGACCGAGCTGAGGGTGACGTTGTTGTAGTCGGTGCCTTCCAGGTCGACGCCGATGGCATGACTGCCCCGCGTCGAAATCGAGCCGCCGGTGATGGTCACCGTACCGCCGCCTACCCCAGAACCTGTGCCGAAGGCTAGCGCCCGGACCCCGTCCGCGTAGTCGCCGGCCGTCGATATCGATCCTGCATTAATGTTGACTGTGCTGCCGCCGTTATAGTCGATCGCGACGATACCGCTCGCCGACGCCCCGGAGCCGATCGTCTTGATGGTCCCGACGTTGATGCTGATCCCGTGCGTGGGATCGCTGGAATAGGTGCTCTGGGCGACCGCAAGAACCCCGTAGTTGTTCGAGATGATCGATCCCTGGGTGACCGAAACCGAGCCCGCGCGGCTCGTCGCGATCACACCATAGCTGTTCAGTGGACCGGTCGTGACAGACCCTTGGCCGTCGATCAGGACGTCGCCCATCGCGACGGCGCGGATGCCGACGCCCCCGCCATAGCCGATCGTGATCGAACCGTTGTTATGGACGGTCGCGCCGCCGGTATAGCCCAGCGCATAGATTCCGCTGGTAGACTGACCCGGCGCCTGGATTTGGCCGCTCAGGGTGACGACGGAGCTCCCTCCTATGGCGGAGATCGCCGCGGCCTCGTTGGCCTCCACAACGACGTCTCCCGCGTTCACCGTCGCGGTCCCGTTGGAAGCCACGGCGCTGATCCCGATAGACCCCTCGCCATAGACGCTGATCGCGCTGGCGTTGATGGTGACATTTCCATTGTCGCTGACGGCGTTGACGCCGATCTCGCGGCCGTAGGTCTTGATCCGCTGCTGGCTATCGACCGTGACGTCGCCGCCGCCGTGGGCATAGATTCCGGCGCCGAAGCCACGCGTGAACAGGCTCGAACTCGAAATCTGGCCGGTGACGGTGACGTCCACCGTGCCGTCCGAAATCGCCACGATGCCATGGCCGACGCTCGCACTGGCGGAGACGTCTCCGTTCACGGTCAGATCGACCGCAGCCCCCGCCCCCACGCCATGCGCATAGACCCCGAACACGCCGCCGCTGACATTGCCGGTGGTGATAGTCACGTTATGTCCGGTCGCATTGACGCCGCTCGCTCCAGCGCCGCCGCTCACCGTCACATCGCCGACATTGATGGTCACGTCGCCGCCGGTGGAATTGGCGTAGACGCCCGTGGCCTTGGGACCGATGCTAAAGCCAGAGCTCCCGCCCGTCGTCGTGATGGAGCCTGCCGTAATGTTGATGTCGCCGCCGGCGTTCGCCTGGATGGCGGTCGCGCCATATCCGCTAGTCGCCACGGAGGCGGCGATGATGGACGCCGCCCCGCCTGCATTGGCGAGGATCCCGGTCGAACCGATCCCCGACGTCGTGACGTTGCCTGCTGTGATGGTCGCAGCGCCAGTGGAGGTGACGGTAATGGCGGGGGTGTAGTCGGCCGTGGAGTTGACGTCGCCATAGGCGACGGAGACCGCGCCCGTGGACGCCGCCGACAGACGCTGCGCCGGCGCCATCGACAGATCCTGCGGGGCCGCCCCGGAGAAGGCGACGGGAACGTAGCCGCGCAGACCGACAGGGCTAGTCGAAAGCGGCGTTTCAAGGGTGAAGCCGGCCGACGGATCGGCCGCCACGGCCAGGCCAGGAACCAAAAGCGCTGCTGCAACGGCCGCGCTGCCGCCCAGGATGGTGCTTAGTTTAAGTCGATTGATACGCGCCTTGGTACGCCCGGCGACGCCAAATTCACTCATCAAAACCCCCCACGAAAGCGTGCTGTTGAAGGCACGATCCCGAGGCGGTCGCGAACCCGTAACGAATTTGTCTAGAAGTCGTAACGCAGACCCAGGCGGGCTGTACGCGGCCGGGGTGGCGTCACGTCGGCGTCGGCGACCGTGGCGAATGGCGTGCCGATCGCAAAAGCGGTGCCACGCGTGTCCAGCAGGTTGGACACCTTGAACACGACGCTCGCCGCGCCCAGGTGGAGGCGGGCGCCCAAGGCCACTGTGGTGTAGTCGCCCTGCTGTCGCGCCAGCAGGCTTCCCACGCCGAACAGCGAGGCGCCGACACGTTGCACGCGCAGACCCGCTTCGAAGTCGGGCCCGTCCAACACCCGCCCCCGGTAGTCCAGCGCCGCAATCCCCCCGCTGTGGGCTACGTCGGGCAAGCTGCTCCCGACACCGCTATCCGCAAGGATCGGCGAAGGGTTCAGGTGGCTGCTGGCCAGAAACCCTGAAACCTGGAGCCTCACCCCCTCGATGATGCGAACCGCTCCCATCGCGTCGAGACTGTAAACGCGGCCGTCGCCGATATTGGCCACCAGCGGCAGGCCCAGGGCGTCGAGCACGTCGGCCTGGATCTTGTTCCACTGACTGTAGGCGCCGCTTAGCGACAGGGCGATCCTGTCACGCCCGGCGACGCCATGCCGAACCCCCGCCTCCGCGGTGTTGAGGCTGTCGCTTCTGTAGCTCTGCGCGGTGCTGCTCGGGGTCAGCCCCCCGAGGCGAACGCCCGAACCGTCGCGCAGGTACAGCGTGGTGTCGTCGCTGAGCTGATACGACAACGCGGCGGTTGGTAGGAGATGCCGCTCCGCACCCTTCACCTCGGTGGTGACGAGCCGCAGAATCCGAAACGGGCTTTGATTGCTGATCACATGGCCCGACTGATCTTCTAGCGCATAGCGCAGGCCAATCGTCGCCGAGAGGCGTCCGACGATCTTGTGGGTAATTTCGCCGTAGCCGGTAAGATCGTTGGTGCGGTCGTGCAGGGTTGTGGTCAACTGTGGCCCAGGCGGGCTTTGATAGTCCCGCTCCATGCTCTGCGCCTGGGTCAGATAACTCAGCCCGGCAACCCAATTGGCTCCAGCAGAGCCGCCCCACGCCCGCACCTCCTCGGAGGCCTGCTGCGAGCGATCCTTCTCGTCAAACCGTCCAAAGTTGCCGATCGGTATGACCTCGAACACCTGATCGGCGCGCTGGTCAATCAGGCCGGTGGTCGAGCGTAGGTTCACCGCGCCCACGCGTCCGCTGATGGTGGTGGTCCCGGCGATGAAGGTGTCGCTGGACGGCTGCGCCAAGGGACTGGACCGGGTCCATGGCGGATCGGTCGGATCCACATAGGCCGCGTCGCGATTGTCGATGCGCTGCGCCACCCCGCCGACATCGATGCGCCATTGGGCTGCAGGGACCCAGCGCATAGCGATACGCCCCCCATCGGTCCGGGTTTGGTTAACGTCCTTGAGGCCACGCTCGAGATCGTCGATGTAACCGCCGTCGTCTTCGGCGTAGGCGACCGCCCGCAGCGACAGCTTTCCCTCGACCAGAGGGACGTTGAGATCGCCCCCGATATCGCCGCCGTTCGCGCCATGGGCTGTGTTGGTTCCGCCCACCCAGATCGAGCCGGAGGTCTTGTCCAGCACCGGAGCGTTGGGCTCGACCCGGATGACGCCGGCCAGGGCGCCGGCGCCGTACAGCGTCCCCTGTGGTCCGGCCACCACCTCCACCGAGGACACATCGTAGAGCTTCAGATCCGGGTCGGGTGCGTCGTAGATGAGCGGAAGATCGCCAAGATACTCTCCGACCAGCGCCGGACTGGCCCCGGTGAAGCTGCTGTCGGCGATGCCACGCAGGAAAAGCTTCTCCTGCCCTGCTCCCCAATCCGTCGAGGTCAGGATCGGCGCCAGCGCCCCCAGAGCGCCGGTGTCGGCCGAGCCGCCAAAGCGGCCAAGATCGGCGCCGGAGACCTGGACGACCTCGGCCGGATAGTCGCTCAACAGTTCGGAGCGCTTGGTGGCCTGCACCACGAGCTCGGCGACCGAACCTGGCCTCGTAGGCGGCGCTGGGCGCGGCGGCGACGGACGCCGCGCCCGAGTGATGCGCCAACTGTTCGGACCCGCCCGCACTAGGCCCACGCCGGCGTCACTGGCCAGGCGGGCCAGAACTTCGTCGGGGGACCCTTCCAGGTGCAGCGCGGGCAGACGTATCGACAGTAGCCTGGCTTCGGGCGTCAGGACGCTTGCGCCGGTCTGATTCGTAACGGTCTCGATCGCAGCGCCGAGCGAGCCTACAGGCAAATCAAAGCGCAGCCGCGCCGCGCCAGCCGCGCCGCCGCCCCACGCCAAAACCGCCAGGCCGCCTATGCTACAAAGGATCTTGCGCAGGACTCAGCACCCAGACGTCGCCCTTACGGGCAACCGCCAGGCCCATCGCGGGAGCCAGGTTGTGCAGGGTGTCGCCGGCGCTGCCCTGAATGGTCACAACGCCGGAAAAGCGCCGGTTCGTGACTTGCGGGGCGACGCTGATCCTGGCGCCCGTGGTCTGCACGATGTCATCGGCGACATCGGAAACCGTCGCGTCGAGGTAGCTGAAGCGACCTCGACGCCAGCCAGTGACCGCCTCTGGTGCAATCGCATCGCGTCGGGCCGCAACGCCGCCGCCGAAGCGTAGCCGCTGGCCGGCGGTCAGCTCCATGGGAGCCCCGACACCGTCCAGCCTGACCTCCCCCTGCGCCACCGCGACGGTGTTCCGCGTCGCCCGACGTCGCAGGTCGAATGCCGTGCCGACGTCGGTCACCACGGACTCTCCAAGTCTCACGGTGAACGGTCGGGCCGGGTCATGGAGGATCCAGAACGTCGCCTGGCCCTGGTCCAGCCGCGCCGTGTGGTCGGCATCGTCGATCATGAGACGCGTGGCGCCCGCAACCGCCACTCGGCTTCCGTCAGATAGGCGCAATACGCGCTGCTCACCCGGTCGTGTCGCGATCGTCACCGCCGCCGCAACCGGCGCCGGCGCCGTGCGCCGGACCAGACCGAGCCCCACGGCCCCGAGGCCGAGCACCAACACCACACTCGCGGCAAGCAGGGCCAGCCCTGGCCGGAAGGTTGCCGGAGCGCGCCCAGGGCGCGACGGCCGCGCCCCCCCTAAAGTTCGGACGGGGCGGATCGGGTTGTCGCGCAGTTCGCGTACGCCGTCGGCAATCTCGTCATCCAGCGCCGCCAATCGATTGAAGATTTCGGCGTGGCGGCTATCGGCCTTGAGCCACGCGGCCAGCCCATCCCAGTCTGCAAAACTGGGATGCCTGTACCGCTTGACCCATTCAAAGGCTTCAGCCTCGATCGCATCGTCCCCGTTCATGATCGATCTCATAGCGGGTTCCGGACGCGCCTCACGTTCCTCATCGCCCCTTCTCCTTGCACTTGAGCAAGGCGCGGAACGCCAGGTTCAGGTCCTTTTCAACCGTGCTGAGGCTTACATTCAGCTCGTCGGCGATCTGGCGCTGTGTCATTCCGTCGATGCGGTAGCGATGAAAAATATGAGAGGCCCGGTTGCTGAGCCTGCTTAGGACCCGCTCGATCATCATAAGGCGCTCGCGCGCCAGCAATCGCCGTTCCGCCGTCGGCTCCACCACGGCGTTGTGGTCGCGACCATGCACGAAGCCCCAGTCGGCCTCGCGGCTGACCCGCCGGTTGGTGTTGCGGACGCGCTGAAGCACGATGTTGTCGGCAATACGGTAGAGATAGCCCTTGGGGTCCTCGATTCCTGAGGCGTCGATCGTGCAGGCCTTCACCCAGAGCTCTTGCAGGACGTCCTCTGCCTCAACGCCAGGAAAGCCGATGGTGCGGTTCCTAACATAGCCCGCCAGCTGGTCGCCATTGGCAGCAAAGACATCAAGCAACGTCGCCGAAGCGGCGGAGTGTGCGACTTTTTTAAGCAACTCCGCTCTCGAAATTCATTTACTGAACGGCCCGGACGATAGGCAATCATTTGCCGTGATGGCAAGCGCGACAATTCGTCATTATTGCACAACCCGCGTCGCAGCCACGACGCCCATTCAAATTGAGAAAATGCTGGCCGACCTTCTGCCGAAGCGCGAAGCTGGATCATTCACAGACGCAGGGCGGCCGGCAGGAAACAGCTGGTGCATGGTCGCCAAGGCGGACCACATCAGTAGTCCCGACCTGGAGCGGATGTACGCCGCACGCGCACAGCCACACCGTGGAGATCGCCGGAGCGAGCCACTCCGTCCACCGGTCCCACCCGCAGGAGGTCGCGGCCCTGATCGAACAGGCCGCACAGCACGCCGGCGATTGAGGCTGCCGAAGGCGCCGCCGGGGATCAGCCGGCGGCGCTTGGTGCTACGCCGTCAGCGCGCGCGGCGTGGCGAGGGGCTGGGCGTGGCGGCCCTCGGCTCGCTCTTGATCGCGCAGCACGGCTAGGGACACCGCCTAGGCGGCGCGGGTATGGCCGCGGCAGGCTTGCTTCAGCCTCGCGCCGGGGTCCGCCGGATTGGCGAGCGGTAAGGTCGGCGCACAGAGTCCGAGCGGCACGTTTTGTGGATCCGCCGACGTTGGCCAACGCGAGCCGGGCCGCGATTCCAAGGTTTGCCGCCGGGGCGACGATCCAGGCCGCTTTCCGCTAGGGCTGGTCGCGCAACGGCAGGACGATGTGGGCGGTCAGCCCGCCGCCTGCAGTCTCTGAGAGCACGAGATCGCCGCCGTGCTCGCGCACGACCCCCTGCGCCACCGTCAGCCCGAGCCCAATGCCGCCAGTGGCGCGGCTGCGCTACTTGTCGAGACGGTAGTAGGGCGCAAACACGCGATCGCGAGCCTCGCTCGGAATGCCAGGCCCGCGATCGCAGACCTCGATCACCGCCTGGGTGGGCGTGACCGACAACGCGATGGTCGGGGGCGTGGCGTGTCGGACCGCATTTTCGATCAGATTCGACAGGGCGCGCTTGAGTGCAAAGGGCCGCCCCCTGTAGGCCAGTCGCGACGGGCCGGTATAGGCGATCTCCACCCCTTGATCGGCGAAGTCGTCCTGCAGTGTGGCGAAAAGGCCGGCCAGGTCGAAGGTCGTCATCTGTTCGGCCTTCGCATCGTCCCTGAAATAGGCGAGCGCCCCATCGATCATCGCCTGCATCTCGTCGACGTCGCGAAACAGCCGCTGCTGCTGGGCCAGGTCCTCGATGAATTCGCCGCGAAGCCGGATGCGGGTGAGCGGGGTGCGCAGGTCATGGGATATGGCCGCGAGCATCAGGGTCCGCTCCGAAACGAAGCGCTGGATCCGCGCCTGCATGCTGTTGAAGGTGGCGATCATCTGCCTGAGCTCGATCGGCCCGGTCTTCGCCAAGGGCGGCGCGGCCGGGTTCTCGCCGAACAGGCGCGCCGCTTCGGCGAGCCGCCCGACCGGGCGCGACAGCCGCCTGGCCGCCAGGACCGAGACGACCGGTGCGGACAGGGCGAGGAAAACCAGCCAGAGCGCCATGCGCGCGGCCATGGTCAGGCCCCAGGTCCGGCGCACGGCGATGAACACCAGCCAACTCTGATCGTCGAGTTGAACGGCGAGATATTCCGCCTCCGAACGGCGGCTCAATTCTGGTGTTGGGGCGACGGCGGCGATGTCTTCGCCGGGGCCGGCGGCGACTGAGAGCGCGCCGGTCTCACGGCCGATCTCGTCGAGCTCCAGGTCGCTGCGGTGGCGGCGTGCGGCTTGGAGCACGGCGGCGGCGCGCGAGGCCGGCCCATACCAGTGGATGCGAATGTCGCGACTCGCCGCCGCGGTCGCCAGGGTCTGGCGCTGGGGCGGCGGCGTGGCTGCAATCATGCGCGCGATGGCCACCGCCTCCCGCGACAGCGCATCGGCGTCCAGCGGCCGCTTGGCCCAAACCCCGCCAAAAGCAACGAACAGGCCGATCAGCAGCAGGGTGGCGCCCGCCGTCGCCAGCACGGCCATGGCGAAGCGTGCAGCGATCGTGTCGGCGAGGAAAGGCCGCAGCTTCACCCTCGCGACACCGTTGGGGTGAAAAGATACCCGCCGCTCCTGACGGTGCGGATCAGGGCGGGGCTCTTAGGGTCGCCTTCGAGCTTGCGGCGAAGTCGACTCACCTGCACGTCGATGCTGCGATCGCAGGCCGCGTGCGCTTCGCCGCGAGCGATGTCGAGCAGTTGGTCGCGGGTCAGCACCCGCTTCGGATGCTCGGCAAACGCCAAGAGCAGATCGAATTCCCCGCCCGACAGCAGGATGAGCGTATCGTCTTCGGACCTGAGCTCGCGGCGGGCGACATCGAGCCGCCACCCCGCGAACCTCAGCGCCGGACGCGTCTCGCTCGCCGGTGTATCACCGCCCTTGGCGCGACGCAGCACTGCGCGCACCCGGGCCAGCAATTCGCGCTGATCGTAGGGCTTAGTCAGGTAATCATCGGCGCCCAGTTCGAGCCCGACGATCCGATCGGTGTGATCCGCCATGGCGGTCAGCATGATGACGGGGACCCGCGAACTCGCCCGCAGCCGCCGGCACAGGGTGAAGCCATCCTCGCCCTGAAGCATCAAGTCCAAGATGACCAGATCGACCGAGCCGCGCTCGATCAGGGAGAACATCTCCGCGCCCTGGGCGGCGACGGCGACGTCGTAATCGTGCTTGCGGAAGAAGGCGGTCAACAGGACCCGCAGGTCTTCGTCGTCGTCGACGATCAGCAGCAGCGGCCGCTTGGGCCCATCCTCATGGATCTCGCCGCCCGAGGGGCGAGCGTTGGTCGCATTGGCGGGCATGGCTCAAAACGGCCGATGATACAGATCCATAACGACAGGGTGTCCGCCGTATTCATGCTGGCGGTGGGGGGGCAGCAGGACCACGCGGCGGCCCACGACAAGACGGCGGTCGCTTAGAAGCACCACGCCATGGCGGCGGGCGACGACCACGGGCCGCGGTGCGATGACCAGCGGGCGGACGACGATTGCAGGGCGCGGCGCGACGGGATGGGTGACGACGACGACCGGCGACGGCTTCGCCACCGCCGGACGAACCACCACAACGCGAGGCGCGGGGTGGACGATGACGACGGTGCGCGGCGGTGGGGCCGGCCGCGCCACGATCGCGATCCTCATATGGGGGCGCCGATGAATGAAGACGTCGTGCAGTCCATGCCGTTCATGCATGATCACGACGCCATGGCGTCCGGCGAGTGCATAGACCTCCGCGTGAGCGGCGAGGGTGAGCCAGGGGAAGATGGTGGCCGCGACAAGAATAGGTTTCGTGAGAATGCGGCGTGCGAACGTGTTAGTCATGTATGTGAGCACCATTTGACTTCGATGTGAGCCTCGCGTGGATCTAGCGCGTAAGCATGTCGTGGATGTGTGGGGTTTATTCGTGCGCGAGGGCATTGTTGCGGAGTTGAAAAAATTTGAGCGCGCATCGGATTCGCGGTGTGCGTCGCCCGTCCGCGATCAGGGCCTCCCGCTTCGGTGGGTTTGATAGGTGCGAACGCATGGCGGTCGCCATCCCCAGGGCGTTTCGCCCCGGGCGTGGAAAAATTGGCCCCGCGTCGAAGCGGGGCCAGTGGTGGGGGTGGATACGCCTCGAAAGGCGCTATTTATCCGCCTCCGAAGGGTCGGGTCATCGAGGGGAAATGCCCAAGGCGGGCGTGATTAGTTTAGCTAAAACTCGATCAACACAAATAAGACGGCGGATATAATCGCAATTAGAGTTTTAGTGGCCACGACCTCAAGCATTATGAAAGCATTCGCATAGCTTGAATCGGCGCTGATCGCGAGCGAGGGAGCCGGCGTGCGCAGCATGGGCCATGGGGACCCGCCGCAGTCTCCTGGCGGCCGGTCCCCGCACCGTGGTCAGCCGCGGACCAGCCGAGGCCAGGGCCACCGCTCGGCGCTGTAATAACCCTTCAGCTGGCCGACGATGGCCGCCGCCGTCCGGTCCGCGCGCCGCGGCAGGCCGTCGTTCGCGCCCCAGGTGACGTCGATGGCGGTGGACAGAGCCAAGTTGAAGACCTTGTGGGTGGCGACCGCGACCCCGCCTGGAACGATGAGGCCGGGGGGCGAGCTGTTGCGGCTGGAGGTCTGGAACGCCAGCACCGTCGCCCGCTCCTGAGGCGTCTCAAGCACGATGCGCGCCTGCAGCTGGTCGCGTCCGGTCCCAAAGCCGATCAGCATGCGCTCCGCCGCGTTGCCTGGATCCACCCCGGTCACGGTGACGTGCAACACCGCCTCGTCCGGACGGACCGGGCCGGCATCAATCGGCGTCGCGTCCAACCCTGTCTTGCGCAGCGCGGCGACCACATCCTCCTGCAGCCGCCCCGCCATCTCCACGCCCAGCAGTTCCCGCCGCGGGTCGCTCGATCTGGCCGAGGACACCGCGACGCGGATGGCGCGGGGCGGCGCGATAGTGGCGGCGAAGCGCTCGACATTGGCCACGCGAGTCGAGGCGCAACCGCCGAGCAGGCCCGCCAGGAGGCCTAGCGCGAGGCACGTCAAGGCGCGCTTGCGGGCGCCATCATTCTCCTGCCCGAAGCGTCGGCCGACCTTGGAGCTCGTCGTCATGATCTGGGGTCCTCTGGCAGCCGACGGCTGCGTTGCTGAAGCGGGATTGCGGCCACGAGCTTGCGCTCGCGCGCCGCCCGTCGGGGTGGCGCGATCAGGCCGGGCCTGGGTGGAGGGTGATAAGTCACCATTGGTGACTTTGTAAAGGCCAAGCTTGTGCTCGGCGCGAGCTACGGCGCGCCAGCCACAAAAAAATCAAGAAAAACATACAATTAAAAGATCCTCGCCGGCGGCTGCGCGCTCATGCTTCAGGTCAGTTGCAATCTCGATGCGGGTGTGGTCGGGCGCGGGGATGTAGACCGAGCGGATTTTCCCTGGCGTGCCGCGCCCGACCCGACGTCCGCCGTCAGACCGGTTTGCGGCGCGGCGCCGTCGCAACCACCCTCGGCTCGCCGCGCGCGATGCGTCGCATCGCGTTGGGCGTGACGCCATAGCGCGCTGAAGCAACAGCAGAAGTGCGGCAGCGAACGAAGCCGCTGTAGAAGGCGATCTCGGCGACGCTTGGGGGGGCCAGGCCAGCCGGCACGGTCTCAAACGGCCGCGCCGTCAGGACCAGCCTTGGCGGCTCCCGACATCATCGGCGCGCGCGCCGGCGGCGCCCCCTTGCAAGCCTTCGAGGACGTCTAACATCCGGCTGGCGATTTTACGCCAGAATCCGGTAAAGCCAGAGGATTGATCCAATCACAGCTCGATCCACTTCGCTAAGTCGCGCGGCGCGCCGATGAAAGGCGCCTCCCCAGCCCCCGAGAGAAGCCATCGATAAGCCCGCCGCGACGCCTTTCACGAACGCCACGAGGGCTGGTCGCAGACAACACGAACATCCTCACAGCTATGACCCGGCCCATCCGCCCAAATCGAAGATCGAGGTGTCGATAGATCCAGCATCGATCGACACCGGCGGCCCCAACTTCAACGCCAATCGCCAAGGACTTTCTCGAAGCCATCAAATTCCCCGCCATCACCTTCACATGCGCCAAGATCGACGCGGCTGGAGACCATGGAACTGTCGAGGGCATGCTCAACTTGCATGGAGTCAAGAAGACTGTAGTCCTCAACGTCGTCTATCACGGCTTCGAGCCCATAAGGGCCGGGCGCATGGGCTTTTCGGCTGCGACCACTCTAAAGCGTTCGGAATTCGGCGTGAATTTCTACACCCCGCGGAGGCCGACGAGGTGACCGTGTTGATCGAGGCGGAGTTTGAAAAGGAAGCCAGCGCGCCGACCGGAATGTAGCGCAAGGGGCCGCGCCCCCTTGCTTGACGATCCTTGTAGCGATCGTGGTTCGCCCTGGATTGATATCGTCGCGTGAGCGGCCTTCGGCGCCACCAGGGCTGCCTGGTGAGCGCCTCCACATCATACCAATTCGCGCATGCCTGATGGTGGACGATGACATCATCTGGTCTGATTAAGACAGGCGTGGCGATTATTCGCCGCCACGCTCACCGTTATTACCGCGCAATTCGCTCATCAGAAGCAGCACATTTTTGCGCCCACCACCGAATTTTCAAGGCGTGGACAAATTGTAACTCGCGATCGCCCGCCTCAGAGGGTAGCTGAACACAGATGGGACCACGCAAGGCCTCATTGTATTCACGCTCCGCCTTTCATGGCGCCCAGACACCAATTCAGGACGCGATCAGCGGATGACTCTCAAGGCTATCAAGATTCCATCGCCACGAACTTGGGCGGCGTTGATCGTTCTAGTCGCTGGATATTACACGACACCTCCCATTACATCCGCGTTGTATCACTTGCTGGCGCACCCGCTACATCTACACGGCAGCGGACCAAACACCCTCGGCGAGGGGACATTCGGCATCTCGATGGTCGCCAGCCTAATCTGGAATATCGCCCTGTTCGTCGCCGTGTGCCTGACCTTAGGCCAATCGCCTTCCGCCTTCCCCATCGCCGACACGCGCTGGCTGCGCCATAGCGCATTGGGGCTCGCGACCGGCCTGGCCGTCATGCTAGGCGCGATCCTGGCGATCTGGGGCGCCCAATGCGCGTCGGTGGAGCCTTCAAACCAAGGATTCGCTTCCCTAATTCGCAACGGATCGACCTGGCTGGTCCTGGATTATCTGGGCGCCGCGGGAGAGGAATTGTTCGCGCGGGCGACGCTGCTCCTGGTGTCCCAACGATTCCTGGGCTGGCGCGGTGCGGTCGGCCTCTCAGGCGTGGTGTTCATGGCTGAGCACCTCGGCAATCCGGGAGCATCCTGGGTGTGGCTGCTGCGACTGTTCTTGCAGGGAATGCTCCTGGCCTACGCCGTCTATCGCACGAGGTCGCTGTGGTGGTCGATCGCCTACCACGCGGGATGGAACTGGGTCAGCGCGCCACTGTTCGGGGCCGCGGGCAGCGGCTACCTGGACGAAGGCCACGCCCTCGACTTCTTTCCTCACGGGCCGACGTGGGTCACCGGAGGGAGCGTAGGGCCGGAAGGAAGCCTCTTCGCTTTCATCGCTGTGCTGGCCGCATTTTGTATACTTCGAGCCACGACGAAGTCGGAACCTCAAGGCTTTGGCGCTCCAATTGTCTCGAAGGCCGCGACCTAAGGGATTCGCAAGGTCCTCGCTCGAGCAACGGGCGCCCGCTACAGCTCGAGCGAGGAAGCTTCACCCGCCCCCTTGCCCAGCATGGTGTGACCGGGGCGCAAGGCCCTGCGGCGGCCTAGCGCGATCGGCCGCGCGCAGAAACCGGCCAGATCCCGACCAGGCGGTCCCCACTGACCACATGATAGTTGTCATAGAGGTTGACCGTCGGATCGCAGTGCGGCGTCGAGAAGCTGACCCGATCGCCCAGGCTCGGGCGCGCGTTCGCGCCGGGCCGCAGAATCAGCGCGCCATGCTCGTCGCCCATGAAGGCATATCCCGCTGCCTCAGGCGCGCCATCCAGAATCTTTGGCGGCTGCGCGTCGGTCGAAAACGCCTTGAAACCCGCATCCACCGTAACCAGCGGCCCCGCGTTCACGCTCACCACCCGCGCATCGACCATCAGCGAGGTCTCGAACGGCGATGGATCGGTCTCGGCTAGGACGCAAGCGTTGTACTGGCCGTCCATGAAGGCATAGGACCCGACCTGAAGCTCGGTGAACAGCCTCTCCTCGACATCTATCCGGTGCGTGCCCGTTCCACCACCCGTGACGATGTCGACAGAGAAGCCGGCCCCGCGCAGGGCCTCGACGACTGAGCGCAGGTATTGCAGGCGCTCCTGGGTCGCCGCCCGGCGCTCCTCGTAGCCTTCGATGTGCTGCTGCGCGCCACAGTAGCACTGCACTCCGCAGAGCTTCAGTGCCGGCAGGCCGGCGACCACGCGCGCAAGCTCCACCGCCGCATCCGCCGAGGCGACGCCCGTCCGGCGGATGCCCGGATCGACGTCTATGACCACATTCAAGGCTTGCCCCCGGGCTCCAACGGCGGCTGCGAGCGATCGCGCATTGTCCGCGTTATCGATCGCGACAATGAGGCCGCTGAGGCGGCTGTTCAGGGCGGCCAGACGCGCGACGGCGCTTGCAGACACCACCGGCGAAGTGATGAGCAGACCATCGAGGCCGCCGTCGGCCAAGACCTCCGCCTCCCCTATCTTCGCGCAGCAGACGCCCAGCGCGCCCAGCGAAACCTGGCGCCTGGCGATCTCGACGCTCTTATGAGTCTTGGCGTGAGGTCGCAGCGCCACTCCATGAGCATGCGCAAACTTCGCCATGCGGGTCAGGTTGCGATCCAGGGCGTCGAGATCCAGCACCAGGACCGGCGTATTTAACTGGTTGCGCCCGTCCGCCACTCCAATCAGCCCTTGATGAAGTTCAAAATCGTCCATTTTCGCACCTGCTGAAGATTGGGAGTCGATTCGTCGCCTGACCATGACGCCGAGACGCACCGGAGGTGAGCGCACGCGCCCTCGATGCTGGCCATACGCCGACGCGCTCAATACCGACTTTTGTCGCCTTATCTCAGGCCGCAACATTGACATGCAAGCGATACGCGATCTTTTAGTCGATATTTGTTGGCTAATTAGGACGTGCAGGCATGGCCCTCGATCTGGACCGATTGCGCGCTGATACGCCGGGCGCAGGCCGGCGCGCACACCTCAACAACGCCGGCGCAGGGCTGATGCCAACCCCCGTGCTTGAGACGGTATGCGGCCACCTACGCCGCGAAGCGCAGATAGGCGGGTACGAGGCCGCCTTTGAAAATGAACAGATCCTTGCCGGCATTTACGACAGCGTCGCACGTCTCATCGGCGCCTCCCCCGACGAGATCGCACTGGTGGAGAACGCCACCGTCGCGTGGCAGAAGGCTTTCTATTCGCTAGCCTTCAGGCCGGGAGATCGAATTCTTACCGCGCGCGCGGAGTATGCGGCGAACTACGTGGCCTTTCTGCAGGTCGCTCAACGCACCGGAGCCGTTATCGAGACCGTCCCCGACGGTCCCGACGGGGCGCTGTGCCCGTTCGCACTTGAGCAAATGATCGACGACCGCGTGCGGCTGATCGCGATCACATGGATTCCCAGCAACGGCGGCCTGGTCAATCCCGCGGCGGCGGTCGGGCGAATCGCGCGGGCCCATGGCATCCCGTTCCTGCTCGACGCTTGCCAGGCGGTCGGCCAACTCCCGATCGATGTTGCGAAGATCGGCTGCGACATGCTCTCGGCCACGGGACGCAAGTTCCTGCGGGGCCCCCGCGGAACCGGCTTTCTCTATGTGCGCCGGGAACTCATTCCTGAGCTTGAACCTGTGACGATCGACCATTTCGCAGCGCCTTGGACCGCCCCTGACCGATACGAACTCCGGCTTGACGCCAGGCGCTTCGAGACCTGGGAAAACAACTACGCAGCCCGCCTCGGGCTGGGCGCCGCAGTCGAATACGCCATGGCCGTGGGGCTACCCGAGATCCAGCGCCGCAGCCATGCCCTCGCCGCTCACCTGCGCGACGAGCTTTCGACCATTCCAGGTGTGAGCATCCGAGACCTCGGGTCCGCCCCCTCGGCAATCGTCTCGTTCGCGATCGAAGCCATGGACGCGGTCGAAGCCACGCGCCGCATCCACGCCGCGGGCGTCAACGTATCCTATTCGCTACCCCCGATAACGCTGCTGGACTCGATCGCCCGGGCCCTGCCGCCGCTCGTTCGCGCTTCTCCCCACTATTACAACACCACCGGCGAGTTGGACGCGCTCGCCGGCTTGGTCCGCAAGCTGGCCAAGGCTTAAGGCAAGCCCGGCTTGCTTGTAACAACCGTTTCATGTAACGATTGTTACATGGACTCGCACTCTGACAAGCGCTCCGAGCTGCTCGATCGGATTGTCGAGGTGTTGCTAAACCGCGGCACTGCGGAGTTGTCACTACGTCCGCTCGGCGAACAGGTCGGCACGAGCGCCCGCCTACTCATCTATCATTTCACCACCAAGGACGACTTGCTGGTGGCTGCACGCAGTGAAGTCCGAAGGCGCGTCGCCCGGCTTCTTCGCGAAGAAGTCGAAAGCTCTGCACCCCAGTCATTTCGCGAGCTTCTACAAATCTTCTGGAAATGGGCGACCCAGGATTCAAACCAGAAATACTTTCGATTTCTGTTTGAGATCGACGGACAGTCGATGTTCGCCCCGCAGAGAGCGTCGGTCGAGGACGTCCCCGAGGGCGCTTCGATCTGGTTGGCCATGATCGAGCGCGCGGCGGAACGCGTACGTCCAAATGAACCCCTGAGTCCCCAACGCAAAACTCTGCTTTTGGCCGCGATTACAGGACTGCTGCAGGACTTCCTGACGACAGGGGACGCCATCCGGACGGGACAGGCGCTCGACAGCCTTCTCGACCTGCTGGAACCGGAAAAGCCACGCCGACAACGCAAACCCCAATCAAGGGCGGCCTAGAATGCAGCCGGACGAACGAGGCCTCGAGGCCGCCACACACCACATCGCGCTGTGGCCGCTCTTGCGGAGCGTCTTCGTGAACATGATCGCACCGACGATCATCTATCGACTGGCGGCGCCGCATTTCGCGCAGAACAGCCTGGTCCCGCTTGAGCTGTCCGGACTGCCGCCAGCCATCGCGCTCGCCTATACCGTTGTTCGCCTCCGAACGGTCGACTTCCTCAGCTTGTTTGCAGCCGAGAACGTCGTGGTCGAACTGTCGGCGGCCCTTCTGGCGCACGGCGAAAAGCAGGCGCTCATCGGTCGCGCCCTCGAGAATCCGATCCTGGCCTTGTTCTTCTTGGCTTCGCTGGCGACGCGGGAGCCGCTGGTGCTGTCAATGTCGCGGCAGCTCTCCACAGGCAACAGCCCAGCCAAGCGCGCCGCCTTCGACCGGGTCGCCGCCCAACCCCACGCTCTACGAGTCTACCGCACCATGACCCTGGTGTGGGCCGGGGGCCTGTTTGGAAAAGCCGTGGGAAGCTGGCTCTTCGCCGAAGTCTTCGCCGCCAAGGACTACCTGCTGGTCAACGCCATCTGGTCGCTCGCTACCGACGCCCTGCTGGTGACATGGAGCACCTTGTACGGCGGCTCACGTCTTGTGGAGCGCCGCCCAGCTGCGCCCGCTCCTCTCGTGGCGGCGGAACCGCAGCCCCAGGCCTAGCTCGCCCCGTCAGGCGGCCAGGACGGCCTCCTTGAGCTCGACCGCGGCCAGCACCGCGCTTCGGACCGCCAGGACGCTGCTCGCCTGCTCGTCCGCGTTGGTCAACAGCGCCAGGACACGCTCCAGGGCCGCCGCCGCGATCGGCACGTAGCGAACCGCGTCACCATGCATTCCCCGCATGGAGGCGGGCGCCAGGGAGACTCCCAGGCCGCCAGCCACGAGCGACAGCGCACAGGCAGGCTGAGGCACATGAAGCGCCACGTGCGGCGAGAACCCAGCCTCATGGCACGTCATCAGGAACCGATCGTAGCCCTCGGGGGCCGATGCGCGCTCGCACAGGATGAAGGCGTCCGCGGCAAGCTCGGCCGGGGTCACCTCCCTCCGGTTGGCAAGGGCGTGACTCGGCGGCATGGCGACATACATGGCCTCCCTGGCCAGCAGGTCCACGCGAACCCCGGCCGGGGCCATGAGCGGCTGACGGGTGAAGCAGGCTTGGACTCGCCTTTCCAGGAGCCCATCGATCAGGCTGGCTCGCGCATCCACGCAGAAGCGAAGGCCTATCTGCGGCGCCAGGTCCGACAGCCTCGTGATGATCAGGCCGAGACTTTGATGCAGGCTGGCCTCTGGGGTCACACCGATCACTGCTGCGCCAAGTCCGCCGTTCGCCGCCTCGCTTAATCGCTCCGGCAGGGCTGAAAGCGCCGACAACACGCTGTGGACCTGGTCCAGAAGCACCGCCCCCGCATCGGTCAGCTCGACCCGTCGGGCACGCCGAATGAACAGCTTGTGCCCGACCGTCGCCTCCAGCCCCATGATGTGCCGGCTGAGATGCGGCTGGGCGATGCCGATCCGCTCGGCGGCCCGCGTGAAGCTCCCGAGCTCGGCGATCACCGTGAAATATCTGAGCTTCTTTAGATCCAGGCCATCCAACACAACGCACTTGCTCCGCAAAAACCGATGGCGGCGCGCCCTGGCCCGCCGGACGTCGCCCGCTGCTTTGTTTGATTTCGCGCTGGAGCGACCACGCCAACCCCGCCAACGCGGCAGGCCAAGCCCACCGCCCCGAGGCCCTTGTCACGGTACCGGGACAAGATGCCACCTTCAAGGCCCGATTGCGCGACATTGCCCGGAGGCTTAAGCACCGCGCAAAACAGTCACAGCCCCAAGCCGCCGCAATCGGTCGGGGCCATGGGGGATCAGATCAGCATGGCTGAAGCGACTTCGCCGGCCAAGCGCTTGACCGGCGCCCACCGACGCGAGCTGTTTCTGGAGGCGGCGGCGGAGATCGTTGTCGAGGGCGGCCCGTCGTTCCTGACAATGGAGCGGGTGGCCGGCCGGACCGGCGTCACGAAACGGCTCGCCTACCGATACTTCGAGAACAGGGAGCAGCTCCTGCAGGTCCTCCTGGACCGTGAGCTCCAGGAGATCGGCCGCAAGGCCCGCGATCTGCTGCCCCAGGCTCCGGATCTCCGGCAGACGGTCGAGACACACGTGCGGATATGGCTCCAGACCATGCAGGAACGCGGTCCCCTCCTGTCAAAGCTCCTGTTCGACCAGGACGTGGCCGCCACCGTGGTGCGTGAGGTCAACCGACGCGCGGTCGCCAACTGGGCGCAGGCCTACGAAGACTTGGCCGGGATGGCGCCAGCAGCGGCCGAGGCTGCCGCTTGCATCCTGTTGTCGGCGCTTCGCGGCGCGACGGAGGCGCTTGCCCGCCAGGCGATGGCCCCGGACGATATCGCCGCGGTCTATACCGCTCTGGCTGTCGCCGGCGCGAAAGAGATCGCCACGCGCTACCCGGGCCGTTAGCCCTCCCCGCATCCGGCCCGCGCTTCGTCGCGAGCCGCGACGCCCGGCCGAGGGAGGCCTGAGAGTGGCTTGCCGGGCGAGATAAGTCACTGTACCGATACCCCGACATTCGAACATTGTGTTCGGCCTATCTCGGGAGAGCTCGTGATCTCGCACCCCTGCCGGAAGATCCAAGCGGTCCGCCAGCCGTTCCATCGCAGAGCCTGCCTCCTGGCCACCGCGGCGTTCGTCGCCGCGACCGCCGCTACGGCGGGAGCCCATGCCCAGGACGCCCCTCTTCCGCTGGCGCTCGATCCGGTCGGCATGACGGCCGTCGCGACTGTGGACGACCGCTATCAGTCCTACAACATCGAGATGGTGGAGGTGATGGGCGGTCGATGGTGGGCGCCCTACAGTCACCTGGCGGCGGCCCAAGCCGCCGCGGCAGGCGGTCAGAAGCCCACGGCGATCGGTTCGGGTGCGCTTGAGGCGCGCGCGCCGATCGACCTCGCCAACCCCCAGCTCAAGCGGCTCGCCGCCGCGCTCGGCCCGGCCTATGTGCGCGTCAGCGACGCCTGGGCCAACACCGCCTACTTCGATCCGGACGCCAGTCCCGGCGCTAAGCCGCCGCCCGGCTTTGGGGGCGTCTTGACCGGCGCGGAGTGGAGAGGCGTGATCGATTTCGCCAACGCGGTCGACGCCAAGATCGTCACGACGTTCTCGATCGGCCCTGGCGTTCGCGACCCGGATGGCGTCTGGACCCCGGTCGAAGCGAAGAAAATCCTCGATTTCACCAAAAGCGCCGGCGGCGATATCGCCGCCGCCGAATTCTTCAACGAGCCGAATCTCGCGGCGATGGAGGGCGCTCCGAAAGGCTACGACGCCGGCGCCTATGGCCGCGACTTCAAGGTCTTCGAGGGCTTCATCAGGCAACAGGCCCCCGGCCTCAAGCTCATCGGCCCAGGTTCTGTCGGCGAGAACGAGGACCTGGGCGCCATGCGCGGCGGCTTGAAGTCCGCGGACATGCTCGCCGCTTCGGGGCCGGGCCTCGATGCAATCTCGTATCATTTCTACGGCGCGTTCTCCCTGCGCTGCAAAGCGCTGGGAGCGGCTTTCCAGACCTCGCCCGCCCAAGCCCTGTCCAGCCCCTGGCTGGACGCCACCAATCGCGACGCGGCCTTCTATGGCGCCCTGCGTGATCGGTTCGAGCCAGGTAAGCCGCTCTGGCTCTCGGAAACCGCTGACGCCGCCTGCGGCGGCAATCCATGGGCGTCGGACTTCGCAGACAGCTTTCGCTACATTAACCAGCTTGGGACCCTCGCCCGCCATGGCGTTTCGGTCACCATGCACAACACCCTGATCGGCAGCGACTATGGCCTGATCGATGACCAGACCCTCGCGCCGCGTCCGAACTACTGGTCCGCGGTCCTCTGGCGCCGGTTGATGGGCGTGACCGTGCTGGATCCGCACACCGCGGCGCTGCCCGCCAATCTGCACCTGTACGCCCAGTGCCTGCGCGGCCAGCCCGGCGGCGTCGCTGTACTCGCCTTGAACGCCGACCATGTCGCTGCGCGGACCCTGAGCGTCTCACGTCCCGTCGTGCGCTACACCCTGTCTGCCGACGCTCTTCTGGACAGCAAGGTCAAGCTCAACGGCGTCACGCTCGCGCTCAAACCGGACGGTGGACTTCCTGATCTGACGGGCGCGAAGGCGGCCAGGGGCGCGGTCAAGCTCGCCCCGGAGACGATCACCTTCCTGGCCATACCCAAGGCCGACGTCCCGGCGTGCCGATAAGGCCGGACGGGCGCCAGCAGACGACCACGACAACGCCGGAGTTGAACCGGCGCCTTGGGAGGCCAAACACAATGTCCCTCAGATCCTGGTTTGCAGCGGCGGCCATTTCGGCATTCGCCCTGGTCGCCGCGGGAGCCGGCGCCGCGGCGACCGGCGCGGGCGATGAATTCGTCATCCGCTCCGGATCAAGCCTGCAGCTGCAGGGCCAGCCGTTCCGCTTCAGCGGACCCAACATCGAATGGCTGGGCCTGGAAGCCTATGGACCGCACGATCCCATCGGCGCGCGGTATCCCAGCCATTTCGAAGTCGACGATGCGCTGGACACCGCCAAGGCGATGGGCGCCAAGGTCGTTCGCGCCCAGACCCTGGGCGATAGCGTCGGCTGCGACCTCTGCATCGAACCGCGCCTCGGGGTGTTCAATCCCAAAGCCTTCGCTTCGATCGACTACACCATCGCGGCCGCTCATAAGCGCGGCCTTCGCCTGATCGTCACCCTTGCCGGGGACTGCGCCACCTGCGAACTGAGCGGTCCGGGCGAGTACCTGAAGTGGCTCGGCAAGCGCGAGCCCAAGGCCTTTTTCACCGACCGCGCCGTAATCGCCGCCTATGAGGCGCACATCGCGGCGGTCCTGAACCACCGCAACGCCTTGACCGGCGTTCGCTACAAGGACGACCCCACGATCATGGCGTGGGAGAACTGCAATATGTGCGGCCTGGGCGTGATGTGGACCGCCACCTCGCGAGACATGGGCCCGTACACGCCCTGGATCGACACCATCGGCGCGTTCATCAAGAGCATCGACCGACGCCATCTGTACTTGGACACCACCGGCTTTTTCAGATTCGACAAGCGCGCCCTGGACGCCAGCACGCCAGACCTGGTCACCTGGGAGTATTACCCGCACTGGGATAGCCATCTGGCGGGGATGAAGACCACCGCCGCCTCCTTCACAAGGGATGCGGCCGACGTGGTGGCGCACGGCAAGGCCTATATCGTCAACGAATACGGTTGGGACGTCACCGACTGGAAGACACCAGCCGACTTCCAGCTGGTGCTCTCAGCCCTTGAGAAAGACGCCAACATCTCGGGGGACGACTACTGGGCGCTGCAGGCGCACGCCGATAACTTCGGCTGGCAGCCAATTCCGGCCGACACGCGCAACCCGCTCTTCGCCAAGCTCGGCGAGAGCGGCCAGTGGTGGGCCATGTACTTCGGCGGCGTCGACACGCTCGTGAATACCAAGGCCGACATGTTCGAACGAGAGCAGATGTTGCGCCGCCACGCCTACGCCATGGCCGCGACGCTCACACCGCCCTTCCCTGTCCCACCCGCGCCGGTGGTCACCACCTATGGGCGTGGCTTCATCGGCTGGCGAGGATCCGCCGGCGCGATCGCCTATTCGGTTCAGCGACGCGCAAATGCCGCCGACGCCTGGGAAACCATCTGCGACCACTGTGCGACGGACGCGGACGCGCCGTGGCCCGACCCACATCCGCTCGGCAAGCTTGGGGTGCAGTACCGTGTGATCGCCTACAATCCCGATGGCGTTCCCAGCCAGCCTTCGAGCGCCCCCTGAACGCCCCGGCCCCGACACCCCACGTCCCTGGCGCAGAGCTTGTCATCTTCGACGCCGACGGCGTCCTGGTAGACAGTGAGCGCATCATGGCGCGCGTCCTGACGCGCGCAGCAGCCCGCGAGGGCGCGTCGCTGTCCACGCCAGCCGCCCTCAGGCTCTTTCGCGGGCGCAGAATGAGCGAGTGCCTCGCCGAGATCGAGGCGCGTGCTGGCCGTCCCCTCGCCGCCGGCTTCGAACGTCTGCTGCGTCAACAGATGGACCAGGCCTTCGCCGCCGAGCTGCGTCCGGTCGCGGGTATCCACGCCGCTCTGGCGCGCATAAGGCTCCCGCTCTGCGTCGCCTCCAACGGTCCGCTGGAGAAACTCGAGCGCAACCTGGCCCGGACCGGGCTCGCCGCCGGGTTTCAAGGCCGGCTGTTCAGCGCTTACGAGGTTGGGGCTTGGAAGCCAGATCCCAGCCTGTTCCTGCATGCCGCCGCGACGCTAAACGCGGAGCCGTCGCGTTGCGTGGTGGTCGAGGACTCGCTGGTTGGCGTTGCGGCGGGCCTGAGCGCGGGCATGCGAGTGTTTGGGTACGCCGGAGGCGATCCCGAAACAGCGGAAAAGCTGATCCGTGCGGGCGCCACCGTCTTCATGGCGATGAGCGACCTGCCGCCCCTGCTTGAAACGAGTGCCGCGCCTTGCCTCTTGGCGGGGAGCAACGCGGCCGAATGACGAACTGGCCAAGCCGCCCGAGTCCAATCATCCGAGCCGCGGCCAGCGGCTTTCTAGCGCTGATTGCGGCCTGGATCGCCTACGCCATGCTGGGCGCGCCGCAGCTCTACAGCTGGGCCGGCGCCACCGGGCTCTTCGCCCTGATGTTCCCACTGTTTCTGGTTATTCCAGCGGTGGCGGCGGCATGCGTGGCTGTCTTCGCAGCGATCCGGCGCGAACGAGTCAACGCCCTGCTTGCAGGCTGCGCAGCAACGAGCCTGGCCGCCCTTGCGCTCTGGCCGCCCATGGCCCAGTGGCGTATCGCCCGGGCGGCGGGCGTCGAGCTCTCGCCGAGCCGCTACCTGAGCGAAGCCTTCGCGGCTCTGCACCGCACCGCGCCACCACACACCTTCCGCTACGCCACGATCACTGACGGGGCAGGCCTGGAGCTCGACTGGTGGCCAGCCGAGAGCGCGGTCCGAAAGCCGCGCCCCGCCCTGGTGATGATCCATGGCGGCGGCTGGGTCGAAGGCGGACGTAGCGACATGCAGGCTTGGGACCGATGGGGCCAAGGGCTTGGATACGACGTCTTCGACGTCAGCTACCGCCTCCCGCCCCCGGCCCGCTGGCGCGAAGAGGTCGGGGACGTGAAATGCGCGCTCGGCTGGATCGAAGCCCATGCGCCCAGCCTCGGGATCGATCCCAGCAGGATCTCCTTGATCGGCTATTCCGCTGGCGGCAATCTGGCCTTGCTAGCGGCCTACTCGATGCGCGACGGGACACTTCCCCCGACCTGCCCAGCGCCTCCAGCGCCGATCAGGACGGTGATCAACCTGTATGGCCCCTCCGATCTCGTTCAATTGCGCCGCAACAGCGCGACCCCAGCCTACGTGGCCAAGGTCACCGACGCCTATGTGGGCGGGCCGCCACAGCTGTTCAGAGACCGCTACAGGCTGCTTTCGCCCTTGGCGCACGTCACGCCAGCCGCTCCCCCGACGATCAGTTTCCTCGGCGAAAACGACCGGCTCGTCTCGCGCGAGCAGCTGACCAATCTGGACGCCGCCCTCACACGCGCCGCCGCGCCACACGAGAGTTGGCTCGTGCCCGGCGCCGATCACGTGTTCGACGGCGATTGGGGCTCGTTTGCGACCCAGTTCGCCCGAGCCAAGGCCCAGGCCTTCCTGCAGCGCTTTGATCCCGCGCCGTCCCCTAGGGCATCGCCGCAACCCGGCGGCGACGCTGCAACTCCTCAAGCAGCTCGGCGTGCGCGCGTCGATCGAGCCGATACATCAGGGTCACGGCCACCGCCGCAAACGTAAGCGCGGCCGCCCCTGGGCCGTAGCTGGCCCCAAGCAGCTCAATGACCCGCGGCGGCGGGGCTGCGGCGTGGCCTCCAGGGGCGCCGCTTGGAAAGCCGATCAGCTGCAGCGCCAGGCCCGCCACCAGGGTGCCAGCCCCAACCGCCGCCTTGCTCGAGAACGCCCAGCCCGCAAAATAGAGGCCCTCGCGTCGCGCCCCAAAGAGATACTCGTGCTCGTCCGCAGCGTCCGCCATCATGGAGCCGAAGGCGATCGCAGCGGCGGCCAGCAAAACTCCGCCCCCAGCGGCCACCACCGCCAGCAGAAGCGTCAGCGCTCCGCCGCTCAGAGGTAGCGCTCCGGCCAATCGCAGGCTCACCGGACCACCTTGGCTAAGAGCTAGGCCGGCCATGCCGAGAACCAGCACGGTCCGCTTTTCCAGCCGACGCAACAACGGCCCGGTAAAGGGCGCGCCCAGCAACATTCCAAGGAACCCAGCCATCATGACCGCCTGAATCTCAGACGGCTTGAGCGCCCAGAAATAGGTGTTGGCGTGAAGACCAAGCGCGCTGTTTACGCCCATGGCGGTGAAGAACAGCAGCGAACCGACGAACAGCACCCTGAAGGAGCGGTTTCGGATCACCTCGCCCAGACCAACCAAGAAGACCTTGAAGGCTGAGCCGGCGTCGGGCGGGGGGCGATGCTGGCGATCCCTGGTCGCCGCGACGGCGAACGCCGCCACCACCGCCCCCGCCAGCGCCACCCCCGCCAGGCTGACGGCGAAAGGGGTGTAGGCGCCGCGGCGGGTCAGGCCGGCTGGCCCAGTGAAGAACAACCCGAAGCCGAGCAGGAGCGCAATCAAGACGCCCAGCACGCTCGCCATCCATCGCCACGCGACCAGGATCGACCGCTCACGATAGTCGTCACTCAGCTCCGCGCCCACCGCCTGGTAGGGCAGCAGGTACAGCGATAGCGAAATTCGCAGCAGGATCGACAGGACCATGAGCGACACAAAGAGCTGCGTCTGGCCCAATCGCGCCGGCAGCGAGAACACCGCAACGAAGAGGGCGGCTGTGAGCGGCGCCCCCACCAACATGAAGGGCAGGCGTCGTCCCCAACGCGAGCGCCAAGCGTCCGACAGCGAGCCGATCAAGGGATCCATGACCGCGTCCACGACCAGCCCGGCGGACAGGGCGAGGCCGGCGAGCCCGCCTGACAGCCCGCATACCGCGGTCACATAGAAGAGCTGGAACATCGCCAGGCCGTTGGTGACCACCCCATCGACTAGCGAGCCGGCGGAATAACCGACGACAAGGGAGCGATGAAGCGGCGTCAGGCGGCACGTTGCGCCCTGCACCTCAGGTTCGAGTTCGTCGAGGACGGCGGCCATGTCTCCCCTCAGGCGATCTCATGCCGCCAATAAGTCACGTTAGCGTGACTCAAGACTCCTCAGCTGTCCAGCCTATGGCGCGCCTTTGCCGAGGCGCACGGGCGCCCTACGCCGTTGCCG
>FSXN01000259.1_pt1 | contig 28269 bp, 19 predicted proteins | sample 1638221 | NCBI WGS metagenome assembly FSXN01 (sample SAMEA3914788, study PRJEB12502) | metagenome | biome: forest; material: soil | place: Canada | collected 2011-07-03 | depth 0.1 m | reverse complement strand
GGACTACATGACCCCGGACTGGCAGGCCGCATTCAAGCACGCGGTGACCACCGCCGATGGACTTGGCATGGACTTCGGCATCGCCAGCTCGCCCGGCTGGAGCGAAAGCGGCGGGCCCTGGGTGCAGCCCCAGGCGGCGATGAAGAAGCTGGTCTGGAGCGAACTGCAGGTGGAGGGCGGCCATCCCCTGTCCACACCACTGCCTGCGCCGCCCTCGGTCACCGGGCCGTTCCAGGGCGTTGCGGCGGCCGAGTCCAATCTGGACAGCCAGCACACGCCCCTGCCCTCGCTCTATCGCGACGCCGTGGTGGTGGCGTTCCGAGCGCCCGCGGCCGATCTGCGCCCAGCGCCCAAGCCCCAGATCACCGCCAGCAGCCCCATCGACACCTCGATCCTGACCGATGGCGCCCTCGACCGCAGTGTGCAGTTGCCGTTCGCCCCCGGGCAGGAAAGCTGGATCCAGTTCGACTACGGCGCGCCGCAAACGGTGCGCGCGCTACGCCTGGCCGCTGCCAAGGCCGGCGGGTTCGGTCCCGGTTTCGGCGCCACCAGCCCAGCGGGCCGGATCGAGATCAGCCAGGACGGCCGCACGTTCAGCCCCATCGCCAGCCTGCCCGTGGACGGCGCGCCGGAAGAGACCATCGCCTTTCCCGCCGTGACCGCGCGCTACTTCCGGGTCAGCTTCCTGCCGCGCAAGGCCGAGGCCGCCAGCGCCCTGATGGGCGCGCCCGCTCCTACCCATCACGACATCTCGGAACTCGCCTTCGAAACCGGCGCGCGCGTACATCGCTTCGAGGACAAGGCCGGCTGGTCCGTGGTCGCCGACCTTGGCGACCAGCCCACGCCCACAGTCAGCCCCGACGCCGTCGTGCGGCGCACCGAGGTGGTCGATCTGACTAGCCGGTTGAAGCCGGACGGTCAGCTGGACTGGACCCCACCGCCGGGTCGCTGGATCGTGCTGCGGCTGGGCTATTCCCTGATCGGCACCCAGAACCACCCCGCCTCGCCCACCGGCACCGGCCTGGAGGTGGACAAGCTCAGCCGCGAGCATGTCAGGGACTATGTCGAGACCTATCTGGGGCTGTACGACAGGGCGGTCGGGCCGGACCTGATCGGCCGGCGCGGCGTGCGCGAGATGGTCAACGATAGCTGGGAAGCTGGCGCGCAGAACTGGACCGAGAACCTGATCGGCGAGTTCCGCCAGCGCCGCGGCTACGACCCGACGCCCTTCCTGCCAGTGCTGACGGGACGCGTGGTCGAAAGCGCCCAGGCCAGCGACGCCTTCCTGTGGGATTTCCGACGCACCTTGGGCGAGATGCTCGCCGACAACCACTACGGCGAGATCTCCAACGCCGTGCACGCCCGCGGCATGACCCGCTATGGCGAGTCTCACGAGAGCGGACGCGCCTTCATCGGCGACGGCATGGAGGTGAAGAAGAGCGCCGACGTGCCGATGAGCGCCACCTGGGCAGAAAACCCGCCCGGCGCCCCGCCGTTCAACTACGACGCTGACGTGCGCGAGTCCGCCTCGGTCGCCCACCTGTATGGCCAGAACCTGGTGGCGGCGGAGTCCTTCACCACCGCAGGCAATCCGTTCGGCTGGAGCCCGGCCAACCTCAAGCCCATCGCCGATCGGATGATGGCCAACGGGCTGAACCGCTTCGTCATCCATACCTCAGTGCATCAGCCCATCGACACGCCCGGCCCGGGCATGACGCTGGCGGTCTTCGGCCAATGGTTCACGCGCAAGGAGACTTGGGCTGAACAGGCGCGGCCGTGGATGGACTATCTGGCCCGCAGTTCTCACCTGCTGCAGCAGGGCCGGTTCGCCGCCGACATCGCCTGGCTATACCCGGAAGACGGCAACATCACCGCCCTGTTCGGCGACCAGCCGCCCCAGATCCCCGCCGGCTACGCCTATGACTATGTCAACGCCGACGCCCTGGTTCATCTGATGCAGGCGCAGGACGGCAAGATCACCACGCCATCCGGGATGAGCTACCGCGTCCTGGCGGTAGACCCGCGCATGCGCCTGATGAGCGTGGCCGTGCTGCGGAAGCTGCATGAGTTGGCCGACGCCGGCGTAGTCATCGTCGGCGATCGCCCCCAGGCCAGCCCGAGCCTTGCGGACGACCCCGCCGAGTTCAACCGGCTCGCCGACGCTGTCTTCGGTCCGGGCGCACACCACACCCATCCCAGCGCCGCCCTGGCCCAGGCCATGGCGGCCACGGCCGCGCCGGACTTGGACGATCGTGGGGCGGGGCTGCGGTTCGTGCACCGCATGGCCGACGGCGAGGAGATCTACTTCGTCTCCAACCCCGGCGACACGCCCAAGACGCTGGAGGCCAGCTTCCGCACCTCCGGCCACGCCGCCGAGATCTGGCGGGCGGACACCGGCAAGATAGCCCCTGCCAGCTATCGAATGGACGGCGATCGCACTTCCGTTTCGCTGGACCTCGCCGCCCACGATGCGGAATTCGTGGTGTTCCGCCGTCAAGGGCCGTCCGAACGGGCCGTACCGGCGACGACCACGCGCACGGTGGCGACCTTGCAAACCGGCTGGCGGATTCGCTTCCCGTCGAACCAGGTCGCCCACGGCGATTACGCCCTGGCCCAACTCACCTCCTGGTCCGAAAGCCAGGACCCCGAGGTGCGTTATTTCTCCGGGACCGCCTGCTACAGCACCAGCTTCCAGGCGCCGCCGACGGGCGCGAAAGCCCAAGATCGGCTGATGCTGGACCTGGGCGAGGTGCATGAACTGGCCGCAGTGTCGGTGAACGGCAAGCCGGTCGGCATCGCCTGGAAGCCGCCCTATCGCCTGGACATCAGCTCCGCAGTCCATGCGGGCGCCAACACCCTGCAGGCCTGCGTCACCAACCTGTGGCCGAACCGGCTGATCGGCGACAAGCAGCCCAATGCGCCGGCCGCGAAGGCCTTCACCACCTACAACCCCTTCCCCGCGGATGCGCCCCTGCGCCCCTCCGGCCTATTCGGGCCGGTGACGCTCGTGCGCGCCATCCCGTGAACGTGGCTGCAACCGGAAACCCAAGTCCATCGGAGGCGGCGGTGACGAACCCCATGACCCTGAAGCCGAAGCTCTCGACCACGACCGTTGATCTTTCGGAGGCACCCCAAGCCCCCAACCTGCGGACCTATGTGCTGCGCGAAACCGCAACGGCGCTGGTGATCAACTCGGCGCTCAGCCTGGCGTTCGCAGCGCTCGTGGCCCACGGGCGCGGCGTGGTGCCGCTCTGGGGCCCTGGCGGCATGGCGATCGACTTCGGCCCGCAGTTGTTCATGATGACCTTCGCCACCACCTTGGCGGTGACCCTGATCACCCGTCAGCGGCTGCGGACCGGAAAGATGACGGCGCTTTCAGGCGGCGCCCGCGTTCCTCTGCCGGTTCCGAAGGTCGCCCTGATCCGGGCCATCGCCTTCGCCGTTCTCGTCGCCATCGTGTTCTGGCCGCCCAGCCTGCTGGCCATGTCGGCGGCGCACGTGGAGAGCATGGCCAGTCCCGCGTTTCTGGTTTTCAAAGTGATCTACGGCGCCGTCGTCAGCCTGATCATCGCGCCCCCGATCACCCTGGCCGCCTTGCGCCAGTAGACTCTTGGGCAGAGCGCACGCCCCGATGCGCAGAGCGACACCCGGCGCCACGATTCCGCTTCCCACATATTGACACATTAATCCCATCCCATATGTCGAACTTGCTTGTCACTAATCGGAATTTGCGCCATCACTAACCCGTCGAGGTTCGGACCATCGCCAGCACCTGGCGCGCACCTGACGAAGCAAACGAGGCGCTCGGGAACCTGAGCCCGCGCCCGCACCGGGGGGAATTCAGCGTGGCGATTCAGAAGAGCAGGCGCGTCCGTATCGCCGCTTTCGCATCGGCTGCGGCGGTCTTGGTCGCCGGCGCATCGGCAGCGGCCCAATCTGCGGCCGCCCAGTCGCCGCCGCCCCGGCCATGGCTGAACACGAAGCTTTCCCCGGAACAACGCGCCGACCTGCTGCTTTCGCAGATGACCGAAGATGAGCAGCTGTCCCTGCTGCACGGTCATTTCGCCCTGTTCCTCAATCCGATGCCGGACGGGATCATCCCCTCCGCCGGTTATTTCCCCGGCGTGCCGCGACTGGGCGTCCCGGCGCTGAAGGAAAGCGACGCCAGCCTGGGCGTGTCGAACGCCGGCCGCGCCAACGACGACGCCGTCGCCCTGCCCTCCGGCGCCTCATTGGCCTCAAGTTGGGACGTGTCCCTGGCCGAGGCTGGCGGCCGGATGATCGGCGGCGAGGCGCGCGCCAAGGGCTTCAACATCCTGCTGGCCGGCGGCGTGAACTTGGTTCGCGACCCGCGCAACGGCCGCAACTTCGAATATGTGGGCGAAGACACCCTGCTCGCCGGCTCGCTCGCCGGCGCCTCGATCCGCGGGGTCCAAAGCAACCATATCGTCTCGACCACCAAGCACTACGTGCTCAACGCCCAGGAGACCGGACGCCACGTCCTCAACGCCGTGATCGATCCGGCGGCCCTGCGCGAATCCGACCTGCTGGCGTTCGAGCTCGCCATCGAGGGCGGCCATCCGGGCTCGATCATGTGCGGCTACAACAAGGTCAACGGCGCCTATGACTGCGAGAACCCGCTGCTGCAGGTCCCCAAGACCGACTGGGGCTGGAAGGGCTGGGTCATGTCGGACTGGGGTGCGGTGCACTCGACCCAGGCCGCCCTCGCCGGTCTCGACCAGGAGTCCGGCCAGGAGATCGACAGCCAAGTCTTCTTCGACGCCCCATTGAAGCATGACCTCGCCGCCGGCGCGATCCCGGCCGCCCGCATGCACGACATGGTTCGCCGCGTGCTGTTCGGCCTGTTCTCGACCGGGGTGATGGACCATCCGGTCCAGGCCGGCAGGCTCGACACCGCCACGGATGCGCCGGTCGCCCAGCGCGCGGCCGAGGAAGGGATCGTCCTGCTGAAGAACCAGGGCGGCCTGCTGCCGCTCGCCAAGACGGCCAAGCGCATCGCCGTGATCGGCGGCCATGCCGACGTGGGTGTACTGTCCGGCGGAGGGTCCAGCCAGGTGATCCCCCTGGGATCGCTCAAGTTCCCAGCCCCAGCCGGATCGCCGAAATGGATTCAGGGGATCGTCTACCATCCCTCCTCGCCCCTGCAGGCGCTGCGCGCGCGCAGCCCCGGCGCCGAGATCAGCTTCGACCCCGGCTCCGATCCCGCCAGGGCGGCTGCGTTGGCCAAGACGGCGGACGTGGCCATCGTCTTCGCGACCCAATGGGCCACCGAGGGCCAGGACACCTCGCTGTCGCTCGATAGCGGCCAGGAGGCCTTGATCCAGGCGGTCGCGGCGGCGAACCCGCACACCATCGTGGTGCTGGAAACCGGCAATCCGGTGCTGACGCCCTGGGCGGACAAGGTCCCGGCGGTGGTCGAGGCCTGGTATCCAGGCTCGCGCGGCGGCGAAGCCCTGGCGCGGGTGCTGACGGGCGAGGTCGACGCCTCGGGCCGACTGGCGGTCACCTTCCCGGGAAGCGCCGATCAACTGCCCCGGCCCCAGTTGCCCGGCCTCGGCGTCACGCCGTCGGAAGACCAGGCCATGACCAGCAAGACCAGCTTCGACGTGAATTACGTTGAGGGGGCCGACGTCGGCTATCGCTGGTTCGAAAAGACCGGGCGCACCCCCGCCTTCCCGTTCGGCTTCGGACTATCCTACACCCAGTTTCACTTCGGCGGACTGAAGGTCGAAGGTGGCGCGAACCTGACCGTCAGTTTCGACGCCACCAATACCGGAACCCGACCCGGCGTCGCCGTACCCCAGGTCTATGCCGCAGGTCCCGGCCAGACGCGGCGGCTGGTCGGCTGGTCGCGCCTGCCCCTTCAGCCCGGCGAGACGCGCCATGTGATCGTCACCGCCGATCCCCGCCTGCTCGCGGCCTTCGATACGGCGGCGCACAACTGGCGGCTGGCGGCCGGCGCCTACCGCGTGTCCGTGGGCGCCTCCGTCGCCGACACCGCGATCTCGGGCGAAACGCACCTGGCCGAAGCCCGGATCAAGCCGTGACCCCCGTGCAATCAAACCCCGTGTCGTGAAGGTGGATCGAGGATGAGTAGATTTCCCAAGATCAAGCAGGTGCGCGCCTTCACGGTGCGCGGCGGCGGCGCCGACTATCACGACCAGAAGGGCGAGCACTGGATCGACGACCACATCGCCACGCCGATGTCGCGCTATCCCGAATACCGTCAGAGCCGGCGCAGCTTCGGCATCAACGTGCTGGGCACCTTGGTGGTGGAGATCGAGGCCGAGAATGGCGTGGTCGGCTTTGCGGTGACCACCGGCGGCGAGCCGGCCGCCTTCATCGTCGAAAAGCACCTGGCCCGCTTCCTGGAAGGCCGCGATCCGGCCCAGGTCGAGAAGATATGGGACCAGATGTACTTCTCGACCCAATACTACGGCCGCAAGGGCCTAGTGGTGAACGCCATCTCGGGCGTCGACCTGGCGCTGTGGGACCTGCTGGGCAAGCTGCGCGACGAGCCAGTGCACCAGCTTCTGGGCGGTGCGGTGCGCGACGAGCTGACCTTCTACGCCACCGGCGCGCGTCCCGACGCCGCCAAGGCGCTGGGCTTCATCGGCGGCAAGATGCCCCTGCACCACGGGCCGGCCGAGGGCGAGGAAGGCCTGAAGCAGAACATCGAGATGATCGCCGACATGCGCGCCAAGTGCGGCGAAGACTTCTGGCTGATGCTCGACTGCTGGATGAGCCTGGAGCTGAACTACGCCACCCGCTTGGCCCACAAGGCCTGGGACCATGGCCTGAAGTGGATCGAGGAAGCGCTGAGCCCCGACGACTACTGGGGCTATGCCGAGCTGAAGAAGAACGCCCCCAAAGGCATGCTGGTCACCACCGGCGAGCACGAGGCCACCCGCTGGGGCTTCCGCATGCTGCTGGAGATGGGCTGCTGCGACATCATCCAGCCGGACGTGGGCTGGTGCGGCGGCGTCACCGAACTGATCAAGATCGCCAACCTGGCCGACAGCCACGGCGTGCTGATGATCCCGCACGGCTCCAGCGTCTACAGCTACCACTTCGTCATCACCCGGCATAACAGCCCCTTCGCCGAGTTTCTGATGATGCATCCCACCGCCGATCAGGTGGTGCCGATGTTCCATCCCCAACTGCTCGGCGAGCCGGTCCCGGTGAACGGCAAGATCGCGCTCTCGGCCTTGGACAAGCCCGGCTTCGGCGTCGAGCTGAACCGCGAGATCGCCCTGAACCGCCCCTATAGTCACTGAGGTAAGCGTACCCATGAAGCTGCTTCGCTACGGCCCCGTCGGCCATGAAAAGCCCGGCCTGATGGATGCGGACGGCGTGATCCGCGACCTGTCCGGCCACCTCGACGACATCACCCCATCGTCTCTCCTCCCCGAGAGCCTGGCGCGCCTGGCCGCCCTCGATCCGACCGCCCTGCCCAGGGTCGACGGGTCCGTGCGGCTGGGCGCGCCCATTTCGGGGTCGCGCAAGTTCCTGGCGATCGGGCTGAACTACGCCGACCACGCCAAGGAATCGAACCTGCCGATCCCCGAGGAGCCGATCTTCTTCACCAAGGCGACCAGCTGCATCCAGGGGCCCGATGACGACGTCATGGTTCCGCGCGACGCCCGCAAGCTGGACTGGGAGGTCGAGCTCGGCGTGGTGATCGGTCAGCGCGCGAGCTACGTCGAGGAAGCCGAGGCGCTGGACTATGTCGCCGGCTACGTCTGCATCAACGACGTGTCGGAGCGATACTTCCAGAAGGAGCTCGGCTCGCAGTGGGACAAGGGCAAGGGCTGTGACACCTTCGGCCCCATCGGCCCGTGGCTGGCGACCAAGGACGAGGTCGGCGACGTGCAGGACCTGGACATGTTCCTCGAGGTCAACGGCGTGCGCATGCAGACCGGCAACACCCGCACCATGATCTTCGGCGTGGCGGCCCTGGTGGCCTATGTCAGCCGCTTCCTGACGCTGGAGCCCGGCGACCTGATCACCACCGGCACGCCCCCCGGCGTGGGCGAAGGCAAGAAGCCCGAGCCGATCTGGCTCAAGGCCGGCGACACCATCCACCTGGGCATCGCCAAGCTCGGCGAGCAGCGCCAGACCGTCGTTCCCTTCCGCCACCCCCGTCAGGACGTTTGAACATGGCGACCTATTCCGGACGTTTCACCGGGCGCACCGCCATCATCACCGGGGGGGCGTCGGGCGCCGGCCGCGGTGTTGCCGAGCGGATCACCGCCGAGGGCGGCAAGGTCGTCCTCTGGGACCTGAACGCCGATGCGCTGAACGCGGCCAAGGCTGCAACCGGGGCCGTTCACGTCACTGCGCTGGACGTGTCCGACCTGGACGTCGTGACCAAGGCGGCGGATGAGGCGTTCGCGGTCCTGGGCCGCGTCGACATCCTGGTCAACAGCGCCGGCATCACCGGCGCCACGGTTCCGGTTCAGGACTTTCCCGTCGACAGCTGGAAGCGCGTATTCGACATCAATGTCCACGGCCTGTTCTACTGCTGCCGCTCGGTGATCCCGTTTATGCTGAGGAACGACTATGGCCGCATCGTCAACGTCTCTTCTGTGGCGGGCAAGGAAGGCAACCCCAATGCCTCGGCCTATTCGGCGTCCAAGGCGGCGGTGCTGGGCCTGACAAAGTCGCTCGGCAAGGAACTGGCCACCTCCGGCGTGCGGGTGAATGCGGTCACCCCCGCCACCTTCAAGAGCCCGATCCTGGAACAGCTGCCCCAGAGCCAGATCGACTATATGCAGTCCAAGATCCCGATCGGGCGCCTGGGTGAAATCGAGGAGGTCGCGGCGCTGATCTGCTGGCTGGCTAGCGAGGAATGCAGCTTCTCCACCGCCGCGACCTTCGACATCTCGGGCGGCCGGACCACCTACTGATGGCGCTCGGCTTCCCGATCGTCGACGCCCATGTCCATCTGTGGGACCTCGAGCGGATTCGCTATCCCTGGCTGACGCCGCCGTTTGCCGACGACGGCCCCAACGGCAGCGTCGAGCCGATCGCCCGGACCTATCTGCTGGACGACTACCTGGCCGATGCGGGCGCCTGGGAGATCGGCAAGCTGGTCCATGTCGACGCCGGCGCCGTCCCCGAGGCGGCGCTGGACGAGACGCGATGGCTCCAGGCCATGGCCAATGAGCGTGGCAGGCCCGACGCCATCGTCGCCTATGCGCCGCTGAACGATCCCGAGGTTGAGCGGCTGCTGGAAGCGCACGCCGCCCATCCCAATGTCCGCGGCATCCGCCAGATCCTCAACTGGCATGTCGATCCGCGGAAGACCTACTCCGCACATGATCTGCTGCAGGATCCCGCGTTCGAGCGCGGCTACGCCCGGCTCGCCACGCACGACCTCAGCTTCGACTGCCAGATCTATCCGTCGCAGATGCGCGCCGCGGCCGCCCTGGCGAGCCGTCACCCCCACACGCCGATGATCCTCAACCATGCCGGCATGCCGACGGACCGGGACGCGCCGGGCCTGGAGCAGTGGGCCGAGGGCATGGCGCGCCTGGCCGAACAGCCCAACGTCTCGGTGAAGATCTCGGGCTTTGGTCTGGTCGAGCGGAACTGGTCCATCGCCAGCATCCGCCCCTTCGTGCTCAGGACCATCGAGCTGTTCGGGGTGGAGCGCTGCATGTTCGCCAGCGACTTCCCCACCGACCGGCTGTTCAGCGACTTCGACGCGGTGCTGGGCGCCTACGACCACATCACAGCGGATTTCAGCGCGCACGAGCGGCGCCAGCTGTTCGCCGCCAACGCCGAACGCATCTACCGAATCTGATCTAACGCACTTGATCTGCTCAACTCGGCGCCAGACCGGGTCATGGAGGGAACCGAATGCCCAACCCGCTTCTTGGGGTGGTGTTTCACTGGATCGGCGGCTTCGCCTCGGCCAGCTTCTACGTCCCCTATCGGGGGGTGAAGCGGTGGTCGTGGGAGATTTTCTGGCTGACCGGCGGCGTGGTGAGCTGGATCTTCGCGCCATGGCTGTTCGCGGCCACGCGGACCCATGACCTGCTTGGCGTGCTGTCCCATACCCCGGCCAAGACCCTTGGGCTGTGCTGGCTGTTCGGTGCGTTATGGGGCTTCGGCGGCCTGACCTTCGGCCTGACCATGCGTTACCTGGGCATCTCGCTCGGCACGGCTGTGGCGCTGGGCCTGACCGCCGCCTTCGGCACCCTGATCCCGCCGATCTTCAGCGGACAGATCGGCGGCCTGGTCGCCAGCCATAGCGGCCAGGCGGTGCTGTTCGGCGTTCTGGTCTGCCTGGCCGGGATCGTCGTCGTCGGCCTCGCAGGTCATCGCAAGGAGACGGAACAGGAAGCCCGCCACATCGAAGGCCAGCCCAAGGCGGTGAACTTCACCCGCGGGGTGCTGGTGGCGGTGTTCTCCGGGATCATGTCGAGCTGCTTCGCCTATGGCCTGGCGGCGGGCGAGCCGATCCGCCAGCTGACCCTGGCCGCCGGCACCCCGGTGCTGAGCCAGGGCCTGCCGGTGCTGTGCGTGGTGCTGTTCGGCGGTTTCTGCACCAACGCCATCTGGTGTCTGTTCCTGGTGATCAAGAACAGATCCGCATCTCAGTGGCTCGGCGCACCCGCGCGCGGCGACGCCGGCGCCGACCGGGCGCCCCTGGCGATGAACTACCTGCTCTGCGCCCTGGGCGGGGCGGCCTGGTACTTCCAGTTCTTCTTCTACACCATGGGCGAGAGCCAGATGGGCAAGTACGGCTTCTCCAGCTGGACCCTGCACATGGCCTCGGTGATTCTGTTCGCCGCGCTTTGGGGCCTGGGCCTGAAGGAATGGAAGGGCGCGAGCCGCAAGAGCCTGGGCCTCTTGACGCTCGGCCTGGCGGTGCTGATCGGCTCGACCGTCATCATCGGCCTGGGCAATGCAATGGCGGCGCATTGAAGGCGGCCGCCATTTCGGAGGTGTCTATCCCTTCACAACGAAGGACGCGTTGAAATATTTTCGTCCCATTTGATGGTTTGACTTGCCAATCCTTGAAATGTCAGCGATGACATTAAGGCCATAGCGGACTTGGACGACCTCGCACCTTCAGGCGAGAACAGTCGATCCGCGCCTATAAACAAAAAATGGAACGGCGATCCACGCAGATGGATCACCGAAAAGGGGGAATTTGCCTGATGAATACTCACGCCCGGATTCTGCGCCAAGCGCTGTTCGCCGGAACGGCTGCAACTGTACTGACGGCCGCCTTGCCGGTGTGCGCGCAGTCTTCCAGCAGTGCGCCCGTGACCACCGCCCCGCCCTCAAGCCAGGCGCCGACGGACCAGGCCAGCGCCCCGAGCGCGACCGCTGCCACCACCACCGCTGCGTCCGGGGCGACGGTGAAGGAGATCGTCGTCACCGGCAGCAGCATCCGCGGCGCCGCGCCGGTGGGTTCCGCCGTCACCACGGTCAATCGCCAGGACATCGTCAACACCGGCGCCACCAACACCACCGAGGTTCTGCGCAGCGTGCCTGAGGTGGGCAGCTTCAACTCCACCGGACCCAATGTCGGCGGCAACCAGGCCAACTTCCTCGATCAGCCGGCGATTCACGGCATCGGCGTTGGCAATGGCGGCGGCGGCCTGACCCTGGTGCTGCTGGACGGCCACCGCCTGCCTGGCGCCGGCATCAACCAGACCACCCCCGACGCCGGCGTGATCCCGACCTCGGCCCTGGAGCGGGTGGAAGTCATCGCCGACGGCGCCTCGTCGATCTATGGCTCGGACGCGGTCGCGGGCGTGATCAACTTCATCCTTCGCAAGAACTTCGACGGCGCCGAGACCACCGGCAAGATCGGCTTCGGCGACGGATACCAGACCGAGAGCGCCAGCCAGCTGATCGGCAAGAGCTGGGACAGCGGCTCGATCATCCTGGACTACGAACACTCGGGCAATACCGACCTGGTCGCCAATAAGCGCAGCTACATCACCGACAACCAGACCAGCCATGGCGACGGCGACAACCGCTCCACCATCTGCAGTCCGGCCAATGTGACGGTGGGCGGAACCACCTACGGCCTGAGCTCCACCGGCGTGGCGACGGCAGGCGTTCCCAACAAGTGCGAAGCCAACCAGGACAGCGACCTCTACCCGTCGCAGCACCGCGACACAGGCTTCATATCGATCCGCCAGAACGTCACGCCCGACATCGAACTATTCGGCACCGCGCTCTATTCGCATCGCGAGATCACCTACCAGCAAGGCGCGGACTCGGGCACCGAGTCGCTGGGCGGCCTGGCGGTCAACGTGCCCGGAACCAGCCCCTACTACATCCAGATCCCGGGAACTGCGACAGGCGCGACCCAGAGCGTCACCTACAATCCCAGCAACGATCTGGGCACATTCCAGAACACCATCACCACCAGCACCTGGAACCAGACGGTCGGCGCCAATGTCGGCCTGGGCCACGACTGGAAGGGCACGGTCGAGGGCAACTTCGGCTACGAGCGCGACGACGTGCGCGAGCACGGCATGAACCAGACCCTGGCGCTGGACGCAGCCGAGAACGGAACCCTCAATCCCTATGGGATCGGCCCTGCCAACAACTCCACCCTGACCCAGGAGTTGAAGGACTATCAGACCCGCTACGTCTCGCGCCAAACCCTGGAGGAAGGCATCATCAAGGCGGACGGGCCGATCTTCGACCTGCCGGCCGGGGCCATCAAGGGCGCGTTCGGCGTCGACATCCAGCACAGCACCGACGACGCCTTCAACAGCAATGGCCCGGTCGGGACCTATTCCGGCCTGACGCCCGCCGAACAGGCTGTGACCAACTTCAACACCGCTGGCGACCGCACCATCGAGTCGGTGTTCGGCGAACTGTTCATCCCGGTGGTGGACTCGGCCAACAGCCTGCCGCTGATCCGCAAGCTGACCGTCTCGGCCTCGGCCCGGTTCGACAACTACAGCGACGTGGGCAACACCACCAATCCGCGCGTCGGGGTGAACTGGACCCCGGTGGACGGGCTGAAGTTCCGCGCCAGCTACAGCACCTCGTTCCACGCCCCGAGCCTGGCCGACACCGGCGGCGCAATCGACACCCGCGCCATCCGCTTCGCCGACTTCACGGGCAGCACCAACCCCAACGCCTATTCGGTGATCCTGGCCGGCGGCAACTCCCACCTCGTGCCCGAAACGGCGATCAACTACTCGGCCGGGGTGGACTGGAATCCGCCGTTCCTGCCCGACTTCAACGCCAGCCTGGGCTATTTCGACATCGACTATAAGAACGTCATCACCTTCCCGACCTTCGGGCCGGTGACCGACCCGACCAACCCGGCCTATGCACCCTTTGCCTACCTGCACCCCACCTTGGCGCAGGCCGAAGCCCTGACCGCCGGCTTCCGCCACGACGGCACCTTCGACGTCACCTCGCAACTGCCCACGGCGATCTACGACCTGAGGCGGCAGAACTTCGCCACCGAATATATCGACGGCTTCGACTTCAACGCCCAGTACCACTTCCGCACCGACTACGGCAGCGTCGTCACGGGCCTTGCGGGGACCTATCTCCTGGGCTTCAACCAGAAGATCAACGGCTCGAACTTCAACAACAACCTGCTCAATACCGACTACGCGATCAACCTGAAGCTCCGCGGCACCATCGCCTGGTCCTACGACGCCTATAACGTCGCGCTGTTCGTCAACCACACCAACGGCTACAACAACAATAACGTTACACCGAACCAGAAGGTCGACGCCTTCAACACAGTCGACCTGCACGTGGGCTGGAATGTTCCGGCCACCGGCTGGTTCTCGGGCATCCAGCTGACGGTGGATGCAGAGAACCTGTTCGATGCGGATCCGCCGTTCTTCTACAATCCGGGCGACAACACCTCCGACGCCCGCGGCTACGACCCCACGGCGGCCTCTGCGCTCGGCCGGGTGGTGGAAGTCGGCCTGCGTAAACACTGGTAACGTCCAGGGCTCCAGGCGCGATCCGCCTGGAGCCTTTCGCATGTCGGGATGTGCACTAAAGTGCTGCGGGACAAGGTGAGTCATGAATAGACGCGAACTGGTTCTGGTGTGCGGCGCGGCCGTCGGCGCTGCGGCGATCAAGGCGATCCCGGCTGCAGCCCAGCCGACGCCCCAGTCCGTTCCGCCGGGGCCGCCCGTCCCGCGCTGGCTCAACGTCGCCGAGCGCAACAAGCCGGTGCTGAACGAGGCCGTGCAGCCGCCGCTGGGCCTGGTGCGCGCGGTGCGCGACGACAACCTGGTCCTGCGCTACCGCATGGAGGTCGAGGCGCCGGGCGACGCCCTGGCCTCGCGCACCCTGCACAAGGGCGACAGCGTGATCGTCGATTTCGGCGGCCACCGCACCGGCCACCTGTCGTTCCGCCTGGAGACCCAGGGCCGCTCGCCGGATTCGCCGGCGCGCCTGCGCTTCGTGTTCGGCGAGGTCCCCACCGACGTGGCCGAGCCGCTCTATCCCTATACCGGCCAGCTGAGCCAGTCGTGGCTGCCCGACGAGATCGTCAACATCGACGACCTGCCGCAATCGGTGGAAATGCCGCGGCGCTACGCCTTCCGCTACGTCAAGATCGAGGTGATCGACACCTCGCCCGGCTATGGCGTGCAGTTCCACGATATCCGCGCCCACGCCCTCACCGCCGCCAAGCTGACCCCGGAGCCCCTGCCCGCCAGTACGCCCGAGATCTTCCGGCGCATCGACGAGGTCTCGGTCGCCACCCTGCGCGACTGCCTGCAGACCACTTTCGAGGACGGACCGCGCCGTGACCGCCGACTATGGATCGGCGACCTGCGGCTGCAGGCCCTGACCAACTACTGCACCTTCAAGCAGAACGACGTGGTCAAGCGCTGCCTGTACCTGTTCGCGGCCTTCCCGCGGGCCGACGGTCTGGTCAACGCCTGCGTCTATGAAAAACCGACGCCCACCTACGGCGGGATCGTGATCTTCGACTATGCCGCGCTCTACAACGTGGCGCTGCACGACTACGTGGAAGCCACCGGCGATCTCGAAACCGGCCACGACCTGTGGCCGGTGGCCAAGCGTCAGCTTGAGATCCTGGGCCAGGCCGTCGGCCCGGACGGCCTGTTCGTCGATCCGAAGAATACCTGGCTGTTCATCGACTGGGCGACCGAACTCGATCGCACCGCCGCCATCCAGGGCGTGCTGATCTACGCCTACCGCCAGACCCTGGCCTTGGCCCGGCGGCTCGGGCGCGAGCAGGAGGTGGCCGACTATCCTGCCCAGATCACCCGGATGACCGAGGCCGCCCGCAAGACCCTTTACGACCCTCAGGCCGGCGTGTTCGTCAGCGGACCCAACCGCCAGGTGTCCTGGGCCTCGCAAGCCTGGCTGACCATCGCCGGCGTGCCCGCCACGCCAGCCATCGCCGCACGGGCGCTACGCACCGCGATCGCGTCGCCCGCGTCAGTGAAGCCGACCACGCCTTATCTTTATCACTACACGGTCGACGCCCTGCTCGCCTGTGGCCTGAAGGCGGATGCGCGAGCGATGGTGGAGTCGTATTGGGGCGGCATGGTCAAGGCCGGCGCCGACACCTTCTGGGAGGTCTATGACCCGGCGCATCCCCTGAGCTCGCCCTATGGCGACATCCACATCAACAGCTATTGCCACGCCTGGAGCTGCACGCCGGCCTATCTGCTGCGCGCCCGCCATCTGGTCTGACCGTTATTGGACGGCGAACTTGGGCTGGCCTCACGGGCGCGAAGGGTGCTTCATTCGCCAATACAGGTCAGCTTGCCGCGCCATAGCGAACTTGTAAGTAGTCGCAATATATGAAATCGTATTCCACATGATGAAACGCACGCACGCCGACGACGATGCCGCCCCAGGGGACGACGGCGACGCCGGCCGCGGCGTACCGGGGAGCCAGACGCTGCAACGCGGCCTGGACGTGCTGGACGCCCTGACCGAGGGCGGTCTCAGCCTGAACGACCTTTCCGAAAAGCTCGGCCTGTCGCGCAGCACCACCCACCGCCTCGCCGCCGCCCTGGTCGAGCGCCGCTACGTGACCCTGAAGTCGCGCGAAGGCTATGCGCTCGGCCCCAAGCTGCTGGAACTCGGCTACATCGCCCAGCAGCAGCGCCCCCTGGTCGGCGCCGCCCGCCCGCACCTGGAGGCCCTGTCCGAGCTGTCGGAAGACACCGTCCACCTCGGCGTCCTGGATGACGACCGCGCCTTCTACCTGGACAAGATCACCGGACGGCGGCGCATCAACATCAGCTCGCGCATCGGCGACCGCCAGCCCGTGACCTCCACCGGCCTGGGCAAGGCGTTGATCCTGGACATGGACGAGGCGCGCTGGCGCGAGCTCTACGCCACCGAAGGCTCCGGCGAAGGCCCCTACTCCGTGCCGCTGGAAACCTGGGTCGCGCGGATGCACGACTATGCGCTCAAGGGCCACGCCCTGGACCTCGAGGAGAACGAGGATCGGATCCGCTGCGCCGCGGCCCCCATCCGCGACGTCTCGGGCCATATCGTCGGCGCAATCAGCGTCTCGGGCGCCGCCCAGTACATGGTCGACGAACGGCTGGCGGCGCTGGCGGAAGACGTCAAGGCCACGGCCCGCGCGATCAGCGCCGAACTCGGCTGGTCCGGCGAGCCTCGCAAGGCGCGCGCCAAGACCTCCAAGACCCCGGCCTGACGCCGACCCCGATCTGACGGAACACGACGCGGAGAGCCTGATGCTGCTTGAAGGCAAGAGGGTGCTTGTGACCGGCGCTTCGCGCGGGATCGGACGCGCCACGGCCCTGGCCTGCGCGCGCCAGGGCGCCGACGTGGCGATCAACAGCTGGAACGACGCCGAGGCCGCCGAGTCGCTGCTGGCGGAGATCCGCACGCTCGGCCGCAAGGCGGTGAACTACGCCGGCGACGTCGCGGCGCCCGATAGCCCCAAGGCCTTCGTCGATACGGCGATCCAGGCGCTGGGCGGGGTGGACGTGTTCGTCTCCAACGCCGGGATCTGCCCGTTCCACGCCTTTCTCGACATGCCGCGCGAGGTGTTCGAGCGCACCCTGAACATCAACTACGCCGGCGCCTACTGGATGGCGCAGGCGGCGGCGAACCGCATGAAGGACCAGGGAACCGGCGGCTCGATCATCGCCATCAGTTCGATCAGCGCCCTGGTCGGTGGCGAGATGCAGACCCACTACACCCCTACCAAGGCCGGGGTGCACAGCCTGATGCAGTCGTGCGCCATCGCGCTCGGCCGCTACGGCGTGCGCTGCAACTCGGTGATGCCGGGCACCATCGCCACCGACATCAACCGCGAAGACCTCTCCGACCCGGACAAGCGCGCCTACATGGAGAAGCGCATTCCGCTGGGCCGCCTGGGCGAGCCGGACGACGTGGCGGGCTGCGTGGTGTTCCTGGCCTCGGACCTGGCGCGATACGTCACCGGCGCCTCGGTGCTGGTCGACGGCGGCATGTTCGTGAACCTGCAGTAGTGGCGGCCCTAACGCCGCAACGTCACGGGCGTAGACGGTAGACCTGCAGCGGATCGGTGGACGCCGAAACCGGCTGCAGCCACGCCGGCGGGCGACCAGCGTTCAGCGCGGCGCGAAGGCTGGCCGGCGGGGCCTTGGTCACTGCCGCATGCGCCGGGCAGTTCACCACATAGTCGACGCCAAGCCCGCGCAGCTTCGCGCGCGCCGCATCGGCCCCGGCGGCGAAGCTGTCATGGGCGGCGATCAGGCCCGCGCTCATGCGATGATAGGGGGCGGCGATCACAGCGCTCGGCGTGTAAGCCGCCAGATAGGGGCCAAGGTCCGGCTCGGCCAGCACCCGTCCAGCCGGAAGCGCCCCGATCGACCGGTAGCTCGCCGCCTCGAAACATCGATCCTGTGGGCCAGCGATCATCGGTTGAGCCGCCTGATGATGGCCAAGGCGCAAACCCAATCCCAGCACCGTCGCGCTGACGTTCGGCGCCAGCAGTACGGCGATGAGCGCCAGGCGCACCTTGTCCGGTTCACCGCGCCGCGACAGGCGCTGGAAGGCTAGCGCCGCGGTGGTGGCGATCGGCGGGACGGCCGCCCAGAAGACGTAGCTCGCCATCCGCAGCATGGCGAAGGCCGAGATCGCGCTCAGCAACAACATCAGCCCACCCAGCCAGAAGGCCGGCGCCCGGCGGCGTTCCGGGGACATCGCCGTCACCACCCAGCAACCGCCGCCCAGCACAATGGCCGCGGCTATGGTCAGGGCGCTTGCAGGAGTCTGGCGCATGACCTGCGGCAGGCTGCTCATCTCCTGCACGCCATCCAGCCAGATCGCATGAATACGCGGATCGATCTCCGCAAAGGGGCCGTGAAGACAGTGCGGGTCCAGCCCAACATAGACGGTCGCGGCGGCGACGCCCGCAGCGGCGACGGCCGCGGCGCGGCCCTGGCGGCTTGCCGACGCCCGCAGGCTGGCCAAGGCCAACCCGGTGGCTCCCACCAACACACCCGCCGTCAGGTTCGCCGCCAGGGCGTCGCAGGCGCTCAACGTCCAGCGGTCCGGCGGCGTCTGCAGCAGGAAGCAAAGGCCGGTCGAGACAAACAGCCCCCCCGAGAAGGCCAATAGTCGCCGCCGCTCCTGGCCCTCGCCGATGAAGCGAAGCGCCATGAAACCGGCGATGGCCGCCTCCAGAACCAGCGCCTCCAGCCCGATCGCCAGGCCAAGCCCGATCGCCGTCCCCGCCAGGGCTGCGCCGCCGATCCGCCGCGCGCCGCCGGCCGCCCCGGCATAGGCCAGGAGCCAAAGCAGGATCTGGACATTGTGGTGGTCGATGCGGCCAGGCTGGAACTGGGCGAACAGCGGCTGGCACACCAGGCAGATCATCGCCGCCGCCAACATGGCCGCCGCCTGCACAGCGGCAGTGACCACGTAGCGGCGCGTGATCGTCAGGCTTGCAGCGATGGCTGGCCCGATCAGCAATACCGGCCACAACACCCGGGTCAGCAGCTCGCCCTGCGCGGGGCCGACGAGCCTGGACAGCGTCCCGTCGACCGCGGCCAACGCCCCGTCGAGCAGGCGCGACCAGTGCATGATGACGCCAGCAGGCGGCTGGAAGCGAACCAGCCTCTGATCATACCAGCCCTGACCGTGCAGCAGGTCGCGCACCATGGTCATGCGGGTGGCGTCGTCGCTGTCCATGAACCCACGGACGACGTCGGCATATTCGCGAAACACCAGATAGCCGCCGACCAGCGCCCACACCACCAGGGTCAGGGTAAGCAGGCCGGGATAGGGTGCGAAGGCCGAACGCGTCACGGCGCGGCGTTGAGAATTTATCGCGAGCGTCATCAGCGGGGCGCTTCGGCTCCAGGTCCGTCGCGCAAGCTGTAGTCGATCAGGGATTTAGCCTTCGTTTCCGCCGAGGCGAACAGGCGCGCGCCGCTAGGGCATCAGCCGCTTGCGCCCTTGCGACAGGTGCCAGCGCATCGCCAGCGCTGCGGCTTCGGAGTCCTGGTCGCGGATGGCCTCCACGATGATCTCGTGCTCGGAGATCATGGCGCTGATGGCCTCGGGCGGCCGATTTCGCGAGATGTCCACGCCCGCACGCATGATGCGGTCGATGTCGGCATGCATATGGTCGAACACCGAGACGAACACCGGATTGCCGGTAGCGAGCACGATGGCGCGGTGCAGTTCATAGTCCTCAGTATGGGCCGGACCACTCGAGAGCAAGGCGTCGCGAAGCGCGCTCAACGCCCGCTCGATACTGTCCATGTGCTCGGCCGAGCGTCGATCCGCGGCCAGGCTCGCCGCCTGGGCCTCGACCACCAGGCGCACCTCGTAGGTGCCGAGCGCCGCGGGCAAGTCGTCCAGCGGCATGTGGTCGGCGAGGCGCTCGGAAGGGCGGCGCTTGACATAGGACCCGGAGCCGCGGCGCGCCTCCGTCACCCCGTCCGAGGCGAGCCGCACCAGCGCCTCACGCACGATGGTGCGCGACACCCCGAACAGTTCGGCGAGGCGGCCTTCGGACGGCAGTCTCTGGCCGACCTCGACGTTCTCCCGCGAGATCAAGCGTATGATCTCCGAGTACGCCCGGTCCGCCAGTCTTAATTCGCCCATGGCCTACGCCCCTCCGGATCGTCCTAGATCAACCGGCTGCCGCACAGTACGCCGACCAGGCCGACGACGGAAATGACGGTCTCCAATACCGACCAAGTCCTGAACGCGCCCGCTGTGCTCGTTCCGAGATAGCCACGAACGAGCCAGAAACCCGGATCGTTGACGTGGGAAAAGAACAGCGATCCCGATCCGATCGCCAGCACCATCCATTCCGGTGAAACCCCCGTCGTGGCCAGCAGCTTGGTCATCAGCCCTGCAGCGGTGATTGTCGCCACCGTGGCTGAGCCGGTCGCCAACCGGATGCAGACCGCGACCAGCCAGCCCAGAATCAACGGCGACAGGCTGCTGTGCATCGCCACGCGCGCCAGCAGATCCGACAGCCCGATGCTGACCAGAACCTGCTTCAGGCCGCCGCCAGCACCGATCGCCAGCAGGATCGCGCCCGCGGGCTTCATGGCCAGCGTCCAGATCGCGTCCTGGATGCGGCTGTCGATCATGACCCGCCCGAACAGAAGCGGAAGCGCCAGCAAGTTGGACAACAGCAGCGCCAGGACCGGGCTGCTGAAACTGAACAGCCAGCCCCAGCTGGACTTGCCGGCCGGGCCAAGCAGACCCTGGAGCTGGCCGGCGGCGATCAGCACTACGGGCGCCAGCACCACCAGGGCCGACGCCCAGGTCGGCGGCGCCCTTTCCAGGGCGACAGTAGAGGCTTCGACCGAAGGCGCGGTGAGCCGCACGCCGCGGGAGATGAAGATGGCCAGCAGCGGGCCGGAAATGATCGCGGTGGGGATCGCCACGACCAGGCCGTAGAGCATGGTCCGCCCGAGGTTTGCGCCCAGCGCGCTGATCGCCAGCAGCGGCCCGGGATGGGGCGGCACCAGCGCGTGCAGCACCGACAATCCCGCCAGCGCCGGCAGCATGACGCCCAGCCGCGTGCGGTCCCGATCGGCGACGCCGGGCATGGCGGTCAGGGCCGCGCCCACGACCGGCATCAGCAGCACCAGCCCGGTCTCGAAGAACAGCGGCAGGCCCACCAGCATGGCCGCAGCGAGGCTGGCCCAGGGCGCGGCGGCAGCTCCGGTGCGGCGCAATACGCTCCCCGCCAGGGCGGCCGCACCGCCGGAGATCTGCAGCATGGCCCCCAGTGACAGCCCCAAGGCGACGATCAGGCCCGTCCCGCCCAGGATGTCGCCGACGCCCTTCTGGATCGCCTTGGCGGTCTCGCCCGGATCCTGGCCTGCGACGGCGCCGACGAGGAAGGCGCCGCACAACAGCCCGATGAACGGACTGAGCCGCGCGCGTAGAATCAGCACCACGGCCAGGGCGACGCCCAGGGCCGCGGCCAGCACCAGGCGGAGGTCTTGCGTCATCATCAAAGGGCGGTCCTTCGTGGCGTTAGACCTGGGATTTCGCCCAGGATGGGACGCGAGTCGAAAGCGCCCCCGCGCAGGGACCAGAGCCTCGGCATCCAACACCTCATAGCATCACTCCCACCGGCAATCCTGTAAGACAGCATTTCTCTGCGATGCTGTAAAAACCGCGATTGACGGAAATTGGGACGCAGTCTAGCCTGAATCTGTCCAACAGCTTTTAAGCCTACCGTGTTGGCCAGTTCGAAGCTCGGACGAAGCAGCCGCACCAAAAGCGGCTCTGTGAGGCGAGTGTGCTCGCCCGCATAGAAAAATATAGGTGTGGGAGCAGCATTGTAATGTCCAAGGTCGAGAGTCGTTTTCCAACCCAGGCGGCGGTCCCGGTGGAGCAATCCGAGGTGGATATCTTCGCCACTCTGACCCCGACCCAGATGAAGGTGCTGCGGGGCGTCTATCTTGGACAGCTCAACAAGCAGATCGCCTACGAGCTCGGGATCGCGGAAGCGACCGTGAAAGCGCACATGACCGCCTTGATGCGCAAGCTGAACGTTCGCAATCGCACCCAGGTCGCGATCGTGGCGCGACAAGCCGCCTGAACGGCGCGCCACCCCGCGCTGATCTTCGAGGCCGCGCGCGATAACGTCGCCCGGTCTTGAAGACAGCCGGTTTGACAAGGGCGCTGTACTCACGGGCTGAGCGCCGAATTGCGCGCCCCGAGGTGAGTCGAAGCGCCGGAAACTTCAAACTCAATCCTATTCACCGTTTGACGCCGAACAGGGCGTGCTGGGACAGGACGTATAGGGTGCGCCGGTCGGGTCCGCCGAAGGCCAGGCCGATGGGGCGCTCGGGCACGTCGATCCGGCCCAGTTCGCGGCCGTCGGGCGCATAGACGAACACCTGGCCGTTGGCGACATAGACCCGTCCCTCGGCATCGACCGCCACGGCTTCTCCACCGCGGTTGGCGAAGGGCTTCAGCTCGTTGAGCGCACCGCCGGCGCCGAGCTTGGCGGCATAGGTGACGTCCTCGGATTCGTTGGACACATAGACCCGCCCGCCCGTGGCGACGGTGACCAGGCCCAGGGCGTCCAGGCTCGGCGAGAAACGCCAGCCCAGGTGATCGGCCGGTCCCTGCTGGAACACGCGGAACGCCGGCAGCACCAGGCTGGCGTCGGGGGAGACGTACTCGGCCGCCTTCGGCTCACTCGCCTCGGCCTGGAACATCTGCGCCAGGGTGGTGAAGCGACCGGTCTTGGGATCGTACTGGTCCTTGAACTCGCCATTGACCCACCAGTTGGCCGGCAGGGCCGTCAGCGCGCCGGAATGCTCGGCGACCGGGGTCGGGGCGATCAATTTCAGCTCGGTCGCCGGCGCGTCGGGATGGAAGCTGTAGACCGTGCCCTGCGCGCCGTAGGACGACAACACCATCAGATCGCCCGAGCGGTCGAACATCAACTGGACCGGATCCAGCGCATTGTCGCGCACTACCTCGAGCTTGCGCTCGGGCGTCCAGCGATAGATGCGCTGGTCATGATGGTCAGCGAAGTAGAGCCGCCCCGCCCCGTCCACCGCCGCGCCGGACAGGCCGTAGAAGCCGTCCTGCAGCTTCTCGACGCGAGCGCTTTCGAAGGTCGAGGGCGTCACCGCGGCCGGCGCTTCGGGCACATCCAGGCGGGCGAACTCGCGCTCACGGACCTGCAGGCCGTGGGGGACGTCGACCACCGCATTCTCGTAGGGGAAGTGGCTGGCGCGCAGATAGGTGGCGCAGCCGCCAGCGTCACAAGTCCCGAAGCCGCTCTCGGCGTTCACATGCACGTTGCGGAAACGGATGTCGGAAGAGTTGTAAAGCTTCACCGCCGTCAAGGCCGGCTTGACGTTCCGCGTCACCCGGTAGGCATGGTAGTTGGCCACCAGGATGTTGCGCGAGTTGCGGATTTCCAGCGAGACCGTGTCCTGACTCTCGCGCACCTCTTCTTCCGTCTGCGGGGCGAGCATTTCCCAATTCTGCACATGATCGAGCACGATCTCGTTGCGAACGTGGTGTTCATTCGACAGTTCGTAGACGTGGCCGGGCGTCGAAGTATTCGACACGTAGAAGCCGGCCTGGGCGTAGGTATTTGGCGTCCAGATATCGGCGAAGGTCCCGCCGCCGCCGTCCGCTACCCACAGGCTGGGATACTGGCCGTCCAGCCGATCGCGTGGGTCGCCGAACACGTTCAAATGCTTGCCGTCGCCAAGCAGCGTCCCGCCGCCGCCCTGCAGCTTGACGTCGTCGACCAGCGAGTCGGCGCCTGAGGTCCACAGCAGCGCGGTGGCGCGTGGATTGACCCCGCCGGCGAACAGCCCCAGGCCCGAGACGATGTTGGAGCCGCCCTTGGCCGCCTCGATCATCGGCTTGGGCGCCCCAAGCCCCGCATAGCCGGGCGTATCGTCGGCCAGGAAGATCTGGGTCAGGCTCGGATGCAGCCCGATCAGCACCGTGTCGAGCTTCAGATGCAGCGTGTCGCTGACCTTGTAACGGCCGGTCGGGAAGTAGAGCACCCGGTGCGTGTCGATCGCCTGCTGCAGCGCCGCCGTGTCGTCGCTGGCGTTGTCGCCCTTGGCGCCCAGGCTACGCACGTCGACCCAGTCGGCGACCGGCGGCAAGGCCCTGATCGCTGGCGCACGCTCCGCCGGCACGACCCCGACCGGCTCCGCGTCCATGCGGGTCTCGAACCTGCCCATCTGGCCCAGGCCCGGCAGAGTCAGGCCGTAGGTGAAGCTCTTGACCTGATAGGTCGATCCAAGCCCAGCGACGGTCTTGCCGTCACGGAAGCGGGCGAAGGCTGGCGTGGCGCTAGCCACGGCGTCCTCGAAACCGACCTGGGTATAGGCGTTGTCGGCGTTGCTGATGACCACCCCAGCCCGCGAGACATTGTCGAAGCGCACATGCTCGCCCCAGAGCCAGTCGCCGTAGCCCTGGTCGATTTCGACGCCGACCGGGGTGTCGCGGAAGCGGTCATTGACCAGGGTCAGCCCGGCCTCGTGCTCGCGAATGGCGGCGTCGCGCTGGCCCTGGAAGCTAGAGTCGACCAGGGTGAACTGCCAGGCGGGCGAGGTCTTCTCGGTCAGGATGCCGTAACGCCCGCCGTAGAAATGCAAGTCCTCCGCCTCGTTGCCGGCCTGATAGATCCCGGCCAGCCCCGAGCCGAGGTGGAAGTCCATGTGCGTGAGGAAGGCGTGCTGCGCCACGCGGAACCGCACGCCGACGGCGGCTTCATTCCCCGCCCCGATCTCCAAGTCGACATTGCTCAGCGCCGAATAGAAGGTGCTGGAATTGGCGTCGTAGATCTTCGGATCGAACGGCACGCTGGTCGTCGGCGGAAAGGCCGCGCGACCGACGCGATACTGGTCCTCGCCGGTGAAGGTCACCATGGTGGCGACCCCTTGCTGGAACCCCGGCGTATGATCGCCGAGCACCAGCACCGGCCGGGTCGGCCCGACTCCGAACAGGCGCACCGCCGGCCAGATGAACAGGGTGCGGCTGATCCGGTAGCGGCCCGACGGCAGGAACACCACCCCGCCCTCGCCGCCGCCCCGCGCCTGATCCAGCGCCGCCTGGATCGCGGCGGTCGCGTCGGTGCGCCCGTCGCCCGCGGCCCGCACGGTCACGGCGCGCGGATCGTCCGGTTGGGTAGTGAACACCGACGTCGAGGCAAGTGCGGAAACCGGCGCGCCGAGCACCGCCGCCGACACGAGCGCAAGCCACACCTGTTGCACTGCTTTCGCGCTCCGCCCGCCAACTGAAATCTCGCCCGAAGCACGATACGTCGGGTTTTCGCCATTAAGATCGCGCGCCTTCGCACGCGCATCCTCGACCATGGTCGTAATTGGCAGGCTCCGCCCGGGCCGGATACTGCAGTCGAAAGCGCCAGACGCGCCGGCGGCCTCGCTCCACGCGTCGGCCTTCGACTTAGGGACAGCGATGTGCGACCGCCGGAAGATCTAGCCAAGATCGCGCCGAGAGCGATCATCGTCATGGGCGTCAGCGGCAGCGGGAAATCCACGCTGGGTCCGTTGCTGGCCAAGACCTTGCAGTGCCGCTTTCTGGAAGGCGACGCCTTCCACAGTCCTGAAAACGTCGCGAAGATGCGCGCAGGCCAGCCGCTGCAGGACGCGGACCGCTGGCCCTGGCTGGAACGGATCGGCGAGGAGCTGAACCAGGCGGTGGCGCAAGACATGATCGGGGTGGCGGCCTGCTCGGCGCTGAAGCGGTGCTATCGCGAGCGGCTGGAGCAGGTGATCACCGCGCCGCTAGCCTTCGTGTTCCTGAGCGCCGATCAAGACGAACTCACCCAGCGCATGAACAACCGTCCGGGCCACTACATGCCGGCCAGCCTGCTCGCCAGCCAGTTCCAAGCGCTTGAGAAGCCTGGACCCGACGAGCCCGCCCTCGCCCTGGACGCCCGCCAGCCGCCCCAGGACCTGTGCCGCGCCGCCTGCACATGGCTGGCGCAAGCTGCGCCCTTGGCCGAACTGGTCGCCAACGCCCGCCGCAAGGAAACCTGAGATGCGCGTCTCCCTGGCTTCAGGAAAACTCTCGACGCGGGCCGCCGCAGCCCTGGTCGCGATCTGTGCGGCCGTCGCTACGCCGCCTGTAGCATCGGCGCAGCCCGCGCCCCCGCCGCTGGACGCCGGCGCGCCGATCATGCCGCTCTGGCCCAACGGCGCGCCCGGTTCGGAGGCGCGGCGCGGCGAGCCCGAGGCGGTCGAGAACACCTATGTCCACAACATCCATAATCCCAGCCTGACGGTGTTTCGCGCCGACGCGCGCCACGCCAACGGCGCCGCGGTGGTGGTGATCCCCGGCGGCGGCCATCGCATGCTGGTATGGATCAACGAGGGCGTCGGCCCGGCCAAGATGCTGAACCGCTACGGCCTCACCGCCTTCGTGCTGAAGTACCGCCTGGCCCGCGAGCCGCACTCCACCTACAGCATCGAGGGCGACGCCGCCGCCGATGCGCGCCGCGCCATCCGCTGGGTGCGAGCCCACGCCGCCGAATATGGGGTCGATCCGCATCGCGTAGGGGTGATGGGCTTTTCCGCGGGCGGCGAGCTGGTGTCGCTGATCGCCGACAACCCGGCGCCCGCGACTGCGCCCGTCGACGCCGTTGACAGGGTCAGCGCCCGGCCCGACTTCCAGGTGCTGGTCTATCCCGGCCCGCTCGGCACGCCTGGCAAGGCCATCGAGGACGCGCCGCCCGCCTTCATCACCGCGGGCTCGATCGATCCTTGTTGCGCCACCCCGGCGCTGGCGCTCTATGATCAACTGCGTAAGGCGCATGTGACGGCCGAACTTCACATGTATGCGGACACCGATCACGCCTTCAACCTGGGCGTCCACTCCGAACACATCTCGATTCTGCACTGGCCGGATCGGCTGGAGGACTGGTTGAGCGACGGCGGCTGGCTGCGGGGCGACAACGGCGCGCCTCGCAGTGGGATCGCGCCCCCGTCCGCTCCCTGATCCCGAAACATCTCTGTAAGGCTATGCGCCAACGACTGTAGCGGAGACGGGTCATGAGCTTTGCACGACGCGATATCCTGATGGGAGCCGCCGCCCTGGCCGCCGCGTCCGGCGGCGCCCGCGCCGCGCCCCCGGACCGTAAGGTCGGCTTCGCCATCGTCGGGCTCGGCGGTTATGGCCTGGGCGTCATCATCCCTCAGTTCGCCAACTGCGAGCATAGCCGCCTGGCCGCCGTGGTCAGCGGCGATCCCGCCAAGGCCCGCACCGTCGCCGCGCGCTACGGCGTCCCCGAACGTTCGATCTACTCTTACGAAACCTTCGACCAGATCCGGGACAATCCGGACGTGGACGTGGTCTATGTCGTCCTGCCCAACTCCATGCATGCCGAATACACGGTGCGCGCCGCCAAGGCCGGCAAGCACGTGCTGTGCGAGAAGCCGATGGCGGTCTCGGCGGCGGAATGCGAGACCATGATCGCCGCCTGCAAGGCCGCCAGGCGCAGGCTGATGATCGGCTACCGTTGCCACTTCGAGCCGTTCAACCTCGACGCCATGCGGCTGGCCCGCAGCGGGATCGCCGGCCGCACCCGTTATGTGGTCTCCGAGCACGGCTTCGTGCAGCGCGACCCGTCCAAGTGGCGGCTGCAGCGGGCCCTGTCCGGCGGCGGCTCGCTGATGGACATGGGCGTCTACAGCCTGCAGGCCGCCCGCTACATGACCGGCGAAGAGCCCGTGGCGGTGACGGCGCGCGAGTCCACTGACCACAGTGATCCGCGCTTCCACGACGTCGAGGACATGATCCAGTGGACGCTGGACTTCCCGTCAGGCGCCATCGGCCAGTGCATGTCCATGTATAGCGCCGCCCAGAACCACATCCTGCTGATGGGCGACCAGGGGCGCATCGAGCTGGAGCCCGCCACCCGCTACGACGGCAACCACATGTGGACCGGCAAGGACGGGCGCGAGCAGGAAATCGTCAGCCCACCGCCCGGCCCCGGCAAGACCCAGTTCGCCGGCCAGCTCGACCACATGGCGCAATGCGTGCGGACCGGCTCGGAGCCGATCGTCTCGGGCGAAGAGGGGCTGCGCGACATGCGCATCGTCGAGGCCATCTACCGCTCCGCCCGCGAGGGGCGCACCATCCGGCTCTGAGCCCCGCGGCGCCTTTCCACTATCGTTTGACGCCGAACAGGGCGTGCTGGGACAGGACGTAGAGGGTGCGCCGGTCGGGTCCGCCGAAGGCCAGGCCGATGGGGCGCTCGGGCACGTCGATCCGGCCCAGTTCGCGGCCGTCGGGCGC
>FSXN01001129.1_pt1 | contig 33566 bp, 29 predicted proteins | sample 1638221 | NCBI WGS metagenome assembly FSXN01 (sample SAMEA3914788, study PRJEB12502) | metagenome | biome: forest; material: soil | place: Canada | collected 2011-07-03 | depth 0.1 m | reverse complement strand
CCTCAGGACGTGGCCGACGGGTTCGGCCTTCGTCTTGGGCTCGGTCAGCCTCCACCCTGTCTTAGGGTCCGGGCAGGGCTGCTCGGAACGGGCTGCGTCTTGCTTTCAACGTGGGAAGCGCTCGGTTTGACGCGCCCAGTCCCGCCAAACGAGGGGAAGTCCGCGGGCTCGAACAGTAGCCTTCACATTTTCGGTGAGCCCGGCGCCGATACGCCCGCGCGACGCGGAAAATGGCTGACGATCGGTCTTCTGGTGCTTGCGGCGATCCTTTCTTACACTGACAGGCAAATCCTTAGCCTGTTGGTTGATCCTATCCGTCGGGATCTCAGCATGTCCGATCTTCAGATCGGCGTCGTTCAGGGGATGGCGTTCGCCTTCGTCTACGTCTTCGCCGGCCTGCCTGCGGGCTATCTGGCGGATACGCGCAGCCGCCGCGGCGTGTTGCTGGCCGGCGTCACCGTATGGAGCCTGGCGACAGTCGCCTGCGGCGTCGCGGCGAGTTTTGGCTCGCTGGTCACGGCCCGTATCTGCGTCGGGATCGGTGAGGCCGCTCTGGCGCCGTCGGCCGTATCTATCATCATCGATCTCTTCCCGCCCCGCGAACGGGGACGGGCCATCGCCGCCTTTAGCGCCGGCATGAATGTCGGCAGTGGCGTCGCGATCGTCATCGGCGGGACGGTGCTTTCGCTGGCGCAGAGGGGCGCCTTCGCTGCGATCCCGATCATCGGCGGCCTGGCGGCCTGGCGACTGACCGTTATCCTGGTCGGCCTATGTGGAGCCCCCCTTCTGCTGCTCTTGTCGGTCGCGGTTCGCGAACCGCAGAGACAAACCGCTTCGGCCTTGAATCTGCCTTCCGTTGGACTTCCAAAGCAGATTCTGCACCTCACAAAATCGGTGTGGCCGCTGTTGCTGGGTATGGGGCTGCTCTCGGTGGGCGATTTTGCGACCCTCAGCTGGACGCCAACGCTACTCAGCCGCAACTTCGGCATGTCGAGCGGGGGGATCGCCACCACCTTCGGCGTCATGGTGCTCTTCGCCGGCATGGGGGGGACCATGCTGGGCGGCTACCTGTCCGATCGCCTTGCGCATACAAGGGGTGTCCGCGGCAGGATCGCCTTGGCTGCGGTCGTCGCCGCCATGTCTCTTCCATTCGCCTTCGTTTGGGCCGCGAAGGCCCCCTGGCAGGTTTTGTTTATGGTGGGAGGCTGGCAGTTCGTGTCCGCCGCCGCCGGCATCACAGCGATGGCGGCTACGCTCGAGGTCGTCTCTGAGCGCAATCGTGGGCTCACCATGTCGCTAATCGCCTTTGGCAATATCAGTTTTGGTTTTGGCCTCGGCGCGACGATGACCGGCTTCCTGACGACGCACGTCTTTCACAACCCGATGTCCATCGCTCCGTCCCTGACTGTGCTTGCCGCGCCCGCCGCGGCGCTCGCGGCCGTTGCGTTTTTTGTGAGCCTTCGGAGCCGGTCAGTGAAGGATGGGCGGGACTGGCGGCTAAACATTGAATCGAAAGCCGGGCCTCATCAGGGGCCGCGGCCCGACCCAAAACCGGCGGGTGAGAAGGCGTAGTTAGAGCATGAGACTACCTGCGGGCCTTCTAGGAGCCGGCAGGGCCGCGGGGCTCTCGCAGCCTCTTCCACACCGCCGGCCCTGCGCCAAAATTGTGGCGAAGAGACATTGTCAAAGACAGGACCAAACATGAGTTCGGACAATACGGGTCTCAGTCGCCGCCAGCTTGGTCTAGGCGGGTTGGTGCTGGCTGGCCTCGCCGCAGAGGCGCCCAGGGCGCAAGCGGCAGGATACGGGCCCCCAGGCGCCCAGCCAGCGTGGCGCGACGAGGTTCTAGCCTGCTTGCAGCCATTCGATCACGCAGATCGTCCGGGTCTGTCCGTCGCGATCGCGAAGGGCGCGGACGTGGTGTTTCGCTGGGCGGGCGGTTTGGCGGACCTCGATCATGGCCTTCCGATCACCGTCGACACGCCCTTCCATGTCGCCAGCGTCTCCAAACAGTTTACCGCTTTTGCGATCGCACTGCTTGAGCGCGACGGGCGGCTGGACCTGAACGACGACATCCGCAAACACCTGCCCTATGTTCCGGATCTAGGCGCTCCGGTCACGCTGGCTCACTTAATCCGCCATACCAGCGGCCTTCGTGACCAATGGTCGCTCCTGGAGCTGACCGGAGTGGATTTGGAAAGCCACATTACACAGCGCCAGGTGCTGAACCTCGTAACGCGCCAGCAGGGCCTCAATTTCGCCCCCGGGACGCGGTTCGCCTACTGCAATACTGGCTACACCTTGTTGGCGGAGGTTGTGCGGTCGGTCAGCGGCCTGACGTTGCGAGCGTTCACCCAAGAGCGCATCTTCAAGCCGCTGGGTATGTCCAACACCTTCATCTACGACGACGCGGCGCAGATCGTTCCTGGACGATCGCTGTCCTACGCACCAAAGCACGATGGGGGTTGGCGCTACATACGTTTGAACTATGAGACCTGGGGAGCCACCAGCCTTCATACGACGGCGAGCGATCTGGCGATATGGGGCGCTAACTTTTCCCGGCCGAAGGTCGGCGATATGGCCTTGATAGAACGGATAACCTCGCCGGGTCGGCTGGAGGACGGAACCGCCGTTCCCTACGGCTTCGGCATTCAAATCGGCAAGCGGGCCGGGCACGCCTGCGTGTACCATGGCGGCTCCGACGCTGGGTTCCGGGCGACGATCACCCACTTCACCGACGATGATCTCACGATCACGGTGCTGGCCAATACGCCGCTCGAAGTGGCGCATATTACAGATCAGATCGCGGACATCGTGCTCAATCCTGGTCCGGCGCGGCTCAGCGCAAATCTCCGCGGGGCTCTCGGCGCGCCATCCTGGCCATCTGCAGCCTTGGCCGGCGCCTACGCCGCAAACGAAGGCGAGTTGCTGTTCATCGAGGCCGACGCCGCCGGCGCCCGACTTAAGCGATCGGCCCAGGCCGCCCATCCGCTAATCTTCCGAGCGGACGGCAGTTTCGACCTTGGCCAACCTGAATCCCTATTCTACCGCGTGCTGCAAACCCAGGACGGTCAGATCATGGAGCTTGAGGAGTCGCTCAATGCCGGCGGCCCACCGTCTCGGTATCGCCGCGTTTCGCTGGCGACGCCAAGCCTCGCCGACCTGGAGCGGCTATCCGGCGCCTACCGATCCCCGGAGCTGGATACGATTTACCACCTCTCGGTCGATAACGGTCAGCTGGTCGCCAGCACGATCCTGAACGGTGACGTCATCAGGTTCAGGCCGGCGGTGGAGGGAAGCTTCATGTCGGACAGCGACTTCATGACCACGTTTAGGGTCAATCGCGCTCCGGGCGGCGAGGCGCGAGCAATCACCGTCAATTCCGGCCGCATGGCCGGCGTGATCTTCGAGCGACTGCCAGCGTAGGGACGCGATGGTGTTTGGCCGGCGGATATAGGAGCGAATCCGTCGCCCGGCTGTGCCCCCGACCGACTTGATGTGGGCTAAGACCGGGCGCGGGCCGGCGCTAAAGGTGTCGATCGACAGCTAGTCGACTGGAGATGGCGGCGAGCCGTGGATCACGCCCGACTGAACTGGCGCCAGGTTCGTCGCCCTCGATGTGCATCGTGCCGACATTGCTCAGCAGCGCCACGACGACCTCTTGTCCCTCGAACCAAAAAAAGCTGGCGCTCGAGCCCAGAACACTACCCGTATGGCCTATGGTCCAATCCGGTCCAACCCGCCGCCGAAATAACCCACGCCCGACGAAGCCTCCATGGTCGGCTGGCCTCCAGGCCTGCATGAAGTCCAGCGACTGCCGGCTGACCAGGTCGCCAGCGCGGAGTGCGAGCCCAAAACTAAGCAGGTCGGCGACAGTCGTCACCAGTCCCCCTGTGGCCCATTCTGTCGATAGATTGGAAGGGCCAACATCGATCAACGCGCCGCTCACATCGGTGAAGTCCGGCGATATACCTGCATTGGAGATGAAGCCTGGCGTCTTGTAGTGATAGCGATGGGCCAGAGCAGGCTCGGTCTTCGGGCGCGTAAAGCCTTCGAGAAAGGTTTGATCCAGGCCTAGCGGGGTGCAGATTCTGGCCGCGATCTGGGCCCCAACGGCGACGCCCGTCAGTCGCTCGATCGCGAGGCCCAGCAATGTGTAGTTGGTGTTGGAATAGGCGTATCGCTCGCCCGGAGCGAACAGGGACTCCTTGCCCCGCACATAGTCCAACGTCTCGCTCGGGCTCCAAACACGCGCCACCTCGATCTCGGCGCCGCGACCGCTACGGATCCACCGCGGATCGTCCTCCCAACTCGCAATGCCGCTTGTGTGGTTCATCAACTGCGCGAGTGTCGCGCTATCCATGTTGGCAAGACCCCTGGCGGCATCGGGATCAAGCGCCGATCCGACCGGCATGGCCAAGTCCAGAGCGCCGGCCTCCGCGAGTTGCATCGCCAGGACCGCGACAAAGGTCTTGGTGATGCTGCCGGCGCCCATGGCGTGTTCGGGCGTAAGCGGCGCGCCGGTCGTGATGTCGTCAAATCCAGCGGCCGAAAGGTGAGGGGGAGCCGCGCCGGTTCCGATCGCGACCGCCAGGCCCGGCGCGCCACGCCCAAGATAGTCGTCGAGCAGATCGGCCAACGCGCTCGCGGCGTCCGGCGACGATTTTGGCGTGGCCGTCACCCTGCGGCGGACGCGACGCACTCGCTTTCGAGATCACCCAGCGGAAGGGTGATGACGCTGGCATGGTCCGCCGTCTGGATGAGATGGATGGTTTCGCGATGAGCGTCAGCGGAGGTCTGCTCGGCGACGGGCTTGGCGGAATTCCAATTCTTTTCCGCGTCGGGCCGATTGATGCTTTCAACCACAAGCCGCAGGCGAGCGCCTTTTGGCGCCCTGATCGCGAACCATTGACCTGGGGTCAGGTCGTAACTCTCGATCGCGCCTGGAATGACGAGTTCGGGTTTCGACAGCGAGCGCCGATAGCGGGCGCGCACGGCGGCTTGGGTAAGCCAATGGGCTTTGCCGTCCGGCGTGATCAGATAGAGACGATAGCCGATATCGGCGTCAGGGCCGTCGATCGCCAGTGAGAGTTTGATTCTCACCTGACCATCAATTTCGATTTGCTGGGGCAGGGGAGGGGATTGAAAGACCAATCCGTCGCCATGCAGATCGTCTCCCGGCAGGGCCTTTAGCGGCTCTGCATGGCTCAGATCGGCCGGATCGGAGATCCATTCGCCGCCGCTTGCGCCGGTGAGGCTCTCCTGCAGCCCACCCGCCAGTTGGAGGCTTCCCGCGCCCGGGGCGGCGTTGAGATAGAGGGTCTGCGTTCGCCGAGTCACGCCCGCGAGGGAGTCGGCGTATTTCCAGCATTCGGCGCCATCGCCGGACACATAGTAGGCGACCTGTTTCTTGAGAAAGGTTGGCCGAGGCTCGCCGAGCATGGCGTAGCGATACCATTCAAGGTGAAGGCGCATCAGGTCGACCAGGCTGGCCTGGCCGAAATGTTCGCCGTGGACGTCCAGCCGAGGCTCGCGCGTGCCGAAGTGATCCCAAGGTCCGATCACGAGATAATAGTTGGGCGGCAGCGCGCCGTCCGGCGTGGTGACCAGATCGGCCAGATAGGACATGACGCCCATCTGATCGTCGTCGTGTGCGCCCGTAATCACGAGCATCGGCAGCTTGACGCCAGCGACCTCGCCCTTGGATGGAGAAAGATGGCGCCAATAGGCGTCGAGGTCGGGATGCCGGATCCAGGTTTGAAAGTCTGGGCTGGGATTGCCGGCTTCGCTGTCCAGCCGCGAAAACGGCAGGCCCGCTTGGTAGACGCGTTTGTTCAGATCAGACCAAAGCTGATCGTCGCCGAAGATGTTGAGATAAAGCGGGCGACCGGCCGTGTAGGTCAGCCACTGGATGATATAGGGCTGGAATATATTATTCGGGGCCGGGAAGTCGACGCCAGCGCGCGCGCTGGCGACGGGCGCGATCGTGGTGAGATGGGGTGGATGGAGCGCCGCGATCTGCCACTGGTTGAGCCCGGCGTATGATCCGCCAAACATCCCAACATGGCCGTCCGACCAGGGCTGCCGAGCAAGCCATTCAACGACGTCGTAGCCGTCGTCGCCGTCATTCACCAAAGGCTGGAAGACGCCCGACGAATCGCCGCGGCCGCGGGAATCGACGATGACGTAGGCGAGGCCGTGTCTGGCGAAGTAAGACCCGCTAGGGTGGCTCGCATCCCCCGCATAGGGCGTGATCATCACCACCGTAGGAACCGGCGTCGCGATCCCGATCGGCCGGAAAAGGGTCGCATTCAGGTAGGCGCCATCGCGCATCGGGATGTGGACATGCATTTCAAGCGCCGCGGTGGTCAGGGGCGCCTGCGCCAAACAAGGCGGCGGATCCGCCGCCCAACAGACGGCGCCGAAAAACACCGCGACGGCAAGCCAACGCAGCGGAGCTGGCATGGCGCAGGCTCGCGCCGCGCCATCCTTCGCCCGCCGCCGTCGAAGGTGATGTGAACGCACCAAGTGTCTCCGCGGTCATGCGAGCCAGGGGCGCGCACCGCTCACAGCTCAGCGTCTAGACATCCCACGCCAAAGACTCTCCTGCAAGAGAATGTTTTGGCGATTTTCTCCACATGGAGTAGACAGGCCCTGCTGGGTCAGCAAGGATAGACTTATGAGATGGCGCCGGCGACTTAGGCGGAGCCCTTGTTCGCGCCAGGCCAACGCGCGCTCATCAAGCCGCCGGATGCGAGACATACCCGTGATGACCCAGAACGGTCGCAACCTCCTGAAGGGCCCAATGGCATGCGGATCTTGATATGCGGCTTGGAAACGGAAACGAACACCTTCGCGCCGTGGCCCACGGGAAGCGCCGGATTCCGCGACCAGCTGTTTCGAGGCAATGCGAGCCTTCGATCGAGCGAAACCAGCGGCGCGCTGGCGCGTCTTTACCGAGAACTTGGAGCCGCATCTGGTCACGAGATTATCGAGGGCCTCTTCGCATACGCCAAGCCGTCCGGCCCGACGCTCCATCACGTCTACGAGGAGATGCGGGAAGAAATCCTGGACCACATTGCCCGGGCGGGGCCGATCGATATTGTGCTCATGCTTCTACATGGCGCGATGGTGTCGTCGTCATGCGACGACTGCGAAGGCGATATTCTTGATCGGATCAGGACCAAGGTAGGGCGTGAAACGGTGGTGGGCGCTGTGCTCGACCCGCACGCTCACCTTTCCGAGCGCATGTCGGCCAGCGCCGACATTCTGATCTTCGCCAAGAATTATCCACACGACGATTATGTTCCGCGCGCTCGCGAGTTGTTCGCCCTCGCCGTGCGGGCTCGTTCGGGCGAGATATCGCCCGTGGCCGCTGCTTTTGACTGCCGCATGATCGGGTTCTATCCGACCACGCGCGAGCCGATGATCGGGTTTGTCCAACGCCTTCTTGCCGCGGAACGCGAGCCGAATATCCTCTCAGTGAGCCTCATTCATGGCTTTCCCTGGGGAGACACCTACGACACCGGGTCCAAGCTGCTCGTCATCGCAGACGGCGACCGGCAGCTGGCGGCCCAGACGGCCGAGCGGCTTGGTCGAGACTTCTACAACCTTCGCGCGCCGCTGTTGCCCGACATGCCTGATATCGACGCGGCCCTGCGACAGGCGAGGCCCCTTGATGGCCTGGTGGTGTTGGCCGACACGGCGGACAATGCAGGCGGCGGGGCCCCAAGCGACAACACGTCCTTACTGCGGGCGTTGATCGACCAAGGCGCGAGCATGGCCGCGCTGGGGTGCGTCTGGGATCCCGTCGCCGCGGCTATTTGCGCGGAAGCTGGGCTGGGCGCGCGGCTGATGATCCGGCTTGGCGGCAAATCGGGTCCGGCCTCCGGTGACCCGCTGGACCTGGAGGTGACCGTGCGCGGCATCGCCGACAATCACAGCCAGACGGGACTTGGCGGCGTTAGGACCGCGCTTGGCCTGTCGGTGTGGCTCGACGTCGCTGGCATCGCCGTGGTGGTCACGTCAATCCGGGCCCAGGTCTTCCACCCGGACGCGTTCAGCGGTCTGGGGATCGACGTTGGCAAGCTGAAGCTGATCGCGGTGAAGTCGAGCCAGCACTTCATGGCTGGCTTTGGGGAGTTGGCGGACCACGTCATCACCGTCGCGACGCCCGGCGCCATGCGTATGGCTTTCGCTGACATCCCCTACCTCAAACGTCGCGACGTCCCGTTCTTCCCTCGGCATCCCGATCCGCTGTCGGCTCATCCGGCGAGCTCGGGCTGACCGAGACCCGCCATCAGAGACCTAGGACTGAGCGAGCAATCAGCAGCTCCCCAGGATCCTTGCAAAGGCGCCCGTCCCGGGCCGCAATATTATGCGCTTCGACCCTTAAACGGCGCGTTGGGACCAGTGATGAAATCGCCAAAGTACACCGGACTATGACCGGTGAGGCGCTGCAGCTCAGCCGGCTCAGGCAGGCGCGCGGGAGCCGCGCCGGGCGTAGCTAGCGCGGCCGCCACGGCGGATATGTGACGGGCCATATCCACGTTGATCGCCCCGCCCGGATTGGCCTTCGCAGAGGCGATAAGATCGTCCCGCCATGCCTCGGCGCTGATCGCCTCGTAACCTATCGGCCGGCCCAGCGACTGCGACAAAATCCTTGCAATCTCCGCATGGCTGAGCAGTTCAACACCAGGCGGATATTGAACCGCATTCCCGCCAAACCGGTCTGGATGGAGCAGCGCAGCCACCACAAGGTCGCCGGCGTCCGCACCACTGATCCAGGGCAGGCGAGTGTCCCCGAAATTGTTGCGTATCAAGCCATCTTCGACGATCGACCGTCCATGAAGCATGGGTAGATTCTCAAAGAACAAAGCCGCAATGCGAAGCACCAAGATCTCGAGACCGGCCCATGCCATCACTTCTTCCGCCAACCACTGGGCGCGACCTAAATGGCTGGGGCTCTGCGGGTGGGCGGGCGCCATGGACATGACAACAATGCGTGGCGGCTTTGAGGACTCCCGGGCCGCGGCCGAGAATGCCGCGGCGGCCTCAACAACGCCGCTGGCGATGGGATAGGTGAATGTTGCTCGCTCGACTCCCTCGAACGCGGGGAGGAGGCTGAGTCGATCCGTCAAATCACCGACGACAATCTCCACGCCCAACGCCTCAAGCGGTTTGGTCCGTTCGTCCCGGCGGCGGACAAGCGCTCGAACCGTTTCGCCAGCTTCGATCAGGCGTAACACGACGTGACGCCCCGTGGAGCCATGTCCACCCGTTGCGCCCGTCACTAGAATGGGGGAGCCCATCACGCTTTCTCCTACTCGCTGTTGATCAAGCAGCGGCCCTGTTGGCCGCCGACTACGCGCTCAATCTGACGGCTTACCCAAGCCAGGATGGCGATAGAGACGTGTAGTTACACACCCCATGGAAGCTTGTTTTGGTACGTTGTCAAGCGATGCTAAATCGCCTGAATTGCCCTGGAGCGACTCAGCGTTGCACATAAGTGCATCTACACGTACGATCGCATCCATGACAACCGCCGCCGACGTTATCGCTGAATGCGCCTGTATCCGCACGCGCCGAGCTTCGCGCTCTGTATCGCGCCATTACGATGCTGTTCTACGCCCCCTTGGCATCAAGGTGACGCAGTTCATTCTATTGATCGCCGTCGAACAGGGGGGGGATCGATCAACCACCGGGTTGGCGGAGGGCCTGGGGATGGAGCGGACAACGCTTATCCGAAACCTTCAACTGCTCGAACGTGACGCTATGATCGACACGGAAGTGGCCGATGGACGCCGGCATGCCCGATTGACGCCAAAGGGAAGAAAACTGCTGAAATCGGCGCTTCCTCTCTGGCGTGAGGCGCAAGATACATTCATCGCGCGGCTCGGCAGCTCGACTTGGAATTCCGCAAAGGCCAATTTGGAAATCATCGCGCAAACCTCTTGACGGCGCGCCTAAATGGTCTGACGGTGCATCTACACGTGCGACGATCAAGTTGACGCGACGAACAGATCAATCATCCACCGATGAGGACAAGTAACCTCCGGCGTGGCGGCCAATAAGGTGTATCTACACGGTTTGGGGGCGACCGATGTTCACGATGATCGCCGCGGCTAAGCGAGCCATTAGGAAGACGGCGATCGTCATTGACGGGCCTACAACCGCTACGCGGCGCTGGATCGCGCCGGTGATGGGGGTCGACCACCTAGCCCAATTCAAGGTCATCGTGGGCGAGAGCCCATTTCAGGAACGATCACCGCGCTTCGCCTGGTGACCTTGATTATGCCGCCGATGGGATAGTGTTCGCCGGTTTCCCCGAATAGTCGCGGCCGCCGTTATTAAGCACTTTCATGACTGCCCAATTAGGGGTGATCACAGAGGGACGACCATGTCATCCAAGACAGTTTACAAGAAGCTGCAGTCAAACACGCTCCGGTTATTGGCTTCCATCGTCGTCGCTACAACGGCGGTTTCGGCGACCTCCATAGCCTTCGCAGCGGCCCCACAGATTCGCACCCAGGCGCCAGGCGTCTACCGCCTGATGCTCGGGGACGACGAAATCACGGTCTTGTCCGACGGCACCGCGCCACGCGACGAGACCAAGATCATGAAACCTAGCGAGGAAGTCGCTAAGGCGCTGGCGGCTGATCACGAGACGCCGCCGACCGAAATCTCCATCAACACCTTCCTCATAAACACGGGCTCAAAGCTCATCCTCGTCGACACCGGCGCAGGCGAGTTGTTCGGCCCGCACTCAGGCGGCCTGCTGGTGCAGAATCTGCGCGCGGCCGGCTATCGGCCCGAACAGGTCGACGCGGTTCTGCTGACCCATATCCACGCCGATCACTCGGGCGGGCTCAGCATCGGCGGTAAGCTCGTCTTCCCCAACGCGCTCGTCTACGTCGATAAGCGCGATCCAGATTTCTGGCTGAACGCCGCCGCTCAAGCCGCCAATCCCGACAAGATAGGCACCTTCAAATCCTCACACCAAACTGTGGATCCCGTCGTACTTGCGGGCAAGCTGCGGCCTTACGACGGAGCCACCGAACTCTTCCCTGGCATCCACTCAGTGCCAGCCTATGGCCACACGCCAGGCCACTCCGGCTACCTGATCGAGAGCGAGGGGCAGCGTCTGCTGCTGTGGGGCGACACCATCCACTCCACCGAATCCCAGTTCGCCGACCCGGATGTCGCAATCGAGTACGACGTCAATCATGATGGGGCCGTGGCCAGCCGCAAGCACCTGCTCTCCTTCGCCGCAAAAGAAGGTGTCCTGGTCGGGGGCGCACACATCTCCTTCCCGGGTCTTGGCCACGTAAAGGTGCAGGGCGACGGCTACGCCTGGGTCCCTGTCCCGTACGGCGCGCTGCAATAGCCGCCGCTGAAACCTCAACTATGGGCGCTCGGCTTGCGGACCGAGCGCCCGTCAGCCTAGCTTTCATCTCCCCGGAACCTAAATGAACGCCGCCCGCGCGCCACTCGCCGCGCCAAACTTCCTCGCGCTCGGCGCTCGCCACGGCGGCATCGTCTTGTTTGCCGGGACCATCCTTCTTGGGCCCGGCGCGGGGCGGGCCCAAGCCGAGGACGGCGACACCGCGGCCCTGAGGACGGAAGTCAACGTCCTGAAGGCGCAGCTGGCGGTGATGCAGCAACACCTCAGCGACCTTGAGGCTCGCCTTCCTGCGACGGAGCCTGCGGCGTCAGGGGTATTCTCACACAGCGTCGCGGGATCGCCGACGACCGCACCGACCGCCGCCCCGGCGCTGATATCGGAGATCGCCGACGCGCCGGCTCCCAGTTTGGCGCAGGCTGAAGATCTGCGTCCGTCCGCGGTGCCGGTTCGTCAGACCTTTGGCGACGCAGAGCGCGGCGTGGCGCGAGTCGCCACCGCCGCCCCGCTCGACGACCCGGAGCTCAAGGAATTCTGGCAGATCCCGGGTACGCAGACGTTGGTGAAATTCGGCGGATTCGCCAAGGTCAGCATGATCTATGACACCGCCCCATCGGGGAGCCCGGACGGCTTCGTCACCTCCCAGATTCCGACGAGTAAGGCTCGCTACGGCGCATTCGACATCGATCCCTACGCCACGCGATTTAACCTGGACATCCGCAGCCCCGGCTTGGTCGGCCCGCTCCGGATTTATTTTGAGAACGACTTCTACACCGGCTCCGGATCGGCCGGCTTTCATCTACGACAAGCCTATGGCCAGGCCGGGAGCACCTACGCCGGCTTCGGCTACAGCGCCTTCACCGATCCCGACGCCTTGGCCGAGACCCTTGACGACCAAGGCCCCGGCAGTGAAGCGCTGATACGACTGCCCACAGTCCGCGAAATCGTTTCCCTAAGTCGGAATGTCACAGTCTCCCTGTCAGCGGAGAAATCATCCTCCGACCTGACCGTGGGGTCGGGCCAAGTCGCCGTGCAACAGGCGCCGGATCTTGTGGCCTCCTGGCGCCTCGAGCAAGGTTGGGGCCACATTCACCTGGCCGGCCTTTACCGGCAGCTCGGCTATACGGATGGGACCTTCGCCCATCAGGCGGAAGGTTATGGCGGCGTCCTGTCCGGGGTCGTCAAGCTTGGCGGCGACTACCTCGTCGGCGGCGTCACGGGCGGCCAGGGAATCGGCCGCTATATCAACGACCTTTCCGGAAAAGGCTATGACGCCGCAATTGCGCCCGGGGGCGCTCTTGAGCCGCTGCGGTTGCTGGGCGGATACCTAGGCCTGACCCACGCTTGGTCGTCGGCTTGGCGGTCAAACCTCGTCGGTGGCTATCTGGTGCTCGAACATAGTTCACTGCTTTCGCCGACGGCCTTCCGCGCAAGCCAATACACCGCCGCCGACCTGATTTGGGCGGGCAGCCGCAGTTTCTACGTGGGCGTGGAAGGCCTCTATGGACGGCGTGAATCGCAGGACGACGAGATCCGCAACGACCTGCGACTGCAGATCAGCCTGAGGTACAACCTCGTCCGTTGAGGCCGCAATCCGCTGGCGAGATCGCTGAATTGAGTCGGCCGACGAGGAAGTCTACGAACGCACGCAGCTTGGGCGCCTGGATATTCCCACGGGGAAAAAGGGCATGCAGGTCGGGCGAGCGGCCGAACCATCCCGGCAGCACCGGCTGCACCAGTTCATCCCTTAGATGGGCACGCATGATCATGTCGGTGGCGAGCATCAAACCAGCGCCAGCGAACAAGGGCGCCTTCAGCACCTCCGGGTCGTCGGCCACGATGATCGGATTGATCGGATAGTCTTCCCCTTGGCCGTCCTTACGCATCGTCCAGGCGAACCCGTCGGCGCGGCGAGCCACACGGGTCGCCAGGGTCGCGTGGGCGGCAAGGTCCTCCGGCCGCTGCGGCGTGCCGTACTCGGCTAGGTAGAGGGGGCTCGCATAGACCCGGTTTGGCAAGGTCGCCAGGCGACGCGCCACCATCCCGGAGTCGGGGAGCGGTCCCATGCGCAGAGCGAGGTCGATCTCCTCCTTCACCAGATCCAGCGTCCGGTGGCTGAGCACGACGTCGATGGCGATCGCGGGATATAAGTCATGGAAGTCGCGCAGCAGCGGCGCCACGAGCGACACCATGACCGAATAGGGCGAGGTGATGCGCAGACGGCCGCGCGGCTCGCCTTGCAGCTGGGCGACGGCGGCTTTCGCCTCCGCCAAGGTCTGCGCAAGGGACTGGCAATGCCGATAATAGATCGCGCCCGCTTCCGTCAGCCCCAGCCGACGTGTCGTGCGATGGATGAGCTGCGCATTCAGTCGACTCTCAAGGTCGCCAACCTTTCGGCTGACCGTCGTTTTAGGAACGCCGAGGAGCCCGGCCGCGGTCGTGAAACTCCCCGCCTGCACCACCTTCAAAAAGATCAGGGTATCGTTGAGATCGTCCATCACAAGGCGTCCCGGAGTCGTTCGGAGAAAGCCACGGCCGTGGGGGCGCCCTGGCGAGGACCAGGGGCGGCCCTTTCCGCGGCGCTGGCGCCGATGTGTCCCCCCCAATCGACGGGAACCAGTCGCTCGCCACCTCGCGGGGCTAACATTTAGCTGTAGAACAACGAGGCCCGCGCGGGAGCGAAAACTACCGCGCGGGCCAACAGGCCTCATTGCCGGCCGCGTGGATCACTGACCCTCGGCGACCCACTTCAGCGTCGCAAGCCACAGGTCGTGGCCACGGTGCATCAGGCTCTCATCTGACTCCCGCAGGTGGGCGGCATCCTTGCCAATCCCGGCCTCGTCCATGACCACCAGGCAGTCCGGACCCTGCGGGGTCAGATACCAGGTGTGATAGAAGGTCGGCTTTTCGCCGGGGGCGTACCCGTACCAGCCGAGCCGGGTGTAAGGCACGTATTCATGGACCTTGCTTTCCAACGGCAGGCCGAAGGTCTCCCAGCGCCAGACCACGCCATCGGTGAGGGTCTTGGCGCCGTTCAAGAGCTTCACGTTCTTGGAGTTTGGATACCACTGCGGCCACGACTCGGCGCCGACGATGTGGCTCCACACCTTTTCGCAGCTGGCATGGATGAGGAGCGAATTGTGCGAGAAAAGGTCGGCCGTCTCCGGCGCGAAGCCTTGCGGCCAGTGGATCTCCGTCGCGCGGGTCGCGAGGTCATGTTGCATGGTCATTCGGGTCGCCTTTCCGAGGCTGGTTGGGGTGGGTTGAGCGGATACTGGAGTGGTCACTAGGACGAGCGCGACCAGGCCCGCCCCGAAGAGCGCTTGGCGGTGGCCGACTTTGGTTTGCGAGCTCATGATGAGGTTCCTCTGGGTTGCGAGCGGAATGTGCGCTTAGGCTGCCCGTGAGAAAAACGTCATTATGTCAGATGACTTGTGACATTTGATCAGCAATGTATGTTGATCTGATGCTGACAGAGATGGCGGATCGCGCGCATGCCCTTCGACGGAAGACTGTTGTCCGGCGTCAGTGTTCTGGCGGCCGCCGCGGAGGCCGGGAGCTTTGTTAAGGCGGCCGAGGCGCTTGGAATCACGGCCTCTGGCGTCAGCAGAGCCATCCAGCGTCTGGAACACCGCGTCGGCGCGCAGCTTTTCAACCGCACCACGCGCGCTCTGTATCTGACAGATGAGGGACGGCGGCTTTATGAGCGCGTAAGCCCGCATCTGGCGGAGATCGAGGACGCGGCGGCCGAGGCCGGCGGAACGACAGAAGTCGTGCGAGGGCGCTTGCGCGTCAACGTCGACCCCTTTTTCTCTCGGCTGGTGCTGGCGTCCCATCTTGCGGCATTTCTGCATAGCCATCCCGGGCTTCGGCTGGAATTGGTGACCAGCGACGCGGTCGGCGATCTTGTCGCCGAGGGGTTCGATCTGGCGGTGCGCTTTGGCGATCCCCCGATCGCCACGACCCTGGCCACCCGCAAACTCTTGGAAACCCGGGTGCTGACCGTCGCCTCGAACACCTATCTCGAGCGCCGTGGCCGGCCCAAGACCCCGGCGGATCTCGTCCACCACGATTGCATCCATTTTCGTGACCCGGTGACCGTGCGCGCGTTCGAATGGGAATTCCGGCGCGGGCGGGAGGTCTTGCCGGTGGCGACGGCCGGAATATTGCTGGTCTCTGACGTGGATTCGATGATCGGAGCCTGTGTCGCCGGCGTGGGGGTTGCGCAGGTCATGGCTCTGGGGACGGGCGTCCTCCTGGCCAATGGAGATCTTGTGGAGCTGTTTCCCGACTGGCCTGACGAACGCTTCCCCCTCTATTCCCTTCTGCCCGGGCACGGTCGAACGCCCGCCAAGGTGCGCGCATTCCTTGAGCTTTGCCGGAAGGCCATTTCCGAACATGAGGCGCGATAGCCACGGCGTCGCGAGCTGGGCCCCGCGCCAGTTTGCGCCGCCGGCTTCGAGTACATGCCCCATGGCTCCGGCCTGCTCGTCAGCTCCCGCTCTGAGCGCGAAGCGACGTTTCACGTTTCTGACGGCGCCCCCGCTTGTTCGTTGTTCCGCCGCGACGAGGCGTGAGCGCCGTTATGTGACAATCGCCCGCGATACGTGTAGATACACTTCTTAGCCATCGATATCCGGTCCAAAGCTAGCGTTGACCAAGCCTCCGTCGACGATAAGAGTGCTTCCCACGACGTAGTTGCCGGAATTGGCGGCAAGGTAGATCGCCGCCGCGGCCATGTCCTCGGGGCGGCCGACGCGCTTTGCCGGAATGGCCGCGGCGACCCGGTCCGCTCTAACGCGTGCGGGACGATTCATGGCGGTCGGAAAGGCCCCCGGTGCGATCGCGGTCACGTAAATATGGTCGCTCACCAAGGATGCGGCCATCCTGCGAGTGAGATGCGCGACAGCGGCTTTCGACGCTTGGTAGCTATAGGTCTCCCACGGGCTGATCCGCTGTCCATCGATCGACCCAATATTGATCACCTTGGCCGGTCGCTCGGGGGCCGCCGCAGACTGCAGGGCAGGGAGCAGCTGTTGGGTCAGGAAGAACAGGGCCTTCACGTTGAGGTCCATGACCTTGTCCCAGCCGACTTCGGAAAAGTCAGAGATGGGCGCCGCCCAGGCCGCTCCAGCATTGTTCACCAGCACGTCAAGCTGCGGCTCTGCCGAGGCGTATTGGTGGGCCAGGTCTGCGCAACCTTCGACGGTGGAGATGTCGGCGGCGATGGCGAAACAGTTCGGCCCCAACTCGGACGCTGTGGCCGCGCAGGCCTCGCCGTTTCGGCCTGAGATATAGACCCTTGCCCCCTGTGCGATGAACCCGCCAGCGATCATCTTACCAATGCCCCGCGAGCCGCCGGTCACGAGCGCGACGCGTCCTTCGAGGGAAAAAAGATTTGCTGTCAGCAATTGGCACCCCCCAGCCATTGGGCTGAATGCGGATCCGTAGGCCCGTCGTCAGCAGCCCTTGAAACGCGTGTGTTCCACGACGTTCCGGGCGCCGAATTCCTGTAGTGTCCGAACGCCGTGCTGCATGTCGTGACCGTCAAAGAGCGGCGGCGCGATGTCCAAGATCAACTCGTCAGCGGTCCGAATGCCCGCATCGAGGTGGGCGCGGACGAGGCGTTTCGTGACGAAATGGGCCTGCGTAGGCCCGTTGGCGATATCCTTGGCGAAGGCTCTCGCCTCGTCCTTCAAAGCGTCGTCCTCTGTCACGTAGTTTATGATGTTCCACCGCTCGAAGGTCTCCGCGTCATAGTGTTTTGACGTGAAGCAGATTTCCTTGGCGCGCACAGATCCGCAGCGTTCAGCGAGCCGTTGCACCCCGCCGAGCAGCGTGGACGTGCCAATCCGCGCCTCGACCTGTGAAAAGCGTGCCGAACGCCCGGCGAAGACGATGTCCGCCGCGAGCGCCAACTCAAGCCCTGCCGCCGAACAGAGCCCTTGGACCGCAACGACGACGGGAAACGGCAGATTTTCGAGGCCGTGGATGACCAGGGGCAGCCCACGGCTGAACCGCGATCGCGCTTCCCGTCGGGACAGATCCCGAAAGATGCCGACATTAACGCCACCGCAAAAGTGAGGCCCCGGGCTTTCGATCAGCAGCGCCCGGGCGTCGGACTTGGCGAGTTCGGACACAGCGTCTCCAAAGGCCTCAAGCAGTTCAAACGTCATGAGATTGGCCGGCTCGTTGCTGAACTGCAGGATGCCCAGCGGGCCATCCCGTTCGATACGCACGTCGGCCTTGTCGGAAACCAGCATATGGAAAATCCTCGGAGATGTTGGAGCGGTTGGCGCCAGCTTTGGGCAGGTTAGAGGTAGCTGTCGAAGTCTGGTTGCTCGTCCCAGAAGAACTCAGGCTCGACCTGATCGACCAACCGGGCCTTGATCCTCGAATACAGAGCCATTGAGGTGGGCCAAGGTCGGGCGAAGGAGACAATCTCGCTCATCTTGCCCGCCGAGAACGTCAGGACGTTGGCCATTTCCATGGCTTGGCCCTGTATGTCCGCGTCAAAGAACCCAAGACGCTTGTCGCCGAGAGTCAGTGCAAGATCTGACCAGCGGCGCACGCCGTAGATTGACGAGGCATGGCAAAGCACCTTGTAGGCGAGCGGCTCGGGCGCTGCGCCCTTGCGCAGGACGGGGCTGTAGAAGACCAAGTCATCCGCGTAAGGAAAATTGCGAATTGAATCGTGCGTTTCGCCCGAGTCCGGATCAAGGGCTTGAACCGCCCACGCCTGCGCTGGCAGGTCACCGCAGGCCGTCATCACCGCCTCGCGGATAAGCGTGAACGGATACATGTATTTGAAGTAGCTTCTCAATTCTGCGACCCCTCCGTCACCGCCATAGGTTGCGAGAAGCAACTGGCGGGTCGGCTCACCCTCGATGATCCCAGAGATGACGATCGCTTCATGACTCTGATCGGTGAAGGTCTCGGCAATTTCTCGCTGCCCGCAAGCCAAGGTTTCGGCCACGATCACGCTTGCGGCCTGTTCCAGGCTCAGTCCATCCCAGTCGGTCACGGCGCAGAGCAGACGCGCTTGCGGGCTCAATATTGCGCCCAGATCGCGCTCAGTGAAACGTTCGCTAACAAGGGCTCTAAGCGTGCCAGGGCCGGTCGAACTCATCGGGCTTTCTCCGTGGAATAATGGTCGGGAAAGAGCGCGATCCGGTCGATCCGCCGCTTCACGATCTTGCCGCTTGGTGCGAGAGGCAGGCTTTCCGCCTCGGCGATGAATCGGGGGTATTTATAGGGGGCGACCTGGTCCTTCACCCATTGGCGAAGCGCCTGGATATCGATCGGTTCGGGCCCGCTGCGCACGACGACGGCCGCGACTTCCTCTCCGACAGATTGATCGGGAAGACCGATCACGGCCGCGAGTTTGACCTGGGGGTGCTTGTAGAGAATGGCCTCAATTTCCGCCGGATAGACATTGTACCCGGACCGTTTGATCAGTTCCTTGATGCGATCCTGAAAGAAGTAGCTTCCGGTAACCGATCGGCGACCGATGTCGCCGCTCCGTAGCCAGCCGTCGGACGTGATCGCTTCCGCCGTTGCTTGCGGGTTGGCGTAATAACCATCCATTCTCGTCCGGCCTCGGATCCATATTTCGCCTGACTCCTCATCGTCGACGTCGTTGCCCTGCCCATCTACGATCCGCACCTCGACCCCGGGCAGCGGAACACCGATGTCCCCGAGGGCAAGGCTGGTTTGCTCAGGCGTGAACGTGCCCGCCGCACCCGTCTCCGACAGACCCCACCCTTGAACCACCTTCGCTCCGAAAGCGGCGACGAGACGCGACGCCAAATCCGGTGGGATGGACGTCGCCCCGCCGCCTACGAGCCGCACTCGTGAAAAGTTCGGCGCCTCTGAACGCCGCCCCACCTCAGCGATCAGCGCCGCAAACATGGGCGTCACTGCTGCAACGACGGTTGCGCCAGAACTGGCGATGAGGTCGACGGCCGCCGACGGTTCAAACCGCCCGCTGAGAACAATTGTCCCGCCCGCGATGATGCTCGCGTTGAGTATGACGCTCATGCCGAACGAGTGGAACAGCGGCAGAAAGGCGACCTGAATATCGCTTGCCTCTAGACTCAGTCCCTGACGATAAGCGTCCGCAGCCGCAAAGAGCGCGCCATGGCTCAGCATCGCGCCCTTGGCTTTGCCGGTTGTCGCGGACGTGTAGAGCAACGCGGCAAGCGCGGCGGGATCTGGTTCGCTGAGGACGGTGAGCGTCTGCGTCTGATCGGCCCACGGATCAAATGGATCAGCCTCGCCCGCCGTCTCGATGACCAGAGCGCCAGCCTCCTTCGCGGCCGACACCACCTGTGGGTCTACGCCCGCCCAGGTAATCACCATGCGGGCGCCGCAGTCATCCAAGGCCGCTCGCACCTCGTCGGCGCGCAACAGAGGGTTGAGGGGGACGATAACGGCCCCGCACCTGTAGGCCGAAAGCACGGCCACCACGAATTGCGGCATATTGGGCAGAAGGATCAGGATCCGATCGCCGGGCCCAACGCCTCGCGCCGCGAGTTCGTACCCGCCAACGCGGCTCGCAAGGTCGAGCGCGCCGTAGCTGACCGAACGGTCGCCCGAGACCACGGCGACCTTCTCAGGCGTCCGACGGGCAATGACATGGAGCGCGGCGCTCAAGGTCGTCATAGTTCACCCCCTACGGTGTATATACACACTTGTTAGGGCTCGAACGCGCTGCAGCCATCCTTCAATCGATGGAGTCTCGCGCCGGTCGCCCAACCGTGTATATACACAGTCGGATGGTTTTGGGGAGGCGTCAAGTGGCCGCCGCAATGAATTCCAGATTTGTTTTAGCAGACGCCCAAGTTTCATCGCCGAGCTGGGTGACGAGACTGCTCTGCGCTTTGCGCCACAGAGGAAGCGCCGCGTCCAGCAAGCGTCGTCCGGCCGTCGTCAGCTGAGCGTGACGGCGGCCATCAGTCACTTCGGTGACGATCAAGCCGTCACGCTCGATCAACTGCAGATTCCGGATGAGCGTCGTACGCTCCATGCCGAGCGCGTCCGCCAATTCGGTCGTCGAGCGATCTTTCCCTTGATCCACGGCGATCAGCAGAATGAACTGGGTGGCTTTTATTCCGAGCGGGCGCAGAACCCCATCGTAGGCCCGGGACACGGCCCTGGAAGCCCGGCGCGTCCGGATGCAGGCGCACTCAGCAATTACGTCGGCGGGATTGGTCATGGCGCCAGCATACGTGTATCTGCACTGCGCTGCAACGACGGCGACGGCGACCAGAAGGCCCGCATTGGCTTGTCAGACTTGACAGCCAGCAGCACCAACTGGCACATTAACGTGTAGATACACGGCAGGCAATGGGCTTTGCCCAGGCACCGGGTGAGGGCGAGTGAATCAGATCAACCGAAAAATCGTGCTCGCGGCAAGGCCGTCGGGATGGGTGCGGCCAGAGGATTTCCGGCTGGTCGAGGAGGCGGTTCCGGACCTGGAGCCAGGACAGGTCCGTGTCCGAAATCGTTTCCTATCCCTCGACCCGTACCAGCGCGGTCGAATGAACGCCGCACGCAGCTACGCCAAGCCGCTAGAGATCGGCGAGGTGATCATCGCGGCGACCGTCGGTGAAGTCCTGTCGTCCGCATCACCTCTGTTTGATGCTGGGGATTGGGTCCTTGGCTTCCTGGGATGGCAGGAGCACGCGGTGGCGCCCGCTGGAGCGCTCCAGAAGCTCGACGTCTCCGTCGCGCCACCTTCGGCGTGGCTTGGCGCATTGGGCCTGCCTGGCGTGACGGCCTGGATGGGCATGACGCTCATTGGCCAGCCCCGGGCCGGAGACACAGTTGTGGTGTCCGCCGCGGCTGGCGCGGTGGGCAGCACTGCGGGGCAACTCGCCAAAGCCGCCGGCGCGAACGTTGTCGGCATCGCCGGCGGCCCGGAAAAATGTCGGTTTGTCCGCGAGGAATTACGCTTCGACGCCGCAATCGACTATCACGCCCAAGATTTCGCTGCGCTACTGGCGACCCACACGCCTACGGGCGTCGATGTTTATTTTGAAAACGTCGGCGGCTTGGTGTCGAAGGAGGTATTTGCGCGCCTCAACGACTTTGCCCGCGTTCCCCTCTGCGGGCTCATAGCAGAATACAATGGAGACGAGACTTCATCTGTCAGCCTCGCAGATCTTCTGTCGCGGCGCATAAAGGTTGAGGGGTTCATCTGCAGCGACCGGATGGATCGTTGGGCTGAAGCGGTCGGATCCCTTGTGCGTCTTTATCGGCAAGGCGGCCTGGTTTGGCGAGAGACGATCGCGACCGGGTTGGAAGCCGCCGTTCCCGCGTTCATCAGTATGCTCAGGGGCGGAAACATAGGAAAGCAAGTCGTTGAAATAGAATGAGAGCCTTATCCACGGCGGCGTGGCGGAGACCATGCTGGACACCGCAATGGGAGTGCGGCTCACACGCTCTTGCCGTCAGGCTCCGATCTTACTCTGATCTATTTCAAGTCTTTGACGATGCATCGGGACCTATCCGAATCTTGGGAAATGATCAGTGAAGACAGCCGAATTAGCTAAGTAAGCGGTGAACCAAGGGACGGCGATGACCGGCTCTCAACCCTCAGCCGGCCGACGAACGCCAGCACCTGGCGCACCCTGCCGACATCATCGCCCTTGCAAATCGTCCGCTCCGATCTGGGATCGGCGGAGCGATCCGACGTTCGCCAGGGCGGCGTCGACGTCGCACAGGGCATAGGCTCAGGCGCGGCGGCTTAGCGGCCCAATAATCGAGACGGTGCAGCCAGCAAGACCAATATCGCGGGTACAGACGTTTTGATCGAGGAACATGAGTTCCGCGGCGTCTTAGTAGGTGTGGGCGATTGCAACGAGGGACGAACGGATGGGCGCGTTGCGGGTTGTCTCCCCCGAATTTGGTTGCTCCCAACCAGCAGCGCAGCTGATTACCCTGCCGATTGTGCTGCTCGCCCTGCTAAAATTCAGCCAGTTCAACATCCACCTGAACAGATCGCGGGACGACCCGAACACTTGGTACTTTCGGTTTTCGCCAAGGACGGTTCTCATGGTCAGTGACGACGGTCAGTGGTCGTGGGGAAGGGGCCCCCAACACTGGCGTCGCGAAATTGCGCCGTTCCTCGCGCGTGCGATCGCGATGCTTGAGGACGTTCGCACCGATTTCTCGTCAGTCGATCAGCGGCCGGACACCCATGAACGCCTGTCGGGCTGACGCCCATGCCGGGTGGGATGTCAAATGCTCGACGCAGCTCGGGTGCGGGCCCTTCCAGCTCACGCCAGTGCGCTCATGACCGTCACAGCCTAACGAGTGAACGCCTCCTATGAGGATCTGTAAGAACTAGTCAGATGCCGCCGTGCGAGGCCCTGGTGACCTAGGATACGTGGCGCGTGAGACCGTGGCCGACCGTCGATCGGCATCTACAGAGCCACGATGGCGACCTCACCGCCACGATCGCCCAACGGGGGAAGCGACGAGGTTAATCGGCGCGCTCAGGCAGGGCCCTCTCCTCCCATACTTAGGAATCGTCGTTTCGAAGCGACTCTAGCCCATCAACAATTTGGCAGAGTCGGCGCGACTGTAGCGCTGATGGTCACATGCGCAGTAGCTGGTGTTCGACGTGGGCCCGGTCCACGCACGGCATCGCCGCGATACGTTCGGTCAGCAGTCGCACCTGATTCGGCCGCAGGCCGACGAGCTTCAACCGATGTTCGAACGTTCCGGAGCAACGCGTCAGGCTTAAGGCCTCCAGGCAGCCACCCGAAGCGCGAACGGCGACCAGGGCCTGAAGGGCGACCGAGAGCTGGTCCCGTGAGGTGATCGTCAAGACGTGGGATAGGACCGAGCCGGGAAAGGTCTGCTCGATTTCGTCTTCGAAGGTATTGCAGGCGGTCTTCGGCACAACGATGCGCTCCAAGTCAACAATTGACGAAAGGGCGCCGGTCCGCCCCGTTTCGTTGCCGAAGATCGGCCGCATCGTCTCTTGGAGAGACCACCACCTTGCCCGGGGAGGCAGGTTGGCGTCAGGCGAGAGCCCAACTCTTGATGCGCATGTAATCTAGCAGGCTCAGCCCGGGTATTCAACCTCGTGACCTGTCGCCCTGGTCAAAACGGCGGCCCTAGTCGGCCACAGTTGATATGAGGGCCCAGGCGCGGGTTCGATCCTCGGCAGAGAGCGGTTTATAAGAGTCTCGCGCTCTGACGTGTGCGATGGGTGACACCGGATCAGATCGTTCGGGTCTCACCCAGTTGGCGCATTGCTCAACACTCCACGATGTTAACCGCGAGGCCGCCGAGCGACGTTTCCTTGTATATCTCATTCATATCTGCGCCGGTGCGTTTCATAGTGGCTATGACCTTGTCCAGGCTGACCGAGTGCTGGCCGTCGCCCAGCAACGCCAAGCGTGCGGAGTCGATCGCCTTGATCGCACCCATGGCGTTGCGTTCAATGCATGGGATCTGGACCAAGCCGCCGATCGGGTCGCAGGTCAGGCCAAGGTTGTGTTCCATGCCAATCTCGGCGGCATTCTCGATCTGTTCATTTGTCCCGCCCAGAACGGCGCAAAGGCCGGCGGCCGCCATTGAACAGGCGACACCGACCTCGCCTTGGCACCCCACCTCCGCACCCGAGATCGACGCATTGCGTTTGTAGAGCTCGCCGATCGCGCCAGCAGTAAGCAGGAAGATCCGCCGCCCTTCCGGCGTCCCTTGGTGGTAGCGATCATAGTATCGCAGCACGGCTGGAATGATGCCTGCCGCCCCGTTGGTCGGCGCGGTTACGACCCGGCCGCCAGCGGCGTTCTCCTCATTGACCGCCAGAGCCCAGAGATTGATGAAATCCATCGGCGCGAGCGGATCGTTGGCGTCCTGGGACGAGCGCTCGGAGATCGCGTCAAGGATCTGGCGCGCTCGGCGGCGCACCTTCAGGCCGCCTGGCAGACAGCCGTCCTGGCGCAGCCCACGATCGATGCACGCTTCCATCGCTGCAAGGAGGCTGTCGAGCCCGCGCTCAATCTCGGCTTCCGATCGGCTTTGCAGCTCATTTTGGCGCATGAGCGCGGCGATAGTCAGATTGTGGGCATTGGCTATCGCCAATAAGCCGGCAGCGGACTCAAAGGGAAATGGCAGGTCAATTTCGTCATCGGCGGCGCTATTTCGCGTGACCTCCTCTTCATCCCGTACGGCGCCGCCACCGATCGAATAGTAGGTCCGCTCCATAAGGACCGTCCCGTCATCCCTTAGCGCGGCCAAGGTAAGAGCATTTGGATGTTCCGGTTGCCGCTCGCGCGGCTTCCAGATGAAGTCTCGCTCGGGGTCGAATTCGATCTCTCGGTCTCCGTCGAGCACCAACCTCCCAACCTTCGCGACGACCGCAACGGTCCTGTCGCCGTCGTCCGGATCGAGGCAAGCCGGCTTCAACCCCGAAAGGCCCAAGATCACGGCCCGATCGGTTGCGTGACCACGTCCTGTGAGCGCCAAAGAGCCGTAGAGGGTTACTGTCACGCGGGCCGCGCGCCCGAGGCCGCCTTCGGACCGCAGCCGCTGGACAAAGCGGTTCGCGGCGGTCATCGGCCCCATTGTGTGGGAGCTCGACGGACCGACGCCAAGCTTGAATATCTCGAAGACACCCATGCTGATCAGACCCGGCCGAGCGCGTCGGCAGGCGGGCAAGGCGCCGTCGGGTTTGGCGTCTGACCGTAGATCGGGAATTGGGTGGTAAGGCTCCGCACCTCACATCGCACGGCTGCCTCGATATCAGGATCGCCCTCGGGTCGCGAGGCCAGCGCATCGATGACGCGCACCATCAACTCACCGACCTTCCGGAACTCGGCGACGCCAAGGCCTCGTGTCGTGGCTGCGGGCGTGCCAAGGCGCAGCCCCGAGGTGATGGTGAAAGGTGCAGTGTCGAACGGGACGCCGTTCTTGTTGCAGGTGATGAAGGCCCGCTCGAGCGCTTGCTCGCTCTGCTTGCCCGTCACACCCTTCGGGCGAAGATCAACCAGCATGAGATGACTGTCGGTGCCCCCGGACACGATCTGCAGGCCGCCATCTTCAAGGGTCGCGGCGAGCGTGCGTGCGTTGTCGATGACCGCCTGAGCATAGAGTTTGAAGGCCGGTTGCAAGGCTTCCTCAAAGGCCACCGCCTTGGCGGCGATGACGTGCATCAACGGGCCGCCCTGGATACCGGGGAAGATGGCCGAATTGATTTTTTTGGCGATCGCCTCGTCGTTCGTCAGCACCATGCCGCCTCTGGGCCCGCGAAGCGTCTTATGGGTTGTCGTGGTGCACACGTGGGCGTGTGGAACCGGCGTCGGATAGACGCCCGCCGCGATCAGGCCGGCGTAATGGGCCATGTCGACCATAAGGTATGCGCCGACGTCATCGGCGATTGCGCGCATCCGCGCCCAATCGATCTGCCGGGAATAGGCGGAGCCGCCGGCGATGATCATCTTCGGCCGTTCACGTTTAGCCGTTTCCGCCATCGCCTCGTAGTCGATCAAGTGGTCATCGGGACGGACGCCATAAGCGATGGGGCGGAACCATTTACCGGACTGATTGGCGGGGCTGCCGTGGGTGAGGTGGCCACCCGCGGCGAGGTCCATGCCCATGAAGGCGGCGCCCGGCTCGAGCAGAGCCATAAACACCGCCTGGTTGGCTTGGCTGCCGGAGTTTGGCTGCACGTTGGCGAAGGACGCGCCGAACAGGCGCTTCGCCCGCGAGATGGCGAGGCGTTCGATCTCGTCGACGAACTCACATCCACCGTAGTAACGCCGGCCGGGATAGCCCTCGGCATATTTGTTGGTCAGGATCGAGCCTTGGGCCTCCAGCACCGCGCTCGAGACGATATTTTCGGACGCAATCAGCTCGATCTGATCTTGCTGCCGCCATAACTCTCGAGTGATAGCCTCAGAGATTTTCGGATCACTCAGTGCCAACTTTACATCTGGGGACATGCCCATCATTCGGTCTTTCATGGCAATAATTTGAGCTGGCGATGAGCTAAGTGTGGAGTTGCTCCACGGTCGCGGAACGCAGACATCCACGCTGGAGCCGTCACCACTCGAGCACGACCTTCCCGGCCGCCCCAGACAGCGCCGCGTCAAATCCCACCTGGAAGTCACGCGCGCCGAGCCGATGAGTGATCAACGGTTCCAGGTCGAGGCCATTGCGGATCAGGCCGAACATCTTGCGCCAGGTTTCGAACATTTCCCGGCCGTAGACGCCCTTGATAGTCAGGGCCTTGAGAATGATGGTGGACCAATTTACGTCCATCGATTGGGCGGGAAGGCCAAGCATGGCGAGCTTGCCGCCCATCGCCAGCGCATCCACCGCCTGACCGATCGCCGAGCCTGCGCCGGACATCTCCAGCGCCACCCCGAAACCGTCGCTGATCCCTTCCTCGGCCATTACGTCCTTCAGGTCTTCCCGGCTGACGTTGACCGGCCGCACGTCGCCCAGGCGGGTGGCCAGCTCAAGGCGATAGTCATTCTGGTCGGTGATCACCACTGAGCGGGCGCCCGCGCGGCGGGCCACAGCCGCGGCCATAATGCCGATGGGGCCGGCGCCGGTGACCAGCACGTCTTCGCCCATCAGGTCGAACTGCTGGGCCGTGTGAACGGCGTTGCCAAACGGATCCAGCAGGGCGGCGATATCGTCGCTGACGTGGTCGGGCAGGGGCACGACGTTGAAGGCGGGAATGGCGAGATATTCCGCGAAAGCACCCTGCCGATTCACCCCGACGCCGACGGTCCCTGGGTCCAGGTGAAATCGTCCGGCTCGAGCCGCCGTCGAATTGATGTTGATGATATGACCTTCGCCGGAAACCCGCTGGCCGACAAAAAGATCGCGCGTGACCCGCGCGCCGATTTCAACGACCTCGCCAGCATATTCGTGGCCGACGATCATGGGAACGGGAATGGTGGCGCTCGCCCATTCATCCCATTTGTAGATGTGCAGATCCGTGCCGCAGATGGCGGTGCGTTTGATTCGGATCAGAACATCGTCCGCGCCACATTTCGGCACGGTTGCGGTGGTCTCCCACAGACCCATGGCGGGTTGAAGCTTGGCCAGGCCGAACATCATGCTCATTGGCCAGCTCCGGTATTGGCGGATAGCGCTTCGCGCGCGGCGACGAAGGCTGTGATGGTCCTGTCGATCTGCTCAGGCGTGTGGGCGGCGCTGATCTGTGTGCGAATGCGCGCCAGCCCCTTTGGCACGACCGGGAAGCTGAAACCGGTCACGAACACGCCCTTCTCAAGGAGGGCGGCGGCCAGGTCCTGCGCCAATCTCGCCTCGCCCAGCATCACCGGAATGATGGGATGGTTTCCCGCGACCAGGTCGAACCCCGCCGCGGCCATGCCCATCCTGAATTGGGCCGCGTTTTCAACGATCTTCTCACGAAGCTGGTCTCCCTCAGCGCTTCTGGCGATGCGGATGGCCTCAAGGCTCGCGCCGCAGACCGCCGGCGCCAGGGCGTTGGAGAAGAGGTAGGGGCGGGCCCGTTGGCGAAGCAGCGCCACCACCTCCTTCTTCGCCGCCACGAACCCGCCCATGGCCCCGCCCAGGGCCTTGCCGAAGGTCCCCGTAAGGATATCAATCTTGCCTTCGACCTTGCGATAGGCGCCGCTGCCGCGGCCCTTGTCGCCGAGAAAGCCGGTGGCGTGGCAATCGTCGACCATGACCAGGGCGTCATAGCGCTCCGCAAGCGAGGTGATGGAGCCGAGGTCGGCGATATGCCCGTCCATCGAGAAGACGCCGTCGGTGGCGATCAAGATGCTGCGGGCGCCAAGGCTGCGAGCGCTTTTCAGCTGCACTTCCAGATCGGTCATGTCCCCGTTGCGAAACCGCAGCCGCTGCGCCTTACAGAGCCGCACGCCATCGATGATGGAGGCGTGATTGAGGCTGTCGGAGATGATGGCGTCTTCCTCGCCCAGCAGCGGCTCGAACACACCGCCATTGGCGTCGAACGCGGCGGCGAACAGGATGGCGTCCTCGTAGCCGAGATAATCGGCGACGGCTGCTTCCAGCTCCTTGTGAAGGCTATGGGTGCCGCAGATGAAGCGGACCGAAGCAAACCCAGCGCCCGCGTCACGGGTGGCCTTGATGGCCGCCTCGGCGATGCGCTCGTCACCCGCTAGGCCAAGGTAGTTGTTGGCGCAGAAGTTCAGCGCTTCGATCACCTGGCCGTCGGGCTGGCGAACCTGAACCACGGGACCTTGCCTGGAGCCAAGCACGCGCTCCGGCTTGAAGAGCCCTTGGGCGGTTATGTCCCGCAGAGTGTCACGAACACGATCGTAGAAGGCTTCAGTCTGCACTCGCTTGCTCCGCGTGGGCGACAAGCGCGTCCATGCGCTCCATCACCGCCCGTCGAACTCCGGTATGCAGGAAACAGGATTATTTGTCCATTATAGTGGATAATTTAGTGCGAGCGGTTCACGACGACAAGAAGCGCCTTGGCGGTCTTTTTGCCGAGGTTGCGAATGGCGTGTGGCGCGTCAGCGGCGTAGCGGGCCGTGGCGTCCGCAGTCACGGCCAGGGTGTCGGTCCCAGAAGTCACCGTCAGTTCGCCCTCGCGCACTGTGAGGTGCTCAATCGCGCCTGGGTTATGAGCCTCGGAGATCAACCCTCCGCCCGGTAAGACAGTCAGATCGTACCACTCGACACCGCCGACCGCGTGCGGAGGGCTCAAAATTCGAAGCAGGCAGAGGTTGTCCTCGGTCTGGATCTGCGGCGTGAAATTAGCTGGAGTTATCTCTATGCCGGGATGTCGCACACTTGAGGTCGCGCCAATCAACTCGGCCAGATCCAGATTGAGGGCGTGGGTCAGGTTCCAGATTGTCGCGAGCGTGGGGTTGGTCTGGCCTCGTTCGATCTGTGACAGCATCGATCTGGAAACCCCGGACGACGCCGCTAGGTCGTCCAGCGAAAGCCTGCGCTTCTTGCGGATGGCCTGAAGACGGGGGCCGAGGGGAGGTGGGGGGACTCTGTCATTCATAAATCAAGCATAACCGATTGGCGCGACCCAACCTATTGGCGCTAAGCCCCAGACCAAAGCCAGGTTCGGCTATCGCATCCCCCAAGCCGTCAGCTTTTGTGCTCCACGTGGCCAGGTAGCAGCAGCTAGCTCACACTTAGAGCCCAGCAGGGACTGCATCCCTTAGAAGGCAACGCACCCCCAAACCTCAAGGCAGGCAAGCACGGCCAAGCCGCGGGGATAGCCTAACAGCTCGGGGGCCTGCGCTTGGCGCGTCTCAATGATCATGCCGGCGCCTCGTTAAGATCGACTAGACCGCACTCCGGCTCGTCGCCATAGATTGCGACACAAGCCTCGTCCCCCTCGGACAGGCTTCCGCGGTACATGCCCGGCGTGTTGAACCGGCAGTACACCCGACCCTCCCGCGTGAGGGCAATAAACCCACCCCGGCCGCCAAACTCGCCAAGCTCTTGGATTAGCCCGTCGGAGACCTCCCGGGCGCCAGCTGTTGTCAGCCGCAACCGCGCGCAGAATTCATGCGCCAGCCCCAATCGAATGAAATGCTCGCCAGAACCGGTACAGGAAATCGCGGCGGCGCGATCGTCCGCGTAAGTACCAGCGCCGATCACGGGCGTATCGCCCACGCGCCCCCACCGCTTTCCCGTGAGGCCGCCGGTCGAGGTCGCGGCAGCGACTCGGCCTGTCGGGTCAATCGCTACCGCGCCCACGGTGCCGAATTTCATTGCGGAGTCGAAGGCGCCATCCGGCGACGCCTTCACTATGTCCAGCTGTCGGCGGCGTTCGGGCGTTGCGAACCAGGTCTGTTCCGCCTGCTCCTGACCAGCGTGCCGCGAGAAGGCGTCGGCTCCCCCGGACGCAAGCATGACGTGGGGACTCTCGCTCATGACCGCCCGCGCCAGACTGACCGGGTGACGCGTGGCCGTGACGCCCGCGACCGCGCCGGCTGCTCTTTGGCGCCCGTCCATGATGGCGGCGTCGCATTCGATCTGACCGTCCCAGGTGAAGGTGGCGCCTCGACCGGCATTGAAATGAGTATCGTCCTCGAGCAAGCGGACAGCGGCCTCCACGGCATCGAGAGCGGTCCCTCCGCTCGCGAGCACCGTCCCTCCCGCCGCAAGCGCACTGGACAGCCCGGCGCGCCCGCGCGCGTCTTCCGTCTGGCTAAGAATGCCGCGCTGCATCGCGCCCGCACCGCCATGGATCATCAATCGCCAACGCTCAGATCGGACCTGCATGCACACAAGCATGAGGCCGTCCGCCCCGTCCGGGAAGCCGCGGATTGCTTATCGCGCCATAAGGGATGCGGGGGGTTCCGCCGTCGGGCGGATCTCCGGCGTCTTCAGCGCCGGCCATACGACAACCTTCATCGACACGATCCAGCAGGCATTTCCGATCGAGGCAAATCGGTAGGACGACGGCCAGATCACCCTAAGGCGAGCGGCCGTACATTTCTATCAGAGATAGTTTTTGTAAAATATGCGAAGGTTTTTTGAAAGCCCAACGTCCTATGAGTCAGGGCGGCTGAGCGTCAGCCGGGACTGAGCGGGCTCAACCACGATGTCGATCGGCTCCGCACGCGGCGAGCAGTGTCTTGGGTCAGGACTGACTTCCCGCGAGACCCGCCGACCTGGACCTGGCATGTGGGGAATCGCCCAATGAATAAGACTTTTGTCTCCTGCGAGGAGGGGAGGGTCGACGGCATCGTAGCGTTCGTCGACGACAATGGCGCCTTCCGCTTTTCGTGTCGGCGCACGCGCGGGCTCCTGGTCCGACGCAGCGTATGAGTGCGAAGGAAAATCTTTTGGGAGGCGCGCCGGCCTCGCCCAGTTCAATGGTGAAGCCTTCGCTGGCCCGAAATCCCCTCTTTCAACTGGCCGCGATCATCGTTGCCGGCGGGGGCGCCAACTTTGCCTTCAACACCCTAAGTCCTCTGCAGGAACCCATTCGGATCGCGCTCGGCCTATCTGACAATCAGATGGCGGTGCTGCAAGGCCCAGCGCTTTATCTGCCTGCCATGTTCGTGGGGCTTCCGCTGGGCTTTCTGATCGACCGCTTTCCCCGGCCGCGATTGCTCGCCGTCTTCACCGCTTTGGAGCTCGCCGGTACGCTGTTGACGGCGCTCGCGCCGAATTTCGTCGTGCTGCTTCTGGCGCGCGTGCTCATCGGGTGCATGCTAACCGCGAACTCGATGAACGCTTCCGCACTCATCGTGGAATGGGCGCAGCCCCATCGCCGGGGCCGCCTGCTCATGATCTTGGGAATAAGCCAGGTCGCGTTTATTTCGGCGGCATTTGCGCTCGGTGGGAAGTTGGTCGCGCTAGGTGGCGGCGCCCCTGACGCATGGCGCTGGGCGATGCTAGGGCTGGCCGCGCCCCTGGGATTGATTTGTCTGCTGACGATTTGGGTGCGCGAGCCGCCGCGGCGGAGCGAGGCGCCGCCCATGCTGGCGTGGCGCGAAGCAGCCACCTCGCTCTGGCGGCTTCGCGCTATGCTTGTGCCACTCTCTTTCGGGCAGGTCATCGTGGCGCTGGGCTTTACGGCGGCCATGACTTGGTCCTCGCCAATATTCGCGCGCCGTTTCCATTTGGCGCCCGACCGGATCGGCGCGACGATGGGGATTGTCTTGCTGGTGAGCGGACTCCTCGGCTGTCTCTTGGGCGGAACCCTCGTAGATATCTGTCAGCGCACGGGCGGTCCGCGCCGCGTCGTCTCACTGATGATCGCGCTCGCCCTGGTGCAGGTCCCCGCAGGCTTCTTCAGCGTCATGCCCAGCGTGGTATCGGTGAGCTTGCTGCTCACAGTCCTATGCACGATATGCAACATGAAGGGCATCATCGCCACCACAGCGGCGAGCCTGGTTGTACCGGAAGACCTGCTCGGGTTAGCGTTTGGGGTCCTCTGCGCGACCAGCGCCGTCTTCAGCAGCGCCGCCCCCGTCGTGGTCAGCGGGATGGCGGGATGGTTCGGCGGTGTCGCCGGTATCGGACAGGCGCTGACTATTGTCTGTGTTGTGACGAGCCTGGCGGGGGCGGCGACGTTTGCGGCTGGCCGGCGGTTTTTCCCGGGGCGGAGCGTGCTAGCCACTCCAAATTAGAAATCACGCAGCTGACATCCCGTTGGCCGTGCAACGCTGCGCAGCGAGGTCGTGCAATGACCGCTCAGTTCGCATCTATAGGGACGGTCTTGCGTGGTGAAACCTACGGCCCTTGCCCTCCACGCCGGCGCGGGCATCGGTCCCGACCCCGACTATCAAACGCTTCTCGGGAACGCTCGCGGTGGCTGGGGCCAGCGGTTGCACGACGCCGAGTGGGCGCTGGACCTTGTGGTTTCTGTCGTGGAAACCCTCAAAGCGGCGGGACGGTTCATTGGGGGACGTGGTGCTTCGCCGAACATGGCCGGCCTCTTTGAGTTGGACGCAGCCGTGATGGACAGCTCGATCGAAAGGGTGGGCGCGATCGGGGCGCTTGCGGGGCGCCAATCGCCTGACGCGGTAGCGTGCGCCGTCCTGACGGAAACCAACCACAGCCCTCTGGTCGGTCGCGGGGCGGGTCTTCGGGTCGATGAACGAGTAGCGGTCGCATGCGCCGGGCTTCGGGAATATCTTCTCCGCACAGCGGCGGCCGCGCGCGAAGCACACCAGATCGAATGCCTGAGCGGCGCTGGGGGTTTGATCGCCGTTGACGCTCAAGGCAGGGGTTCCCTGGCCCATCTGGGCGCCGCTATGACCTGCGCGGTCGGCGGGCCTAATGGGCGGGTCACGTCACACATCTTCTCCGCTCCGCTCGATGTCGGTGCAGTCGCGCGCAGCGCCCACAAGGGCGCGCTGGCGTGGGAGGAAGAGGCGCGGAGCGCGTCTTCAGTCGCACGCGCCGGGCGCGCGTTGGCCCCACAATGACTAGGCGCGACGAAGACCCTGACGCCCGAAGGCTCGATACTCAGTTGCTCTCCGACCTCTGGGTGTTTCGGGCCGTAGCGGAGCTCGGGTCAATCACGGCGGCCTCCCGGCGGCTCGGCGTGACCCAAAGCGCGGTCAGCCAGCGGATCCTGAGGCTTGAGGCGCGCCTCGACACGACTCTCTTTCTCCGCCGCAAAGGTCGCATGACCCTGACCGAAGCGGGCGAAGCCCTACAGGGTACAATGACCCAAGTGGCGGGGGGGCGG
>FSXN01000913.1_pt1 | contig 36756 bp, 33 predicted proteins | sample 1638221 | NCBI WGS metagenome assembly FSXN01 (sample SAMEA3914788, study PRJEB12502) | metagenome | biome: forest; material: soil | place: Canada | collected 2011-07-03 | depth 0.1 m | reverse complement strand
TCTTGCCCGAGCTCTGCTCGATCTCGTCCATGGCCGAGACCGCCTCGCGCACCACCCCGCCGGAGCGCTCGGCTTCCTGCTTGGCGTCCGAAGCCGCATTGGCCGCCTCGCCGGCGCCGGCCGCGCTGCGCTTCACAGCCGCGGTGATCTCGTCCAGGGCGGCGGCCGTCTGCTCCAGGTTCGCCGCCTGCTGTTCGGTACGCCGAGACAGGTCGTCCGACGCGCTGGCGATCTCGTCCGAGCCCCCCCGCAGGCTACCAACCGCAGCGCCAATCCCGTTCAACGTCTCGCAGAGGCTGTCCAGGGCGCGGTTGTAGTCGTCCTTCACTTGCTCGTGCTCATGGACCAGCACCGAGCCGATGCGCCCGGCGAGATCGCGCTCGGACAGCCGGCGCAGGTTCTCGGCGAGGGCGCGGACCAGATGGGCCTGGGCCTGTTCGGCCTTGATCCGCTCAGCTTCGCCACGGGCGGCTGCCTGCTCGGCCTCGGTGATGTCGACCGCCAGCTTGACCACCTTGTAGGGCCGCCCCGTGCCGTCGAGCACCGGGTTGTAGGAGGCCTGCAGCCAGACCTCGCGCCCGCCCTTCGCCAGGCGGCGGAACTTCTTGGCGACGAAACGGCCATTGTTCAGCTCGCCCCAGAACGCCTTGTACTCGGCGCTGTCCGCCTCGATCGGATCGACGAAGTTGCGGTGATGACGCCCTTTCACCTCGTCGAGCGCATAGCCCATGGTCAGCAGAAAATTCTCGTTCGCATCGATGATCGTGCCGTCCAGATTGAACTCGATCACGGCCTGGGATCGCGAGAACGCCGCCAGCTTGGCCTCCATCTCACGGATCTGCTCGGCGCGCCCTTGATCGGCGCCACGCTGTGCAAACAGTTTCATCCGCCCCTCGAATTTCGCCCACAGGTTGTCACAGTGCGCCCAGGTAGCGAATGATTGGTTAATACAACCCGCGACGTCTGTATTGCGCCGCAACATCTACTCAGTATTTTCAAATCCAAATTTCTAAATGCTATTCTTCATGCAAACCAAAACCTCATTCCCTGCAAACTACTGACAGATCTCTCACCATCCCGCGCATGAGTGAAGATGAACGACCGGTAAACGCTCCGTCGCTCCAGGCAAGGGCCAAGCGCCGCAGACGTCGGCGCCCATCGCCTCAAAAGGCGGCGCCCAGAAAACCTAAGGCCCGCGCGGAAAGTTCTTGATTGCCCCCGGACCGCGTCGATCCTTTGTGCGGCCTTGGATTTACGCCTGCCCCAAGGAACGAAGCGAATGGTCGGACGCCAACGGATCGCAGCCCTCGCGGCCTGCCTCGCCCTGCCGGCGTTTGTCCTGACAGCAGCCTTGCCGGCCAATGGCCAGGGCCCGGACACGCTGGCCGGCCGCTGGGACGCCAGCGCCAAGATCGCCGGCGTCGACATCCCGTTCCGCCTGGACCTGATCCAGCGTGGCGGTGCGCTGCGCGCCACCTTCTTCGACGGAGCACGGCCGACCAACCTGTCCGCCCCGGCGACGATTTCGGACGGCCACCTGCACCTGACCTTCCCGAGCTATGCCGCCACCCTGGACGCCACGGTCGCCGACGGAAAGCTCGAGGGGACCTATGTGAAAGGCCGCGCGAGCGTGCCGATCACGGCCCGCAAGGAAACCGGCCCGCAGCCCGCCGCTGTGCGCAACGCGCCCGACATCGCCGGCGAATGGATCGTCACCGGCGTCACCGCCAAGGGCGAAAACGCCTGGCGGCTGATCGTGCACCAGACCGGCGGCAAGGCCGAGGCGACCATCCTGCGCATCGACGGCGACACCGGCACCCTGAACGGCCGCTATGTCGACGGGGCCTTCCGCCTGTCGCACTTCGCCGGCGAGCGCCCGGCCCTATTGGAGATCCGTCCCCAGCCTAATCATCAGCTCAAGCTGACCCTGTCCGACGGCGGGGAGCCGGCCGAACTCACCGCGGTGCGCCCACGCGAGGCCAAGGCCCAGGGCGTGGCTCCAGCCGACCCCACTCATTTCACCAGCGTCGCCGACAGGACCGCCGCATTCCAGTTCGACGCCCCGAATCTGGACGGCCGCAAGATCGCCAACACCGACAAACAGTTCCGCGGCAAGGTGGTGGTGGTCGACGTCATGGGCAGCTGGTGCCCCAACTGCCACGACGAAGCGCCGTACCTGCAGTCGCTCTACCAGAAGCATCACAAGGAGGGGCTCGAGGTGGTGGCGCTCGATTTCGAGCAGACGCCGGAGCAGGTCGCCGATCCGCAGCGCCTTAAGGCCTTCATCGCCCGCTACGGCATCACCTACACTGTGCTGCTGGCCGGCGAGACCAAGACCGTGCACGAGAAGCTGCCCCAGGCGGTGAACCTGGCCGCCTGGCCCACCACCTTCTTCATCGGCCGCGACGGGCGGGTGAAGGCCACCCATGTCGGCTTCACCAGCCCCGGCAGCGGCGCCCGCGATGTACAGACCAAGACCGAGGTGGAGAAGCAGGTCGAGACCTTGCTGGCCCAGCGCAAGGCGGGCTGACCGCCTCGCACTCAGATCGCCTACCTCAGACGCTCGGCGTGCCAGCGCAGGTGGTCGCCGATGAAGCTGGAGACGAAATAGTAGCTGTGGTCATAGCCTGGCTGCATCCGCAGGGTCAGGGGGATGTTCGCCTTGGCGCAGGCGGCGGCCAGCAGGTCAGGGCGTAGCTCGCGCTGCAGGAAGGCGTCCTGCTCGCCCTGGTCCACCAGCAGGTCCGGCAGGCGATGGCCGCGCGCGATCAACTCGCAGGCGTCATGCTGGGCCCAGGCCTCAGGGTCCTGGCCCAGATAGCCCACGAACGCCTTTTTGCCCCACGGAACCTGGGTCGGGGCCGAGATTGGCGCGAAGGCCGAGACCGAACGATAGGCGCCCGGATTGCGCAGGGCCAAGGTCAGGGCGCCGTGCCCACCCATTGAAAAGCCGGTGATCCCCTTGCGCGCAAGATCGGCACGGAAATGCTCGCCGATCACACCCGGCAGTTCAGCGGCGACATAGCTGCCCATGCGGTAGTTGGCGGCGTAGGGCTGCTGGCTGGCGTCGAGATAGAAGCCCGCGCCCAGGCCGAAATCCCAACTTCCTTCCGGATCCCCCGGCACGCCCTCGCCCCGCGGCGAGGTGTCCGGCGACACGATGATCAGGCCCAGCTCGGCGGCCGCACGGCGATACTCGCCCTTTTCCACCACATTGATGTGGGTGCTGGTCAGGCCCGAGAGGAAGAACACCACCGGCAGCCTGGCGCCCTGGTCCGCCTGGGGCGGGACGAACACGCCAAAGGTCATGGTCACGCCGGTCTCGCGGCTGGCGTGACGATAGACGCCCTGGACGCCGCCGTGGCTCTTCCAGGTCGAGACGGTTTCCAGGGACATGAGACCTCCGCGTTCCGTTTTCATCCGCTCATTCCCAGGAAGACGGGAATGAGCGGAAAATTAAATCGCTACGTGAAGGCAATCAGAAGATCACGACCGAGCGGATCGACTTGCCTTCATGCATAAGGTCGAAGCCCTTGTTGATCTCTTCCAGGGTCAGACGATGGGTGATCATGGGATCGATTTCGATCTTGCCATCCATGTACCAGTCGACCACCTTGGGCGTGTCGGTACGTCCACGCGCGCCGCCGAAGGCCGAACCCTTCCACACCCGCCCGGTGACCAGCTGGAACGGCCGCGTGGCGATCTCCTTGCCGGCTTCCGCCACCCCGATCACCACCGACACGCCCCAGCCGCGATGGCAGGCTTCCAGCGCCTGGCGCATCACCGTGGTGTTGCCGGTGCAGTCGAAGGTGTAGTCGGCCCCGCCATCGGTCAGCGCTACCAGATGCTGGACGATGTCCCCGTCGATCTCCTTGGGATTGACGAAGTCGGTCATGCCGAACTTGCGACCCCACTCGGCCTTGTCGCTGTTGATGTCGACGCCGACGATCTTGTTGGCGCCCACCAGCCGCGCGCCCTGGATCACGTTCAGCCCGATCCCGCCCAGGCCGAACACCACCACGTTGGAGCCCGGCTCGACCTTGGCGGTGTTGACCACAGCCCCCACGCCCGTGGTGACGCCGCAGCCGATGTAGCAGGCGGTGTCGAACGGCGCGTCCTCGCGAATCTTGGCCAGGGCGATCTCAGGCAGCACGGTGAAGTTGGAGAAGGTCGAACAGCCCATGTAGTGGTAGATCGGCTGACCCTTGTAGCTGAAGCGCGTCGTCCCATCGGGCATCAGCCCCTTGCCCTGGGTGGCCCGGATCGCGGTGCACAGGTTGGTCTTGCGCGACAGGCAGCTTTTGCACTGGCGGCACTCGGGCGTGTAGAGCGGGATCACGTGATCGCCCGGCTTTACGCTGGTCACGCCCGCGCCGACCTCGCGCACGATCCCCGCGCCCTCGTGGCCCAGGATCGAGGGAAACAGCCCCTCGCTGTCCAGGCCGTCCAGAGTGTAGGCGTCGGTGTGGCAGATGCCCGTGGCCTTGATCTCGACCAGCACCTCGCCGGCCTTGGGGCCTTCCAGGTCAAGCTCAACGATCTCCAGCGGCTTCTTGGCCTCGAAGGCGACGGCGGCGCGGGTCTTCATCGCTTGATCTCTGCTTGCAGGCGCGTCCACCGATCGGACGTCGAGCCCGGTTTAAAGCACGAGTCGCCCCAGCGGAACGGGCAAGCGAAACGAAGCGGCCCATGGCCCTGCGCTCCAAGTTCACCATATCCCGATCCGCCCCCCCCCAAATGGCCCCCGAGACGGCGCTCCGCGGCCGATACGGGCGTGGTCGCGAAGCCCTAGTTTCTGCCTGAAAAGCGCCGCCAAGCCTTAAATTGCAATCATTGCAGGTATAGTTACTTCAAGATATCGCGATCATTGCAAAATTAATTCATTACTTACCATTCTGCATTAGCGGGACCTTCAGCAGGGATCCAGCAATGACAGACATTTCGGTTCGCAGCCTGGTCAACCTTGAAGCCACCGCATCCACAGCGCGTGTGCTGAACTTGCTTGGCGTCTGGCGCGATAACCAGGATGATCCCGAATATTCGAAGCGTCCGTTCTTCAAGAATGAGATCCTGAACAAAGCCATTCTGGTCAAGCACCGGCTGCGTCGCGATGAACTCGACCTGTTCAGCGAAGAGCGCACCATCTGCACCAAGATCCTGCTGCCGATCGACGCCGACGACCTGCGCCTGGGCGGCTTCACGCTGTTCGTCGGCGAGCGCTTCTTTGAAGATCAACTCGCTACGGCGTTGGGCGTCGCGGAACTGAACCCGGCGGACTTGCGGCTGCTGCATGTGCTGGACGCCATTCCTTCGCTCGACCCCTTCATCGCCCGCGAACAGTTGAAGCGGAATGGATTCGAGCCGGCGCCCTGTTACTTCGCCATCAACGCCTCGGACTTGGCGCGGATGACCGCCTTTGTGCGCGAGGAGATCCAGCCCCTGGTCGCGCTCAGCCTGGGCGAAGAGGGCAGCCGCTCCAGCTCCCATGCCGAACGGCTGGTGTCCAAGATCCTATCCAGCCGGATGGACGAGGAAATGGAGCCGCTGCGCCTGACGCTGCGCCTGCAGGCCGAGGAGTACAAGGAAGGCGTCTTCTGCTGGAAGGGCTTCCTCTATTACAAGTGGACGCTGAACCGGATCCTGTCCCAGGTCGGCGCGGTGTCGGCCTCGCTTAAGGCGGTCAAGCCGGTGGGCGCTGCGGACCGCAGCGCGCTCGCGGCCATCGACGCCAGCCAGCACAAGATCCAGCGCGCCCTGCGCGACAGCTGCAGCACGGTCAACTCGGTGCTCGGGGTCTATGACGCGGCCTACGCCCACCTGACCCGCAACGAGAGCCCGCTGGCGTTTCGCGACTTCCTGCTCGCGGCCCCCGGCATGTTCGTCGAGCTGGGCGAGAAGCTGGGCGCGCTGCAGCACATCCTCAGCTTCTGGAACTACCGCTTCCCGCCCGGCAAGCCGCCCAAGGCGCCGGTGGAGGAGCTGCTGGACCTGTTCCGCGAGTTCGAGGCCAGCCTCAGCGCGCCGCAGCGCCGCGCGCATGTCGAACGCGCCCCGCCGCCGGTGTTCGACTACAGGACCGAGGTTGCACCCGCGCTGGATTTCGGGTCGCTCGACGCGATCCCAAGCTAGCCAGCAGCTTCAGCTCACAACCTGGGTCACGGCCGGCTGGGCTTGCGTCCCGATCCAGGCCGGCGCACCGGCGAACCCGTCGATCCAGTTGGCGTAGAAGCGCCGCCAGGCCGGCCGCCAGACCGCCTCCGCCCGCGGGGCCGCCAGCACCGGGGCATAGGCGTCGAACCGGGCGGGATGAGGCTCCGCCTCGCTCCCCGCGGCCAGATCGGCGAGCGCCGAGACCGTTGCGGGGTCGAACGCGCCCTGGGGCGGCTCGGGCAGCAATGCAGCCTCGCCATTGAGGAACCGGCGAAGATCGCGGCGATACTCCAGGCGCAGCGCGTCGGCGTCGTATTCGGGATGGCCCTGCAGGAATACGAACCGGCTTTCGCCCTCGCGCACGAAAGCGTCCACCCCGACCTCGGCCGACGCGGTGAGCAGGTCGTAGCCGGCGCGGGCCAGGGCCTCGGCCGACAGGGCGTTGGTTCTCGAATGCGGAGTGAGGACCGCAGCGTCCATGCCCTGGGTCAGCAGATGCTCGGACATGCGCGCGAAGGCGAACACGCCGCTGCACTTCACCGGCAAGCGCCGCCGCTCGATCCCGTCCAGCCGCAGCACGGCCGCGTGGGCGGCCAGACACGACCAGATGGTCGAGCGGGTGTTGGCCTGGGCCCAGTCGATCAGCCCGCTCAGCGCGCCCCAATAGGCTTCGTCCTGAAGCCGCGGCGCCAGGGGTTCGGCGCCGGTGACGATCAGGGCGTCCAGACCCTTAGACGGCAGGTCGTCCAGGGTGGCGTAGCCGTGCCGTCCCAGATGGCGAGCGCCGACCTCGGACCGCGTGATCTCGGGCATGTGGAACAGGTGCAGCCGCACCGCCCGTTCGCCGGCCGCCGCCTCGATCAGGGCGCGGAACTGCCGCTCGGTCGCCTGCAGCGCGGCGTCCGGCATGTTGTTGACCAGACCGATCTGCAGCGCCCGAGCCATGCCCGTCACTCCGCTGCGTTGGCCAGCGGCGCGCGCGCCATGGACGCGGTCGCCGCCAGCGCCTGGTCGATGTCGGCCAGGATGTCCTCGATATGCTCGATGCCGATGCTGAGCCGGATGGTCTCCGGCCGCACCCCGGCCTTGAGCTGCACCTCCGGCGGCATCTGGCGATGGGTGGTCGAGGCGGGGTGGCAGGCCAGCGACTTCACGTCGCCGATGTTCACCACCCGTTTGATCAATTGCAGCCGGTCGTAGAACACCTTGCCGGCCTCGAGCCCGCCGCGCACACCGAAGGTCATCAGCGAGGTCGCGCGCCCGTCCAGGTATTTCAGCGCCAAGGGATAGTGCGGGCTGTCGGGATGGCCGGCGTAGTTCACCCACTCCACCAGGGGATGGGCGTGCAGGAAGTCCGCCACGCGGCGGCCGTTCTCCACGTGCCGCTCGACCCGCAGCGCCACCGTCTCGATGCCCTGCAGCAGCAGGAAGGCGCTCATCGGCGCCAGCACCGCGCCCATGGTGCGCTGGAACACGCTGCGGCAGCGGGCGATGTAGGCCTTGGCGCCGAAGTGCTCGCGATAGACCAGACCGTGATAGGAGGCGTCCGCCTCGTTGAACTGCGGGAACCGCCGGGCGTTCTCGCCCCACGGAAAGCGTCCGCCGTCGACGATGATCCCGCCCAGGGTCGTGCCGTGCCCGCCCATGAACTTGGTCAGGGAGTGCACCACCACGTCGGCGCCGTGCTCGATCGGGCGCAGCAGCACCGGCGACGCCACGGTGTTGTCCACCACCAGCGGCACGCGATTGCGGTGCGCGACCTCGGCCAGCGCGCCGATATCGCAGATGTTGCCCGCAGGATTGCCAACGGTCTCGCTGAACACCGCACGGGTGTTCTCGTCGATCAGCCGCTCGACGGCCTCGGGCGAGGCGTCGTCGGCGAAGCGCACCTCGATGCCCTGACGCGGCAGGACATAGGCGAACAGGGTGTGGGTGGTGCCGTAGAGCTGCGGCGTGGAGACGACGTTGCCGCCGATGTCCGCCAGGTTGGCGATGGCGTAGTACAGCGCGGCCTGGCCCGTGCCGACCGCCAAGGCGCCGACGCCGCCCTCCATCGCCGCTACGCGCTGCTCCAGCACGTCGACGGTGGGATTGGATATGCGGCTGTAGCGAAAGCCCTCGACCTCCAAGTCGAACAGGGCCGCCGCATGGTCGGCGCTCTCGAAGGCGTAGGCCGCGGTCTGATGGATCGGCACGGCGAGCGAGCGCGTCGCCGGATCGGCGTCAAAGCCGCTGTGGATCGCCTGGGTCTCAAGCCGCATGACGAGCGCCCCCGCAGAAATGCGTTGAAGGAAGACGGGTGTCGAAATGGAGCGCTGCGTCAAGCTTAGGCGCCCCAAAATGGGTCACATCCACGTTCATCGGATCAGCATGTGTTCGATCTGGACAGAACGGACGCCGCGCCGGGCGCACAGCCGCGCCACCAGGCTGTCGGCCGCCTCGACGCTCAGATCCGCCGCGCGCAGCACCGCCTCATAGGCGCCGCCGGCCAGGGGATTGAGCGAGAAAGCCTCGATCCGTCCAACCTTTCCGCGAAACTCCTCGGCCACTGCGGCCAGGCACGCTTCAGGATCGCTGAGACCGATTACGATCTTGTGCACCACCGTGCGCCCGGCCAGCCAGCCGTCGTCGAGCGCCTTGCGTGGGGTTTCGTGGGTTGGGGAAACAGTCATGAGCCGCCCTCTTTGGCGGGACATGCCAGCAAGGGTCGTACCAGCGGCGTCGGCGACGATCTTGCAGGCGCGCTCGCCTGAACGCACCCTGCAGCTGTTCGAACGAGGAGAGGCCATGGCCGCCCAGGTCCCCACCCGCACGCCGCACTCGCGCACCTGGACCTTCTTCGAAGGCGAATGGATCGAGGGCAATGTCGCCATCATGGGTCCGCGCACCCACGGCGCCTGGATGGGCTCCACCGTGTTCGACGGCGCGCGCCGGTTCGAGGGCGTAACCCCAGACCTCGACCTGCACCTGGCGCGGGTGAACGCCTCGGCCGAGAAGTTCCTGATGAAGCCGGTCGTGCCGCTGGACCAGTGGCTGGCCCTGACCCGCGAGGGCATGGCCAAGTTCGACCCGTCCGCCGCCCTCTATATCCGCCCGATGTACTGGGCCGAGACCGGCATGGTCGGCGGCGGGGTGATGTTCGATCCCGATTCCACGCGCTGGTGCCTGTGCCTGTACGAGGCGCCGATGCCTGGCGATGGCGGCGGCGCGGCGATCACCCTCTCGCCCTATCGCCGCCCCACGGTGGAGTGCGCCCCAGTCGAAGCCAAGGCCGGCTGCCTGTATCCCAACAACGCCCACGCCCTGACCGAGGCGGCGTCGCGCGGCTTCGACAACTGCCTGCTGCGCGACATGCTGGGCAATGTCGCCGAACTGGCCAACGCCAATGTGTTCCTGGCCAAGGACGGGGTGGTGAAGACGCCCGCCCCCAACGGCACCTTCCTGAACGGCATTACCCGCCGCCGCGTGATCGGCCTGCTGCGCGAAGCCGAGATCGAGGTGCAAGAAACCCGGCTGACCTACACCGACTTCCAGGCGGCCGACGAGATCTTCGCCTGCGGGAACTTCGCCAAGGTGCGCCCGATCATCCGCATCGACGACCGCCAGCTGCAGCCCGGCCCGCTCTACGCGAAGACGCGGGCGCTCTACTGGGAGTTCGCCCACGATATCGGCCGCTCCCAGGCGGCATAACAAGACGCGCCAAGGAAAAAGCGGCCCTGGCCACAACATGCCTAGTCGCGCGAGCCCCTGCGGTTAAAGTGGCGACGCCAGCCCCGCAGGAGCTCCCCATGGCCGCCTATATCCTCTTCGTGCGCGACAGGATCACCGACGCCGAAGCCTTCGCGGCCTACGGGCCGTTGGCCGCCGCCGCTCGGGGCGACCACCCGCTAAAGCCGCTGGCTTTCTACGGCGACCTCGAAACGCTGGAAGGCGAGCCCGCCGACGGCGTGGTCTTGCTGGAATTTCCGACCGTGGAGGCCGCCAAGGCCTGGTACGACAGCCCCGCCTACCAAGCCGCCAAGGCCCAGCGGCTGAAGGGCGCCGACTACCGCATCATCCTGGTCCAAGGGGTCGATCCCGCAGCGTGACGCCTGAGCTTCAGGCGCCGTGCCGGATATAGCCAACCCATGTCCTCGAACCTTGCCGATCCTGGCCTTGCCGATCCTGGCGATCAGGTCCGTATCGTCGCGTTCGCCTCGCATCACGCCGAGGCGTGGCGCAGCCTCAACGCAGCGTGGATCGAGCGCTTCTTCGCCATCGAGCCCAAGGACCAGCTGGTTCTGGACGATCCGCAGGGCCAGGTGATCGCCAAGGGCGGCATGATCTTCGTGGCCGAGCGTGGCGACGCGGCCATCGGCTGCGTCGCCCTGGCGCCGATGCCGGACGGCGGGTTCGAGCTGGCCAAGATGACGGTGGCGGAGACGGCGCGCGGCTCGGGCGTCGGCCGCCGGCTGATCGAGGCCTGCATCGCCGCGGCGCGCGAAGCCGGCGCCCATCGGCTCTATCTGGAGAGCAACACCAGCCTCACGCCGGCCCTGACGCTCTATCGCGCCTGCGGTTTCGTGCACCTGCCCGCCCAGCCCACGCCCTATGCGCGCGCCGACGTGTGGATGGAGCTGAGGCTGGTCTAGCGCCTCGCTTGGCCCCTCACCCTTTGGCCAGGGCGCGCTCGCGGAGCTGGCCGAGGCTGGCCCCCGGCGTCATGGCGTCGGTGTCGATCTTCAGGTGCAGGATCGCCGGCAGGCCGGACGCCTCCGCCGCGCGATAGGCCTCGGCGAAGTCCTCGGTGCGCTCCACCGTCGCGCCAAACCCGCCAAACGCGCGGGCATAGGCGGCGAAGTCCGGGTTCACCAGGTCGGTGGCGGAGACCCGGCCGGGGAAGTGCATCTCTTGCTGCATGCGGATCGAGCCGTAGCTGGCGTTGTCGGCGACCAGGGTCACGAACGGTAGGCCGTACTGGACCGCGGTGGCGAACTCCTGACCGTTCATCAGGAAGTCCCCGTCACCGGCCACGCACAGCACCGGGCGCTCGGGATACAGCCGCTTCATCGCCACCGCCGCCGGCACGCCATAGCCCATCGCCGCCACGGCCGGGGCCATGTGCACGCCCAGCCTGCGGAAGCGATAGAAGCGGTGGATGAAGGCCGCATAGGCCCCGGCGCCGTTGCACAGCATGGTCTCGGGCGGCAGGTGCTCGCGCAGCCAGACCATGACCTCGCCGAGGTTCACCCCACCGGGCTGGGGCGTGGCGGCCTGGGTCCAGGCCAGATAGTCGTCATGCGCCGTCTCGGCTGCAGAGGGATCGCGCGCGCCGTGCGGCTCCAGCGCCGCCAGGGCCGGCGCGAACCGTGTGGGGCTGGCGTGGATGGCCAGATGCGGCTGGTAGACCCGGCCGATCTCCTCGGCGCCGGGATGGATGTGGACCAGCTTGGTCTTGGGGGTCGGGATCTCGAGCAGGCCGTAGCTCTGCGACGCCACCTCGCCCAACCGGCCGCCTGCCAGGATCAGCAGGTCCGCCGCTTTCACCCGCGCGATCAGCTTGGGATTGGCGCCCAGCCCCAGGTCGCCAGCGAAACAGCGGTGCTCCGGATCAAACAGCGAGGCGCGCCGATAGCTGGTCGCCACCGGCAGTTCGAACCGCTCGGCGAAGCGGTGCATGGCGGCGTAGGCCGCCTCGTCCCAGCGCGACCCGCCGACGATCACCAAGGGATTGGCCGCGGCCTCGATCAGGTCCTGTAGCGCCGCCAAGTCTTGGGGTCCCGGCGAGGTTTCCAGCGGCGCGACCGGCTGCGACGCCGCCGGTCCGGCGAGATCGTCCAGCATGTCGCGCGGCAAGCCCAGCACCACAGGCCCCGGCCGACCGGCCGCCGCAGTATGGAAGGCGCGCGAGATGTATTCGTCCATCCGCTCGCCGCGATCGATGTCGGTCGACCACTTGGTCATGGAGCCGAACACCGCCGACAGGGCGATCTCCTGCCAGGCCTCGCGGTCGCGGATGCGCCGGTCGACCTGGCCGCAGAACAGGATCATCGGCGTGCAGTCCTGCTGGGCGATGTAGACCCCCAGCGCAGCGTTGGTGACGCCGGGGCCGCGGGTGACGAAGCAGACGCCCGGCCGCCCGGTGGCGCGGCCCACGGCCTCGGCCATCATCGCCGCCCCGCCTTCCTGGCGGCAGACCGTCACCTGGATCTCAGGCCGGTCATACAGCGCGTCCAACACCGGCAGATAGCTCTCGCCCGGCACGCAAAAGACGTGCTGCACGCCGTTCAGCACCAGTTGCTCGACGAGCGCCTGAGCGGCCGTCAGTGGAGCCTTGTTGGAACCGTGCATGGACTGCGCCCCTAGGGCATTACCGGGTCGAACCGATAGTGCTCAAACGTCTCTAGTGAATAGCGGTCCCTCTAGACGCCCAGAACCACCGCCTCGGTATAGGCCAGGTCGTTCAGGCGCGGCCGGTCGGGTCCGCGGTAGAATTTCGGAACACGATCCTTCACGAACCGCCCCACCAGACCCTTAACAGGCCCCTCGGCGTCTATCATCGCCAGCGGCAGGCCGCTCATCAGCAACCGACGCCCCAGCGGTCCAGCGAAGCGCACGAAATCGGCGGTGTCGCGGCAGTAGACCAGCTGGCCGTAGGTGATGCGCAGCTTGGTGATCGGGCGCTTCAGGAACACGAACGGTGTCAGCTCCCCATCCTGCTCGCACACCAGGGCCAGACACCCGCGTTCGGCGTGATAAGCCATCAGCGCCGCCTCCTGCGGATCGCGCATCCGCGTCGCCATCGCCTCGGCATAGGGCTGAACCCGCACGCCGGCCGGCCCCGATTGAAGCATCGGCAGGCAGACCATCTGGCCTTCGCTGTAACGCACATAGCCCTGGTGTCTCAAAATGGGCCAGGTGTGAACCAGGGCGGAAACGTTCAGGACGGTGACGTCCTTGTGCTTGAAGATCTGCGAAATCATCGGCGAGCCATGGCCGCGGAATTCCGGCTCGACGTACCAGCTGGAGACATTGCAGCGCACCTTGCGCACGCCGCTCTCCTCGAAAGCCGTAAAGATCGTCAGGATCACGCCCACGGGCCGGCCGCCGCTTTCCAGCAAATAGCCGTAGCGGGGATATTCCGCGGGCGACTCGCGATCGCGCATATGCGCGAGGCCCTCAAGCCAATAGGCCCGCGACCAGCAGGAGAAGGCCTTGCTGAGCAGGTCGGCCAGTTGCTCGAAATCGCGCTCGGCGATTTGGCGGCACCGAAGTTGTAGTCTCGTCATGTGACGCACCGATCCGGGACGAACCTTCTTATCAACGGTGCGCTCTGCAACTTTTGGGCACAGAGCTTGCAACGGGGGCGATTGCGGGTGCGACATGTTCGCGCTTCGGATTATATCGACCTGAAGTCGAGTGAGGGGAACATGGACACGCGCGCCATCATCGTCCGGGAAATGACCACCGTCGCCGCGGAACAGGGCCGCACCCTGGCGCCGCTCACCGACGAGCTGGTGCTGTTGGACAGCGGCCTGGATTCGCTTTCCTTCGCCATCCTGGTCGCGCGCCTCGAGGACGCCCTGGGCTTCGACCCGTTTGCAGCGTCGGAAGATTTCGCCTTCCCGATCACCCTGGAAGATTTCGTGGCCTTCTACAGCCACAACCCCTCCCCCGTGGCCTGATACGGGGCAAGGGATTTCCAACATGTCGCTTCGCCAGCGCATCGGCGCCGGCCACGCCGGCCGGCTGAGCGATCCGCGGGACAGCTTCGTCATCGGCGCCCTGGCTGCAGCCTCCTGCACGCCCGGAGCCGAATTGACGGGGCGCACGGTCCTGATCCGCACGCGCCGACAGATGTCCGCCGCCCTGGCCCTGATTGAGCTGGACGGCGTGGCCCAGCGGCTGGTGCTGTGCCCGCCGGACCTGGACCCCGCCCACCTGCCCGCCGTCTGCGCCGAAGCGGGCGTCGACGCCCTGTTGCACGATGGCGAGGTTCCCGACGCCTTGCCCGCCTCGGTGACGCGCTACGCCATCGACCGGCCGCAGGCCGTCTCGGGGCAGTCCGTCTCAATTCGGGACAGCCAGCGCCGCACCGAGTGGCTGATGTTCACCTCCGGCACCACCGGACGGCCGAAGATGGTGGCCCACAGCCTCGACGCGCTCACCGGCGCCATCACCTCCACGGCCAAGCCGGACGAGACCCTGGTCTGGTCCAGCTTCTACGACATCCGCCGCTATGGCGGCCTGCAGATGCTGTTGCGCGCCCTGACTGGGTCGGCCGGGATGGTGCTGTCCGACGCCGAGGAGCCGCTCGCCGAGTTCCTCACCCGCGCCGGCCGCGCCGGCGTCACCCACATCTCCGGCACGCCCTCGCACTGGCGCCGCGCCCTGATGAGCCCCGCCATCGGCCGGCTCGCCCCGCGCTATGTCCGCCTGTCGGGCGAGATCGCCGACCAGGCGGTGCTGGATAGCCTCAGGGCCGCCTTCCCCGGCGTCCCGGTCGGACACGCCTACGCCTCCACCGAAGCTGGCGTCGGGTTCGAAGTCACGGACGGCCTCGCCGGCTTTCCCGCCGCCTTTCTGGAGCGGGACGGCGAGGTGCGGATGAAGGTCGAGGACGGCTCGCTGCGCATTCGCTCGCCCCGCGCCGCCAGCGGCTATGTCGGGGCGGCGCCCAAGGCCCTGGCCGAGCTGGATGGCTTCGTCGACACCCAGGACATGGTCGAGCAGCGCGGCGATCGCTTCTACTTCGTCGGTCGGCGCGAGGGCATCATCAATGTCGGCGGGCTGAAGGTGCATCCCGAAGAGGTCGAGGCGGTGATCAACCGCCAGCCCGGCGTGCGCATGAGCCGGGTGTTCGCGCGCCGCAGCCCCATCGCCGGGGCCCTGGTCGCCGCCGAGGTCGCGCCGAGCGCCCCGCTCGCCGGTCCCGAGGCCGAGGCCGAGTTGCGCGCCGCCATCCTGGACGCCTGCCGCGCCGTCCTGCCGGCGGTAAAGACGCCAGCCTCGCTGCGCTTCGTCGATGGCCTGGCCTTGACCGCCGGCGGCAAGCTGGAGCGACGCAATGGATAGCGTGGTTGTTACCGGCGGCAGCCGCGGCCTAGGCCTCGGCGCCGTCAAGACGCTGGCCGCCCAAGGCTATCGTGTCATCGCCATCGCCCGCTCGCCCAGCGAAGCCCTGCTCGCGGCGCAGGCCGACCACGCCGGTCCTGGCGAGGTCCACTTCCTGCCCTGCGACCTGTCCGACATCGACAGCCTGAGCGAGCTGGCCCGGCGCATCAAGACCGAGCACGGCGCCCCCTACGCCCTGATCAACAACGCCGGCCTTGGCACCGCCGGGGTGTTGGCCAATATGCGTCCGTCCGAAATCGAGACGCTGATCCGGCTGAACACCACCTCGCCCCTGGTCCTGACCCGCTTCCTGGTCGGCGGCATGATGGCCAAGGGCCGCGGGCGCATCGTCAACATGTCCTCGATCATCGCCTCGACCGGCTACAGCGGGCTGTCGGTCTATGGTGCGACCAAGGCTTCGCTGGTGGGCTTCACCAAGTCCCTGGCCCGCGAGGTCGGCCGCGCCGGCGTAACCGTGAACGCCGTGGCGCCCGGATTCATCGCCACCGAGCTCACGTCCGACATGAGCGAAGAGGACCGCGCCCGCATCGCCGGCCGCAGCGCCCTGCGCCGCCTGGCCGAGGTCGAGGACGTCGCCGCCGCCATCGCCTACCTGTTGAGCGACGCCGGCAAGAACATCACCGGCACGGTCCTGACGGTGGACGCCGGCAACACGGCCTGACCAGGGCCCAGACCCCGGCTTGGCGGTTACCGATCCTTAACGGGCGCAGGGCCGCAGCCGCTGGCATGATCGCCTCGCGTAGCCACGGGACCGATCATGCCATCGAAAGACAAGCTCAGCGGCCCGCTTGATCTGATCAGGACTGTGCTGATCGCCTTGCTGGTGGCCTTCGTGCCCCGCGTGGTGCTGTGCCAGCCCTTCACCATTCCCTCGGGCTCGATGGAGCCGACGCTGCTGGTCGGCGACTACATCCTGGTCTCCAAATATCCCTATGGTTGGAGCCGGCATTCCCTGCCCTTCAGCCCGCCGGTCGGCCAGGGCCGGCTGATGGGCCACGCCCCCAACCGAGGCGACATCGTCGTGTTCAAGGAGCCGCGCGACGGCAGCACCACGCTCATCAAGCGCCTGGTGGGCCTACCTGGCGACCGGCTGCAGGTGGTGGGCGGCGTGCTGATGCTGAACGGCAAGCCCGTGCCGCGCCAGTACATCTCGACCTCGAACGCAGATACGCCCTTCGGCGAGCGCTTCCCGGTCGAGCGTTTCCGCGAGACCTTGCCCAACGGCCGTAGCTACCTGGTCAACAGCTATGGCCGCCACACCGCGGCGGGCAATACCGGCCTCTATGTGGTGCCAGCCGGCTGTTACTTCATGATGGGGGACAACCGGGACAATTCGCTGGATAGCCGCTTCGACCCCGGCCAGGTCGCGCCGGGGAATTCGGCCTGCCGCTGGAATGCCGAGCTGGACCACTTCCTGCCGCCGTGGGAAGGCGCGGGCTACGTGCCGTTCGACGACCTGATTGGCCGTGCGGACGTGGTGCTGTTTTCCTGGGACGCCTCAGCGCCCTTGACCAGGCCTTGGAAGGCGCTGCGCTGGGACCGGCTCTTCCATCCGCTGAGCGCTAGGTCTGCTTGATCGGCCCGGCGCCGAAGCCCTTAGCCGACCAGAACGTATCCGAGCAGGGCGATCGGAACCGACATCAGGCAGAACGTCACCGCCCCCCGCATCGAGGTCATCAGGTACGACGGCAAGCGCGCCGCCGCCGAGCCATGCCCTCCAATGCGGATCGCCATCATGCGTTCCGACACATTCAGGAGCGACCCCGCCGCCAGAATGTAGCTCAGGTAGATATAGACCGGCCAGGTCGCGGTCTCGGCATGAAGACCGCCGATCAAGGCGCCCACCAGAAACGAGCCGAACAAGCAAACGTCGTAGAGACCCTCGATCGTCCGCTCCGGCCGGATCTTGGCCCGAAATGCTTCCCTCGCCATAATTCCCCCCGCACCCCGCTCAACAGGCACGAATTCTTTTACGTCCCAACGCGACCGGGCTCGTCGGTCCGACGCGCCCGCGCACCTGTCCGCACATGCAAGGGTCCTGCCAGAATCCGCTGCTGCCTGTTCCGTGCACGGTCATTTTTCAGACCCAGGTCCTGGGCTGATCGACAGGCGTGAACATGAGGCGAAGACGTCGCCGGCGCGCACCGAACGGTGGCGACGCCCGCAACCGCGGAGCCTAGGATATTCCCTCCCATACACGGCGCATTTGCGCTCGTTGGGAGGGACGGTGCTCCGAAATCGAGGTCAGCGCAATCGAAACGCGAAGCTGGCCGGGAACTGGAAAACCGGGGTTGGGCGCCGTCTTGGCGACAGCGGCGGCGAGGTTTCGCAGGTCATCGCCATCTGCAGAACCAAGACGATCCCAACCCCAACCGCCCTCAACTCAAGACAGACTTGGGTTCCAGGAACGCTTCGAGGCCATAGGCGCCGTATTCGCGACCGATGCCCGACTGCTTGAAGCCGCCGAACGGCGCCAGCGGTTCATGCGCCAAGGTGTTGATCAACACCCGACCTGCGGCAATTTGCGACGCCACGTTGCGGGCCCGAGCATAGTCCGAAGACAGCACATAGGCCTGCAGTCCGTAGGTCGTGTCATTGGCTATATCGATAGCCTGCACCTCGTCCAGATATGGGATCAGCGAGATCACCGGCCCGAAGATTTCTTCGCGGGCGATGGTCATGTCGTTGTGCACGTTGCTGAACACGGTGGGACGCACGAACCAGCCGCCGCCGGCACCTTCGGGCCGCCCCACGCCGCCGGTGATCAGGCTCGCGCCCTCTTCTGAGCCGATGCGAATATAGTGTTGCACCCGGTCCCACTGCTTCTGGCTGACCAACGGCCCCAGGTCGGTGTCGGCCCGAGCCGGATCGCCCACCTTCACCGCCTCGGCGGCCGCGCGGATCAAAGCCTCGAAGACTTCCAGCTTGCTCGCTGGGACCAGGACGCGCGTGCCGGCGATACAGGCCTGGCCGTTGTTCATGAACCCTGCCTGGACCGCCATCGAAGCGGCCTGCTCCAGGTCGGCGTCGTCCAGGATCACCACCGGCGACTTGCCGCCGAGTTCCAGCGTCACCCGCTTGCAGGTATCCGCGCCCGCTCGCACGATCTGCTTGCCCACCGCGGTCGAGCCGGTGAACGACACCTTGGCCACGTCGGGGTGGGTGCTGATCTCGGCCCCGACTGTCTCGCCGCGGCCGGTGACGATGTTGAACACACCCGGCGGTAGGCCCGCCGCGTGCAGCGCCTCGGTGACGATGCGGGTCTGGAGCGCGCTCATCTCGCTGGGCTTGATCACCGCGGTGCAGCCGGCGGCCACGGCCGCGCCCAGCTTGCCGCAGATGAAGCTGGCGTTGCCGTTCCAGGGCGTGATCAGGCCCGCCACGCCCAGCGGCTCCATCACCACCTCGGCGATCCCGACCTGACGCACGAAGCTGTAGTCCTCCAGCACCTTGGCCATTTGGATCAAGACGTTGGAGGCGTGGTCGGCCATCCAGCCCGCGCGCGAGATCGGCGCGCCATATTCCTCGACCACCGCGGCGATCAGGTCTTCGCGCCGCGCCGTCACCGCCTCGGCCATCCGATGCAGCAAGGCGATGCGCTCGGCTTTGGTCGTGCGCGAAAAGGCGGGAAACGCCCGCTTGGCGGCTGCGATCGCAGCGCGCGCGTCCTGCGCGTCCGCCAACCTCACCTGCCCGATCACCTGAGCTGTGGCGGGATTGAACAGGTCGTACAGCTCCTGCCCGTGGGGCTCGACGAACGCCCCGTCGATGTAGATGCGGTCGATGATGTGCATGTCCGGTCTGCGCCTTCCATTGGATGGGACGCAGATAGTCCGCTAGGATTGGCCACATAAGCCGCACAAACCTGCATGCGGCATTTCGAAAACCGGGACAATGCGATCTTCAGGCCTGATCGAACTGGACGCCGTCGTCGCCGTGGCGCGCCACCGCAACTTCCGCGCGGCGGCGCTCGAACTCGGCCTGTCCCGCTCGGCGCTGAGCCAGGCGGTGGCGGCGCTGGAACAGCGGCTCGGCGTGCGCCTGTTCAACCGCACCACCCGTAGCGTTTCCCTCACGGAGGCTGGCGAGCGGTTCGTGGCCAGCGTCAGCCCAGCCCTGACCGACATCCGCGACGCCCTGGACGCCGCCGTCAGCAGCCGCGCCACGCCCGCCGGTACGCTGCGCATCAACACCGCCGCCGGCGCCGCGCGCTGGATGCTGCGCCCGATCATCCTCGAATACCTGCGTCGCTACCCCGAGATGAAGGTCGACATCGTCACCGAGGGCCGCCTGGTCGATATCGTCGTGGACGGCTTCGACGCCGGCGTGCGCTTGGCCGAACAGGTGCCGCAGGACATGATCGCCATTCCGCTCAGCCCCGACATCCGCCAGGTCGTGGTCTGCGCCCCCAGCTATCTCAAAGGCCGCCAGCCGCCCCAGACGCCCCAGGATCTGCTGGCCCACCGCTGCATCCGCACCCGCATGCCCAGCGGCGCGCTCTATCGCTGGGAGTTCGAGCGCCACGGCCAGTCCGTGGTGGTCGACGTCGACGGGCCGCTGACGCTGGACGACATGCCCATGATGCTCGAGGCGGCCCTGGCGGGCGTCGGCTTCGGCCTGCTGACCGAGTGGAGCGTGGTCGACGACATCGCCGCCGGCCGACTGGTCCGCGTGCTGGACGAGTGGTCGCCAAGCTTCCCTGGCCTGCGCCTCTACTACCCGGGTCGCCGCCACGTCCCGCCCGGCCTGCGCGCCTTGATCGACCTGATCAACGAGGTGCGACGCGATGACAGCCCAGCTTGAGGCTGGTTCGCGCCCCCACGGTTGACAGCGTTGACGTGACGTTAAGTCCCCGCGCCTAGCTAAGACCTATTCTGGCTGCACGTTTTGCCGTGGATCCAAGGCAGGGGCGCTGAAGAATGTCAATTTTGCAAAGCAGTGAAAGAACAGGTTCGGTGTTTTCGGGACTCAAAGTCGGTGCGCGTGTCGCCCTCGGGCTTGGAAGCTTGGTGCTGATTGCGGTTGTATCTGGTGCCTTGACCATGATCGCGACGCTAAATCTTGATCATGCCGTGCAGATGAATGACGCTTCTGCGAAGGCCATCGCTCTCACCGGCACGCTGAACAATTACGGCGCCCGCCAGAAGTACACCGCGTTCGACTTCCTGCTCACCCGCAGCAACAGCGACGCCAAGGCCTATGGCGACGCGAGCCAGGGCTTCGCCCACGACGCCCAGAGCATCCGCGAGATTTTCACGGCCTCGGAGCCGGACCTGCTCCCCTATCTGGCGGCCTACAGCGATCTGCATGACCAGTGGCAGGCCGACATCGGCGACCCCGCTTTCCACCAGGGCGCAGACCCGCAATGGCATGGCGGCGCAGATCTCCTGCAGAGCGCCACGGCGCAGCGGCTGAGCACCCAAAGCCGCACGGCCGGCAGCGCCCTGATCAAGAACACCCAGGCCTGGGCCGATCACTGGAGCGTGGTCAACCAGCAGCAACGCGCCTTCCTCAAGACCGCCATCGTCGCCAGCGTCCTGACCAGCGTGGGCGCCGCCGCCGCCATCGCCATCATCCTCAGCCGCAGCATCGCCGCTCCCTTGGTGACGATCGCCGCCGCCATGCGGCGTCTGGCGGCGGGCGATCGCGATGTCAGCGTCCCGGCCATGGGCCGTCGCGACGAGATCGGCGAACTGGCCCAGGCGGTCGAGATCTTCAAGGCCGCGGCGATCGACAAGGAGCGCGCGGAATCCCAGGTCGACGCCCAGCGCACCCAAGCTGAATCCGAGCGCCGCCTGAACGAAGACGCCCGGGCGCGCGCCGCCCATGAACAGGCCCAGGTCGTGAGCTCGATCGGCGCAGGCCTGGAGAAACTGTCGAGCGGCGACCTGACCTTCCGCATCAATGAGACCTTCGCCCCCGACTACGAGCGGCTGCGCGTAGACTTCAACGCCGCTATGACCCAACTGCAGGCGACCATGACCACCCTGGTCGGCAGCACCCACAGCCTGCGCTCGGGCGGGGCCGAGATCACCCAGGCGTCGGACGACCTGTCGCGCCGCACCGAACAGCAGGCAGCCAGCCTGGAAGAGACCGCCGCGGCCCTGGACCAGATCACCGCCACGGTGAAAAAGACCGCCGAAGGTGCGCTCGAAGCCTGCAAGGTCGTCGCGACCGCCAAGACCGACGCCGAACGCTCGGGCCTGGTGGTGCGCGAAGCCGTCGCCACCATGACCCGCATCGAGGAAAGCTCGCGCCAGATCAGCCAGATCATCGGCGTGATCGACGAGATCGCCTTCCAGACCAACCTGTTGGCCCTGAACGCGGGCGTCGAGGCGGCGCGCGCCGGCGACGCCGGACGCGGCTTCGCCGTGGTCGCCTCCGAAGTGCGGGCCCTGGCCCAGCGCTCCGCCGAGGCCGCCAAGGAGATCAAGACCCTGATCTCCGCCTCCACCGACCAGGTGGCCCAGGGCGTGGATCGGGTCGGCCAGACCGGCAAGGCCCTGACCCAGATCGTGGTCCAGGTAAGCCAGATCAACGACATCGTCACCGAGATCACCGCCTCGGCCCAGGAGCAGGCTGCAGGCCTGCGCCAGGTCAATACGGCGGTGAACCAGATGGATCAGGTCACCCAGCAGAATGCCGCCATGGTCGAACAGGCCACCGCGGCCGCGCACTCCATGCAGTCGGAAACGAATGCTTTGTCCGATCTGGTGGCCCAGTTCCGCGTCGGCGAAACCCACGTCGAGGCGCCGCGAGCTGCACCGGCGCGCCGCGCCAGCCCGGCTCCCGCGGCCTCGCGCACGACCCCTTCGTTCAGCGGCGGCGCCCGCCGCCGGGGCGGCGCAGCCCTGGCCACAGCGCCAGCCGCAGCGGCCGACGCGGAAGGTTGGGAAGAGTTCTAAGCAGGCCTAAGCTCTAGGCGCGCGACGTTAGCTTGCGCCTAGAGCTCCAGCGCCTCGCGCACCTCGGTCGGCCAGGCGGCGATATCGACGCCATGGGTGGCGAACAGCGCTACCGCCAGGCGGTCCATGCCGAAGGCGACGCAGCCGGTGTGGCTGGCCTCGCCCGCCGCGTCGCGCAGGTCCCAGGTCTTGCCGAAGTGGTCCTGGTGGTAGTTGAAGCTCATGCAGGCGGTGGGCTTGTCCTCGGACAGCACCGGGATCAGCAGTTCGAACTTGAGCTGCTGGGCCTTCTGGCTCGAGGCCATGATCTGGCCCGCGCGGCCGAAGAACGGGTCGCTGGCCACGTCCACCCGATAGGGTAGCGCCAGACGGTCAGCCAGGCCCTTTGCCCGCTCGATCCAGTGCTCGCGGAACGCCTGGATCCGGTCGGGGCCGGCGACGCAAACGTACTCGCGCATGCGGAAGGACTGCAGCCGGTCGATGTCGCGCGACGGCTCGCGGCGGAAACAGTCGCAGGCCACGTCGAACAGATAGCCCTGTTCCGGCACCGCGCCGCGCTTGGCGGCGATGGGATAGACCGGATAGCAGCTGGCCGGGGTCAGGATCAGGTCGGCGGCCTGGAGCTGGTCAGCCCACTCGCCTGTCGGGCCATGCTCGTCCACCAGGGTGCGGATCTCGCGCTCGGTGCCGTGCAGGCAGCTGACGCAGCCCAGAAGGTTCGGGAAGCTGTTCAGATAGCCTGACTTCTGCAGCTGGGCGCGGCTCATTACCGGCGGGAAGCGGAACACCTCGGCGCGCGGATCGCGCTGGCGGGTGATCAGGCGCCCCAGCGCGTCCACGATGTCCTCGTACAGCCCGGTGCGCGCATAGACGCCGTCCGCGCCCATCGGCCGGAACAGGTAGCCTGCCAGGGCGTCGAGCCGCTCCGCCGCGAACTCGGCCGGGTCGGTGTTGAAGCTGGTCAGCATCACGGTCATCGCGGCGGGTCTCCGGATCGAAGGCGTCAGCGGGCCGAGCCCGGACCCGCGCTCGGGGTCAGGCTCCGGGGAATGTCGCTCAGCAGCGCCGAGGCGCCGAGGTTGGCGAGAATGCGGTCGTTGTTGATCATGATCGGCGCGGACAGCACGTCGCGCAGCAGCCGGCCGATGCTGGCCTCGCCATCGTTGCGATAGCCCGACAAACCGCAGGCGCGCATGGCGCTCATCACCGCCGAAACCGCCAGTTCCGACACCTCGACCTTGAGCAGGGTGATACGGGTCTGGAAGTCCACATGGGTCAGGGACTGCGCGTCGCCCGCGCGCGCCTCGTAGTCGGCCAGGGCGTCATGGATCAGCCCCTGCAGGGTGCGCAGCGCCGTGGTGGCGCGGGTGTAGTGCGGCGCGCCGGGCGGCAGCTGGCCGCCGGCCTTGCGCGCGGCCTTGCGCAGGAACTTCTGCGCCCGCTCGCTGGCGGCCGCCGCGATCCCGGCCCACACGCCCGACCACAGCAGGTGCGCGGTCGGCGTCATGGTGTGGGCGTGGATGATGGCGTAGGGCTCGGCCAGCACCTGGGCCCGGTCGCCGCCCGCCTTCAGGGCGAAGCCGGCGCTGCAGGTCCCGCGCATGCCCAGGGTCTCCCAGGCCAGGGTGGGGGTAAGCGTGTAGTCGGCCTTCTCCAGCACCGCCAGCACCTGGTCGGAAGCGGCGGCGTCCTGGTCGCGACGGGCGACCGTGACTATGGCGTCGGCCTGGGCGCCGTAGGACATCACCGTCGCGTCCCGTTCCAGCAGGATGCGATCGTCCGCGCTCACCTGCACCGCGGCGGCGCTGGAGCGCACGTCGCCCCCGCCCTGCCCTTCAGTGGTGGACGACGCCAGCAGCAGCTGGTTCGCCGCGACCCGGCTGAGGAAATCCGCGTGCCAGGGCTCGTGCGCCGCATGCCGGATCAGGCAGGCCGCCTTGATCTGATGCATGGCGAAGATCATCGCCGTGGAGGAACAGGACCGGCCCAGCGCGTAGCAGACATCCAGCACCTGGCTGATACTCGCTCCGCCGCCGCCAAGCTCGACTGGGACCATCACGCCCAATAGACGCTCGGCCCTCAGGGCGTCGAACGCCTCCTTGGGAAAGCGGCCATCGCGGTCCACCGCCTCGGCATGGGCTGCGGCGACAGTGGCTGCACGCGCAGCGCGAGCGGCGATTTCAGCCGAGGCGATCGGTTGCGGGATCCGCGTGACCGTGTCCAAAGCGTAGACCGTCTTCATGGCTGGTTCGGTCCCCATAGACTTTGACGCCCGATTTTCCAACGTCGCCGTGGTTCGAATTGGCACACGTTGATCCTTCGCTGCGGAGCGCTGCAACTCGGGGGCCAGCCCTGGCCCATATCGTCCCGATTTAGGCGGCCTTCAGATTCCAGGTTTATCCACGGTTGTGATGACAGGGGATGCAGGATCGAAGCCATGTCCGAAACTGAGACGACCACGCGGGCCCATCGCATCGCCGCCTTGGTGCAGGGCCTTCTGGCCAAGCATGACATCCATGCCGTTCCCCCGCCCGAGGCCGACCTGCGCGAAGCGGGCCTGACCTCGCTCGACATGGTCAACCTGACCCTGGGCGTGGAGGGCGAGTTCGATATCTTCATCCCCGCCGAACAGATGACGCCCGAGCACTTCCGCTCGATCGCCAGCATCGAGGCCCTGGTGCTGAGCCTCCAGGCCGCCTGAGGTCGAGGCCTATGCCGATCGACCCGCGCGCAAAACGGCTGCTCGACCTGCTGGCGGCGGCCAAGGGATCCGGATCGGGCGCGGACGTCACCCCGGCGGCGCGCCGCGCGGCCCTGGACCAGCTGGCCGACCTGGCGGCCGGCGCCCCGCCGCATGTGGCCGAGGTGCGCGATCTGGTCGCCACGGGTCCTGACGGCCCCCTGCCCCTGCGCCTGTACGATCCATCGCCCGGCCAAACCCAGCCCGCGATCCTGTTCTTCCATGGCGGCGGCTGGACCGCCGGGAGCCTGAAAACCCACGACGTGCTCTGCCGCACCCTGGCGCTGCACGCCGACTGCAAGCTGGTGGCGGTGGACTATCGCCAGCCGCCCGAACATCCCTACCCAGCGCCCGTCGAGGATGGATGGGCGGCGCTGGACTGGCTGGCTGGGCAAGCCTGCGCCTTGCACATCGACGCCGCGAAGCTGTGCGTGGCCGGAGACTCGGCCGGAGCTCACATTGCGGCTGAGCTGGTCCTGCAGGCCCGCGACGCGCACCGCCGCGAGCCGACGCGCCCCCGCATCGCCCTGCAGCTGCTGATCTGTCCGATCCTGGACCCCGCCGGCGCCCTGCCCTCGCGCCAGGCGTTCCGCGACGGCTACTTCATCGATCCCGACGTGTTCGCCCACGACCGCGACGCCTATTTCGGGCCGGGCGCCCTCTCGGCGTCCCTGCTCGCATCGACGGATCTGCGTGGATCGCCCCCCACCCTGATCCACGCCGCCGAATTCGACCCCTTCCGCGACGAGGCCCTGGCCTATGCCGAGCAGCTTGCCGCGTCGGATGTCGAGGTTCACGGCAGAGTGCATCCAGGCTTGGTCCACTATTTCTACGCCCTGACCGGCGCGATCCCGGCGGGACGGCGGATCGTTGAGGATATCGGCAAAGAGGTCGGAACCACCTTGGCCGCACTGAAAGCCCCAAGGTTCGACGGATAGATCTCCATCGCACCGGACCGAAGCCTGGAGAAAAGTGAAGAACAGCCAGGGATTGCTCCCTGACTGTTCCCCACGTCACTCCAGGCCTCTTCGGGTTGGGCTCAAAGAACCGGAGATCGGTCCATTATCCCCGTCCGCCCGTCGGACCCGCTGACGCGGTGCTCGACGATCCGGATGTCTGCGGCGGGGGAGAAGAAGCCGCAGTCGGGGCGATGGGCGTGGTCGTGACCGGGGTGGTCGGTGCAGGCGGCATCACCTGCGCTTCCGGTCCGACCTGAGCGAACATCGGGTTGGGCTTGCCGTCCGGCTTCAGCCGGCAGGGGCGCCCGATGGCGTTGTAGGCGCGGAACACATCCGGGTTGCCGCACATGACTTCCCGAGCCGCTTCGCGGTCGCCGATGGTCTGGGCCAGCTCGCGAGCGTTCAAGCGACGCACGCACTCGCCATCCCGCCAGGTGGTGCCGGCGGTGACGCCGACGCCGATCAGGGAGACGCCGGCCGAGGACGAGCCCATGCAGGTCTCGGTCAGGGTCGAGGTCAGGGCGGGCGCCGCGATGGCGGGGGCCGACCGGATCGTCTGGGTCGAGGGCGAAGTGCTGTTGAACGTTATGTTCTGCGATCCCGCGTTCTGCGAGGAATTCGATGACGCCTGCGAAGTGCCGGTGCCGCCGGTGCCGCCGGCGCCTCCAGCGCCGCCCGACGACGTGGTCGTGTTGTTGCCGGAGTTCGACAGCTTGGACGACCCGCCAGCAGCTGACGTGCTGACGCTGTTGGACGAATTGCCGGAGTTGTTGTTCGCGGCTTTCGAATTGCCGGTCGTATTGCCGTTGTTCGACGTGCTGGTGTTGCCCACCGACGAACTGCCGGTCGTATTGCCGGTGTTGGTGGTGTTGCCCTGCGTGTTGCCGTTGGAGGTGGACGCAGCCTTGTTGCTCGCCGACGACGTCGTGCTGTTGGTATTGGCGTTGCCGTTGTTGTTCGTGTTGGCGGAATTTCCGGCGTCCTTCACCGAGCCGCCCTGAGATTGTGAGGCGGCGGTGTTGGTCGCGGTGGAATTGGCGCCGTTGGTGTTGTTGTTACCGTTGGTGTTGCTGTTTGACGAATTACCGCCGCTGTTGCTGCCGCCGGTCGCCGCAACATTGGTGTTGTTGCTCGCGCCGGAGTTTGAGTTCGCGGTCGGGTTGTTCGTATTGGCGTTGCTGTTTGACGAATTACCGCCCGAATTGCTGCCGCCTGCGGCCTGGACCGCGGTCTGGTTGCTGGCGCCGGAGTTCGACGTCGCGGTGGGCGTATTCGTATTGGTGCTGTTGGTGTTGCCGATATTCGAGTTCGAGCCTCCCGTCGCATTGGCGCCGGCCGCATTGTTAGCGGTGGAGGTGGAGCCCGAATTCACGCTGTTCTGGTTGGCGGAGTTGCCGCTGCCGGCGACCGTGCCGCCAGCCCCGCCGGCGGCCTGGGCTCCAGCGACGTTGCTCGCATTGGAGGTCGACCCCGAATTGGCGGTAGGCGTCGAGCTGACCGTGGTGTTGTTGCTCACCGTCGGGCTCGAGACCGCGTTAGCGCCCGCCGCATTGTTCGCCGTGGAATTGGCGCCTGCATCGGCGGTGGGCGTGGTCGTCACAGTCGTGGTGTCCTGGGCGTAGGCGGAGCTCGCAGCCATCGCCACGGCGCTCACGCTAGCCAACACCAATGTGCGCAAGAAAATCGCTTTCATAACCCCTCCTCCTTTCGAGGTTGCAGGGCCCAACCGGAAGGGTCGCGTGCGCTACCAACAGGCGGGATAAGTGACGCAATGTGATCCGTGGAACGTCCCCGTCGTGGTCGTCGTGGTCGTCGCCCCGAAGGCGCCGCCGTTCTGGAAATTGGCGGCCGACCCGTTGGAATGTCCGGACGTGCTGATCGTCGAGGCCGTGGTGCCCGCCGTGGAGGACGTGCTGCCGGAGGTGCCGGCCGTCCCTTGGGAGGTGTTGCCCGCCGCGACGTTCGTCGATCCGGCGCCGCCAGGACCCGAGGTGGTCGTGGAGGTCGAATTGACCGTGGACGTCGCTCCCGCAGTGGCCACGGTGCTGGTGGAGACGGATGCGACCCCGCCATTTCCGCTGGTCACGACAGTGTTTGTTCCCGCAAAAGCCGGGGCGGCGATTGCTGCGACGGCGGCGGCCGTGAGGATAACCCAGCGCATGATCGTGTCCTGTTTTCCGAGGGAAGATTAGGGAGGGGCTAGGCCCCTCCCCGAAAGGTCAGATCGGCAGCAGCGATCAGTAAGGGCCGTAGCCCCAGCCGCTGGACTTGAACGAGCCTGACTGCGTGACGGTCCCGGCCACGCCGGCGCCGCCTTGCGAGGTCGAGGTCGAGCCTTGCGAGCCGGAGCTCCAGCCCTTGCCCTTGCTGGTATTGATCGCAGACGAGGTGCTGCCGGTGGTGCCGCTCGAGCTGTTGGCACCCGACAGCGAGCCGTACGAGCTGTTTTGAGCGCCCGTGCCAGTGGTCACCGCGCCGCCATTGCCGGCGCTGGAATAGCTGCCCGAGCTGACGACCGAAATAGCGCCCGACCCGGAAGTGGTCGTGGTGTAAGACCCGCTGGCCGCAAACGCCGCACCGGCCACGAGAGACGCCAGAGCGACGGCGCCGGCAAAGAGATAAGCACGCATAACCAAGCCTCCACGCAATAAGGGTTGCGCACCCCAACCATCCCAGGATGGGACGATTACTGATTCAGGTTTTTGGTGGGAAATTTGCTTATTCAGGCTGAAACTGACGGCCCAACTCCGCACCCCTTCACCCGATACTTGGCTCTCTATTTCAGAGAACCCGCCACAAGCGCGGCGTTAGAGTTAATGGACAACATCGGGCATTTTCGGTCAATAATGTAAAACAACTACACGGTTTCATCCCATGCGGATAAGCGTTGATTATGCTATGAATAATCGTCGCCTCCCCAGATAACGCTAGTGGATAATGACTACGTTTCGAGACAACTCAAAATGTGCTCAAAGTCCCAAATACAAAGGGCGGCGGACCATTTGGTCCGCCGCCCTTACCCAACCCGAGCGATTTCTCTTGGAAAGTCGCTAGTGAGAGATGCTTCGCGCTTTCATGGCCATGCTCTTCGCGCGAGGGCCAGCCATGACCGTCTGAAACACTCCTGCGGTGCTGTTGACACCGAGCTTCTGGCGAAGATGAGCGCGGTGGACCTCTACGGTCGGCACGCCGATATTCAGACTTACTGCTATCTGTTTCGACGACTGCGCCGACAGGACGAGATTGAGAACTTCAATCTCCTTCTTCGTGAGGCCATAAGCGTCATGCAGCCAGAGAAGGTCTGCCAAATTATCCGTATACATGGCGTTCTTGCCTTTCCCTTGGCCGAACGGCATGGGCCAAACGGTACTGCTAGAACCGAACTCTACCATAAGATGCGACGGTGGCGACGCACCACCAACCCGTTAACCCACCCCACTCTTGGCCCGCTTAAAGGACGTCAACAATGGTTAACGGTCAATAATCGGAACTGATTAGCCTGAATCCACGATACGTAAACTCTGCGATCCCGAACACTTCACACAACGGGAGCAACCATTAACCTATGATGATCACCCACCATCGCAGCGCATAACCTCTATTCCCGCGTTCGAAATTAAACGAAAAGAAATTCCGAAAACGAGCTAGATCTTAAAATTCGCCAATAACGCGAATCCACGAAGTACACCTTCGAACTGCACACGACTGATTATTACCTGCTCAATTCGCCACACTTGACGTTTGATCAATTAACCAATTATTATGAGTTCATGTCAGTACCGACATGTGGGGACGGAAGGCCCTGGTTGGACCGCTGGCATTTGGGGAGGCGAATATCCATGCAAACCGCAAGCAACACGGTAAACCTCGCATGGCTTCACGAGGCTTACGGCCTCACGAAAAAAGAGCTCGAAGTCGTTGGCCTGCTTTTGGGCGCAAAGTCCTCAAAACAGATTGCCTTTGACCTTCACCTGTGTGTGCCAACCGTTGAAATCCATCGGGCCCACATTCGCCAAAAGATGGGCGTCAACAATACAGCCGGCATCTTCCAGTTGATCATGGCTGGCCAGCGCGCAACCGCGTAGGCCGATATCGATCAACCCAATGTCCGCCCATCGGTTGGGCGATGGCGGACCGGAACGGCTGGAAAACGATAGTCTGAGCTAGGCTCGACTATCCATAGACGTTGCACCCGCCCTCCAGCGGAGGGCGGCCTCGAAGAAATCACAACCAAAATCCGAAGACGTCAGATTGTAGGGTATCGGCGCGTTAATTGCAGCCGCGAATACTTGAGCGCCACATTTGCGCCCCCTTTTAGCCGCTGAACCCCATACTCCCTGCGATCGACCTAGAGCCGCAGGGAACCCGCGTGCAGGGCCGCGCCGATGGCGGCGTCCATGCGGAGATATCTCCCTTCTGAATCCAAGTAGATCGGATCGCTGATCTGGCCCGGATCGAAGCCCTGATCGACCAGGAGCTGCTTCTTCAACTTGAAGGTTTCCGTCAGATCGAGGTCTGCGACCAACCTGAGGAACAGCGGCCGGGCATAGGGCGGCAACCGCTCGGCCAGATGTGCGCGCAGCCCCGCCAGATCGAGTTCGCCGGAGGTCACAATCGCAGCCATGCCGGCGCGCCCCTCGGCCCTGGGCACGCTCACCCCATAGACGCAGGCCTCGAGCACGCCGGGAAAGGCCGAGATCGCCTCCGCCACCTCGGTCGTCGCCACGTTCTCACCCTTCCAGCGGAAGGTGTCGCCGACCCGGTCTACGAAGTACCAGAAACCCCGTGCGTCCTGGCGCATCAGGTCGCCGGTGCGCAGCCAGGCGTCCCCCGGCTCGAACACGTCGCGCAGCACCTTGCGCTGGCTTTCGCCCGCATCGGTATAGCCCTCGAAGCGATTGGCGGCGTCAGCCTCGGGCGCCGCGATCCGCCCCAGCGCCTCGCCGGTCTCGCCCCGGGCGCACGGGATGCAGAGCCCGTCCCCGCCCCGCACTGGAAGCTCGGCCACCGGATCGAACTGAACGATCGCCGCGGGAAAGCGATGCGCCAGGAACGGCGGCACCCGGCCGATCGCGCCGGGCTCGCCCTCGGCGTTGTAGAGCGAGAAGGCACCCTCGGTGGAGGCATAGAATTCAAGCACTTGCGGGATGGCGAAGCGCGTCTGGAACGGCCGCCAGATGTCGCCGCGCAGCCCGTTGCCACATGCTAGCCTGAGCCGATGAGCCTGATCGTCCGGCGAGGCCGGCGCGGCCAGCAGATAGCGGCAGAGCTCGCCGATGTACTGGAACACCGTACAGCCCTGTTCGGCGACGTCGCTCCAGAACCGGCTGGCCGAGAACCGCCGGCGGATCACCACCGCGCCACCCGAAACCAGCATGGCGCCGGTCGCCACCACCCCGCCGACGCTATGGTACAGCGGCAGGCAGTCGTACAGCCGATCCTCAGGCGTCGCGTCCATCATGCCGGCGAACCAGCCGCCCCACATCATCACCCGCTGGTGGCCGACGTAGGCGGCCTTGGGCAGGCCCGTGGTGCCCGAGGTGTAGATCAGCAGCGCCGGCTGGCTCAGCGTCGGGCGAGGATCTTCTTCAGCCGCCAGCGGCGCCTGGGATCGCCCGTCGGCAGGACCGCCCGCGCCCAGCGTCCAGATCCGCAGCCCCAGGGCCTCGGCCGCCTCGGCGACCGCCCCCGCCAGCTCGGGATCGACCACCAGATGGCGTGCACCCGAGACCTTGAGACAATGGCTCAGCGCAGCGCCGCGCAGGTTGGAATTGATCAGGGCCACCACGCCGCCGACCCGCGTCACCCCGAGCCAACAGGCCAGGTATTCGGGCCGGTTGGGCGCCAGCAGGGCCACCGTCTCGCCGCCCGTCAGCCCTGCCGCCAGCGCCCAGCGGGCGTAGGCGCGCAATCGTCCGGCCAGGCCGGCATAGGTGAAGCTTTCCGTCTCGCCGACCAGGGCCGGCGCCTCGCCCTGCGTCTCGGCCGCCAGTTCCACCGCGACGGCCAGGGTGTGGGTGGAGGCGCGCCGCACCTCGCGTGTCCTCTCCAGGGCCCGCAGCCAGGCCTTGTTGGCGCTGGGCGGCCGCGACGGCGTCACGCCTGCAGTCCAGGACAGACGCCGTAGGCCAGGCAGTAGCCGAAGGTCTTGATGAACTCCTCATAGACCCATCGCGCCTCGCCACGGGAGTGCGGCGCGATCCAGCCGGCCTGCGGCTCGGTGGGAACCACACGCGACTGCACGTCGGGAATGAAGCGGCGGAAGGTGCGCAGCGAGCGCGCCGAATGCTGCCAGGAGGTGACGATGACAATGCGGCGCAAGCCATGCGCCCTCAGGATCGGCGCGGAGAACAAGGCGTTCTCGCGGGTCGAGGCCGAGCGATCCTCGACAAGGATGCGATCCGCCGGCACGCCGTCCTCGATCAGGCCCTGGCGCACCCAAACATAGTCGCCCCGACCGCTCAGCAGGATCATCGGCGCCACGCCCTGGTGATAGAGCTTTGAGGCCAGGGGCGTGCGGCTGCGGGCGTCGCCGCCCAGCACCACCAGCGCGTCGGCCTTGGAGGCCGGGTCGCGGTGCATCAGCAGCCAGGGCGCCAGGGGCGAAATCATCGCGTACAGAACCAGCATTATCACGGCCGGCAGGCCAAGCAGGATCAACAGTCCTCTAGGCATCCGGGGTTCCCGCCAGGTGCTCGGCCAGGCGCGCGCCCAACAGGATCGCGGTCAAGGTCGGGTTGGCCTGGCTGGAGGACGGAAACACCGCACTGCTGGCGACATACAGGTTTGGCGCGCCGAACACCCGGCAGTCGCGATCCACCACGCCCTGCTCCGGGCTAGCGCCCATGCGCACCGTCCCGATCTGGTGGTGCCCGTCGTGGCTTTGACGCATGACCTCGGCTTCCAGCTCCGCCTCCGGATAGATCCACGACATCTGGCCCAGGCCCGTACGCGCCAGCCAGTCGCCGAAGCAACGGTGAGCGTGCACGACCGAGCGGACATCGGCCTCATGGAAGCGCAGGTCTATCTTCAAACGTGGCAAGCCCAAGGCGTCGGTCTCATCCGACAGGGTGACGCGGCTTTCGCGATGCGGCGCGTGTTCGGAGTGATAGCGCACCGCATAGCGCCGCCCCCGGTTGGTCTGGAAGAAGCCCGGCAGGCGCGGCTTGGCGACATAGCGGCGATACAGAAAGCCTGGGAAGAACTGCGCCGCGGCGGGCAGCCCCCTCAGCAGGTTCAGGATGTGCGGCAGACGGCGCACCGGCTCCGGCGACATGTCGAGTCCGGTATGCGACCGCCGGATCGCCTCGGCCACCAGCATCCGTCCCAGCCCAGGCGTCGACAGCACCAGATAGCCGAGCGACATCACCGCGTCGCCATGGCTGGCGTTCCAGATCGGCGGGAATTCGGGCCAGAAAGCGATGTTGGCGATACCCTCGCGGGCCTGCACCTCGGGGCTGGGGGTGAAGCGGCGGCGCGCGAAGGCGCCACGCCCGTCGTTGACGTAATCGAGGTCGTGGTCCAGGGCCGGACCGCTGAAAGTCATCTGGGCGATGCCGCCGGTGGGGTGGCCCATGTAGTAGCGGCCCAACGGCCCGTCCGGACCGCCGAAACGCTGCGGCGCCCGCGCCTGTTCAGCCAGCAGCAGCCGGGTGGTCTCCAAACCGCCGGTGGTCAGGGCGAAGCGGTCGGCGACGATCTCGGTGCGGGCGCCGTCCAGCCCGCGCACGACGGCGGCGCGCACGCGGCCGTCCGGGTGGAACTCCAGCCCAGTCACCGTGGCGCCGAGCACCAGGCGCACCTTGGGCTCGGCGCGCAGGCGCTCGCCATAGGCGTCCCTGAACCGCGGCTGGGCGCTCCAGCGCTCGAGATGCTCGAAGCTGAAGTCAGCGTCCTGGATGGTCGTGCTGGTCAGCGGTTCGAAGAAATGGGCCTCGCCACACTGGGCGTACTGGCAGGCGGTGGCGAGATGGGGCTGCAGGTCGGCGGCGGTGATCGGCCAGCCGCTGTCTGGCACCGCGGCGCGGGGCAGGAAGTCCACCGGGTCGAGCGGCACGCAGCGGCCGCCCCACAGGTTGGAGGCGCCACCCAGCGTACGCTCGTTGGTCACCGACATCGGCGCCTGGTGCTGGGGCGTCAGGATCTCCGCATCGCCCAGCGCCTGGGCCGCGGGGTCGAGCTTGGCCAGGCCGGATTCCAGCAGCAGCACCTTGCGTCCGCGCCGCGCCAGTTCCAGCGCCAGGGTGATGCCGACCGGCCCCGCGCCCACGACGCAGAGCTCATGCGCCTCGTCGCCGAGCGCGGTGGAGAACGGTTCGATCATAGAGCCCCGAAGATCACGCCAGCCCGGCCAGCAGCGGCACCGGGCTGAGCTTCAGCCGCCGCGCCACGCCGAAGCCCACCAGGATGCCGTTCAGCGACATGGTCAGCGCCATGGCCCAGGCCGCGCCCATGGCGCCGAAAGTTGGGATCAGCACGGCGCTGAACACCCCGCAGGCGCCCAGCAGCACGAAGTTCAGCCGCCGCAGCAGCTTGCCCTGCCCCGCCATGGCCAGCAGTTCGGTGCAGCAGGCGAAGCCAATGAACACCAGGTCGCCCAGGATCAGCACCCGCAACACCGCTCCGCCGTCACGATAGGCGTGGCCGAACAGACCCATGGCCTCGGACGGGAACGCGATCAGCAGCAGCGCCGGCGGCAGGCAGACCGCGGCCGCCAGCAGGCCCATGTGGCTGACCACCTTGCCCAGGCGCTTGCGGTCGCCCTCGTCGGACAGCAGGGCGAAGCGCGGCGAGGCGGCGTTGCCGATGGCGCCGACCACGGTGATGAAGACATTGGCGATACGGTTGGCCACCGAGAAAATGGCCACGCTTCCGGCCGGCACCAGCGAGCCCAGCACCAGGGTCGGCACCGAGACCAGGATCACCCCGATCACGTCGACGACGCCTAGCGGAATAGCGGTCTCGATCAGCCCCGGGGGCGGCTTCAGCCCGCGCAGGCTCGGCCAGCCGCCCGGCGCCAGCTTGCGCATGAAGATCCAGGCGATCAGCGTGGCGAGCAGGGTGGACAGCGAGGTCAGCAAGCCGGCGCTCACCGCGCTATGGTCCGCCGCCAGCAGCATCAGGGCGGTCAGGGCCGGCCAGAAGCTGCTGCGCAGGAAGTCGCCGATGATCGCGGCGCCAAGCGCGGTCAGCACACCGGCGATGCCGGTCAGCAGGGCGTAGCAGACCGCCGCCAGCGACAGCCACTGCAGCACCAAGGTTAGTTCGGGCTTATGGAAGACGTAGGTCGAGATCGGTCCGGCGAAGGCGACGATGGCGATCCCCACTGCGCCGGCGAACAGCAGCAGCGCGCCCAGCCCCGCGACCGCGATCCCAAACACATCCTGGCGCGAGCCATCGCGGTTGGCCCGGGCGATGAACAGCACCAGCGCGCGCCCGATCCCCGCCATGGCCACGGTCTGCAGCACCGAGGTGACGCTCAGGCCCAGCAGGAACAGGCCCGCCTCATCGCGCGACAGGCAACGCGCCACCGCGATCTGGAACCCGAACTTCGCCACGACCTCCAGCCCACGCGCGAACACCGCCGCCAAAGGCTGGAACAGGTTCCAGGTCACCAGGGCGCGCACGCGGGCCAGACGCGAGGGCGTCGCGGGTAATGCGGCCAGGGCGGCTTCGATTTCACCCCCGGCGTCGAAGTCGGCGGGTTCTGGCGACAAGGTCATAGGCTCCTGCGTGCGCGCGGGGGATTAAGCGCGCTTGCTTGGCTCGAGCCGGTCTCGCAGCCTGTCCGCTAACTCAGCTACACCAGGTTCGTTTACGATGGTGTAATGGCTACCGGAAAGCACGTGGAAGGCGAGTCCCGACACCATGCGCCGCCAGCCGAGACCCTCCTCGGCGAACATGCTCACGGTGTTGCGCGCCACGAACAGCGCCGCGTCGCCATCATAGGGGGTAGGCTTGTAGGCGCGCACCGCCAGGCGATGCCGCCAGCGCAGGGCGCCGTCGGCCGCATCCGCGCTGACCTTGCGACGCAGGGCGTGGGCGCGCGTGACCAGGGCGTTGGAGAACCGGCGCACGCGGTCGGTCTGAACTTCCCACTGGTAGAACCAGGTGCGCTTCCCCATCGGCGGATAGGCGTCGATCAGGCCCAGCAGGCTGACCTCCTGGCCCTGGGCCTTGAGAAGCCGCGCAGTTTCCATCGCCAGCGTGCCGGCGCTGGAGAAGCCCAGCAGGCGGTAGGGCCCTTTCGGCTGGCGGGCGCGAATGGCGGTCGCGCAGTGCTCAGCCATGCCTTCCATGGTGTCGTCGGCCTCGCCGCCGTCGTGCAGGCCGCGCGGCAGGACGCCCAGGAAGGTTTCCTCGCCGCTCATCCGGCGGGCCAAGGTCTCATAGAAGAACACCGTGCCCTCGACCACCGTATGCAGGCAGAAGATCGGATTGACCGCGCCCGTATCCGCCCGTCCGCCGAGCGGCGCCAGGTGCGGAAGCATCGCCAAGGCTTCGCCGCGCAGGATCTCGGCCAGGGCCGCCACCGTGGGCGCCCGATGATAGAGAGTATTGACGTGGACCTTGCGCCCCAGCCGACGCTGGATGGCGCTGACCGCCTTGACCGCGCGGAAAGAGGTGCCGCCGCATTCGAAGAAGTTGTCGTTCACGCCCAGCGGACGCACGGCCAGGATGTCCTCGAAGATACCCACCAGGGAAGTCTCGAGTTCATCGCGCGGGGCGTCGCCGCCCTCGCCCACGGCCTCGGGCACGTTCGCCGCCAGCGTCATACGATCCACCTTGCCGTTGGGGGTGAGCGGCAGGTCGGACACCGCCGCGATTTGACCGGGGACCATGTGGGCCGGCAGCGTCTGGCCCACGAAGGCCTTGAGTTCTCTTTGCG
>FSXN01000216.1_pt1 | contig 37510 bp, 29 predicted proteins | sample 1638221 | NCBI WGS metagenome assembly FSXN01 (sample SAMEA3914788, study PRJEB12502) | metagenome | biome: forest; material: soil | place: Canada | collected 2011-07-03 | depth 0.1 m | reverse complement strand
GGCGCAGGTAGCCTTCGTAGAGGTTGGCCGTGGTCGAGGCGACCGGCGCGCCCAGATAGGTGTTGGCGTGGCTCGAATTGCCGCTGAGCAGCACCTCGCTCTGCTGGCCGGAGTCCGCGGCGATCACATAGGCGCCGCTGGCATTGGTCAGGGCCGTGTCCAGGACCGTGCCGTAGGACGATAGGGCCACGGTCAGGCCGGCGCCCGGGTTGCCGCTGTCGTAGCCGGTGAAGACGTTGCCCGAGATGGCGATGGCGCCGTGCGGGTACAGGAAGTTCAGCACCGGATACACGCCGTTCAGGGCCGTCCAGGCGGTGCTGCTCGTGTTTAGGGTGTTGTTGAACTCGGTCTCGACGGAGATGACGGTGTTGAGGCCGCTGGGCAGCGTGCCGCCCTTGAGCGCGGTGGTCGCAAGGCCGGTGGTGGTGACGCCGTCGTTCGAGCCGACGCCGGCCAGGGCGCCGCTCACGGTGGAGTCGTAATAGATGTTTTGCGGGGTGGCCGCCGGGACGCCGCCGCCCGCCGCGCCGGCCGAATCGTCAAAGCCGATCGAGGCGCCGAGGGTCGCGGCGCCGCTGACCGCGCCCGACGAATAGGCGTTGACGATGTTGTAGTCGTTCTGGCCGGCCAGGCCGCCTGCGAAACTCGAGGCGTCCGAGGCGGAGACGGCGCCGGTGGCGTAGGAGTCGACGATCGTGTCGCCGTTCCGGCCCACCAGGCCGCCGGCCGCGCTGTCTGTCGCGGCCAAGGTCACGGCTCCGGTGGCGAAGCTCTGGGAAATCAGGCCGGAAAAATTCCAGCCGAGCAGGCCCCCCAGGTAGACGCTGGAGGCGTTGGTGCTGTCTGTGTAGACGACCGAGCCGGTGGCGTAGGAGTGGGTGATGGTCGCCAGGGGGGCTCCGGGCGACTCGTCCGTGTTGTCGCCGTTCAGCCCGACCAGGCCGCCGCCCACGATCGTGCCGTTGTTGTTCAACGTCGTGACCGACGCTGAGGAGTGCGAGCCGGAAATCGTCCCGCCGATGCTGTTGGTGCCGACCAGGCCGCCGACGTTGGAGCCGGTGGCCAAGCCCGAGGACCAGGCATTGGTCACCTTGCCCAGATTGGCGCCGACCAGGATGCCCGTGGAATCCGCCGCGCCGGTCGTGTCGTCCGTGGTGGTGACGCTGGCGCCCACCACGCCGATGTCGCGGACGGTCCCGCTCGCGCCGACTAGCCCGACCAGCCCGGTCAGGACCTCGAGCGAGTCGTTGTTGTCGGTCGCGTTGATGGTGAGGTTGGTGACCGTGTTGCCGAGGCCTTCCAGGACGCCGGTGAGCGCCGGGCCTTGGTAGGTGTTATTGAAAACGCCCTGGGCGATAGGCGAGGTGGTGTAGGTCGTGCCGGCCGCCGAAAGCGTCGTGGCCAGGGCGTAGTGGCCGCCGAGATTGCCGTTCAGGTCGCTGACCAGCGAGGCGAAGCTGGTCTCCAGCGTGTAGTTGACGCCGTTGATCGTCAGCAGGTTCGACATCCCGCCGACGCCGGCTCCGGTGTACTGGACGTTGCCGCCGCCACCGAAGAAAAGGTCGCCATTGCTTGCAACGGCGTTGGTCGTCATGACCAGCCTGCCGGCGCTGGCGCCCGCCCCGCTGATCGTGACCGGGGCGTTGATGTAGATCGAGTGATAGGCTTCCAGCGTCAGGGTGCTGGAGCTGCTCCAACTCACCGGCGCATCGATGTTGATGTCGCCCGCGCCGGAGCTTGTGGTTCCGATCCCCGACGGGGTCGAGGAGGCGCCCGAGGACGTCGTCTGCAGGGTGACGCTGGTGGTCGCCAGGTCGGCGCCCAGGGTGGCGTTGTTGCTGCTGTCGACGGTCAGGTTGGTGGGGTCGATCAGCCATTGGCCGGTCTTGCCCTTGGCCGCCGTGGTGTCGATGTGGGCGCCGGTGAAGTTGATCTGAGTCCCGGAAGTCTCGATCAGGCCGCCGTCGCCGCCATTGGCGCCGCCGCGGGCGAGCGCGGTGCCGGCGAAGGTGGTGTTGGCGCTGTCGACCACGATGTGGCCGCCGTCGCCCGAACCGCTCGCCGAGGCGTCCAGCACCGCGCCGGACGCGACCTCGACCTCGCCCTCCGGCGCGACCAGGCGGATGTCGCCGCCCGCGCCTGCCATCTGGGTGGCGCGGATCACGCCCGTGGTGTTGCCGGCCAGCGCATAGATGTTGCCCTGCTCGGCGCGCAGTTCGGCCGCAGCGGCGTTGATCGCGCCGGCGTTGGTGACCGAGGTGTTCGAGCCGCCGACCAGCACCGCGAACTTGCCGTCGGAATCGGCCTGGTCCTTGAGCAGCACCTGATAGCCAGCAAGCATGCCGACCGTGCCGTTGGGCGCGCTGATCTGGCCCTGGTTGGAGACCTGCGAGGCGATCAGCACCACGTCGCCGCCCAGCGCGCCGATGCGGCCATAGTTGATCACCGAGGCCTGGGAGGCGCCGGCGAAGTTGAGGGACCCGCCCGCCATGAAGGCGCCGTCGGGAATGTCCTGGGTGGAAGCGACGAAGGTCCCGCCGACATTGATCACGCCGGTCTTGCCGACGATCACGCCCGCGGGGTTGATCAGGTAGACGCTGCCGGTGGCGGTCAGGCTGCCGTCCAGCGCCGAGAGCGGGCCGCCGGACAGGACGCGGTTCAGGGTGGCGCCCGAGCCGTTGGCGAAGTTGACGCTGGCGCCCTGGCCGATCGAGAAGCTCGACCAGTCGATCACCGCGCGACTGCTGCTTTGGTTGACCTGCAGGCTGGAGCCGGACGCTGTGATGCTCGCGGAGCCGGCGACGACCGAGCCCTAAGTTGGCAGGGCAGGGGTGGAGGCGTGCGGCGCGCTGGCCGCATGGGCGGCTACAAAACCGAAGGGCGCGCCGGCGATCAGCATGGACAGGCAGGCCGAACGCATCAGTCGCCGCCTCAGCATCGAGGACGCGACTGCACCATTACGTTGCAGGATTCCCCCACGCGTCGCGTTCCCCAGCGCAATCGCGTCTTACGCTAGTTCGCGCAGCCTCTACAAGTTGTGAAGATCGTTACAAATCTGAATTGCATTGCGGCATTTTGGTGGCCTCTTGCGGGCGTCGTTACGCGGGTATCGGGACCAAGTTCGGAGCGACCGGCTCGAACCCCAAGCGGCCGTGGAGATTGGTCGCCGGCGCGCCCGGACCTACGCTGAGCTCGATGAGGCGGAGCGCGCCGCCGCCGCCCCTCTCGCAGCAGCGCCAGATCGATCGGGTGAGAAATTCCTCTGTAAATATAATTTTTTAGCCGGTGATCCTGTCGGGCCCGTCCCGTGCCAGACTACGCCATTCGTCGCGTGCGGAAGGGGGCGTGCCGCAAGTCGCTTGCCAATTGTCGTACTGCATTTGCCGCATCTCGGTCTGGGTGACCAAGAACAGGTGGTGGCGGAACGGCTCGTCTTCTGGGGGCGGGGCGGAACGCGAAGGCCAGTGTGCGACGACGGAGTTTCATGACGAGCATTGCGGCCAAATCTGGGCTGATGAGTGGCGTGCAACCCATATTTGTATTTGCGTCGACGATCGGCTCAAGCAATGCAGAAAGCCGATGAGATCGACTTTGGTTGGCCGCGCCAGGCCGCCAAGCAACGGCCGCCTCTAGCGACGCGCGAGGTGGAGGCGTGGCGGTGAAATCGCAGCGCAGACCTGAGATCTCACCGCTTTACCTTGGAGCTTGCGATCCTAGTCCTAAGTCAGCGCCAGCCGAGCGCTGGGGCGACGTGGGTCAGAATGGCCTCGATGATGTGGGCGTTGTAGGCGACGCCGAGCTGGTTCGGAACGGTCAGCAGGAGCGTGTCCGCTTCTGCGATCGCTTCATCCGCACGGAGCTGGTCCACCAGGGCGTCCGGCTCAGCCGCATAGGAACGTCCGAACACGGCGCGCATATTGTCGATGATCCCGACCTGGTCGCTGCTCTCGCCGCGGCCGAAATAGGCACGGTCGCGATCGTTCATGAGCGCGAAGATCGAACGGGAGACCGACACGCGTGGTTCGCGCGCATGGCCGGCCTCTTTCCAGGCCTGGCGGTAAAGCCGGATCTGCCTGGCTTGCTGGACGTGGAAGGGCTCGCCGCTTTCATCCGCCTTCAGGGTCGAGCTCTGGAGGTTCATGCCCATCTGCGCGGCCAAGATCGCGGTGCTATTCGCTCCGGAGCCCCACCAGATGCGTTCGCGCAGCCCGGGCGAATGGGGCTCCAGACGCAGAAGACCGGGTGGGTTGGGGAACATCGGGCGTGGATTGGGCTTGGCGAAGCCTTGGCCCTTGAGCAGTTCGAGAAGGGTCTCGGCGTGGCGGCGACCCATATCGGCGTCGCTCTCGCCTTCGGCTGGGGCGTAGCCGAAGTGACGCCACCCCTCGATCACCTGCTCGGGCGAGCCGCGGCTGATACCGAGCTGGAGCCGTCCGCCGCTGATCAGGTCGGCCGCCCCGGCGTCCTCCACCATGTAGAAGGGGTTCTCGTAGCGCATGTCGATGACGCCGGTGCCGATCTCGATGCGGCGGGTTTTTGCGCCGACGGCGGCGAGCAGCGGGAAGGGCGAACCGAGCTGCTGGGCGAAGTGGTGGACGCGGTAGTATGCGCCGTCGGCCCCGAGCTCCTCCGCCGCCACAGCCAGATCGATGGACTGCAACAGCACGTCGCTTGCTGAGCGTGTCGCCGACTGGGGCGAGTCCGACCAGTGGCCGAAGGAGAGGAAGCCGATTCTTTTCATAACCGCACCATGTGGGGCGGCTTGGCGGAAACGGTAGAGCGCGTCCGGCAACGCTGGGTTTCCGTTGTACGCACCATCGTTCGCTGCTTGCGCAGCAGCTCTGAGCGTACGGCGTCGAGCTCGTGGCTGTTGTGAGATCCGCCAGGGAAGGTGCCGCAATTCTGCGACACTCTTCGCCTGGTTCAGTTGCGCGCGTCTGCCTTTTGGAAAAAGCGAGGCTAGCCTTGCGAGCGGTACGGCTTTCGGACGACCCAGGCCCGCCGGAGCTTGGGTCAGATGCTCGATGGGCGCGTCGGCAATCAGGATGTTATAAACTCGGGACCGCTCAAGACGACGTACGGCCAACCACAGCGGCATAATAATAAGAAAACACCTCGAGGGAGGTCCCATGTCGGAGTCCCGCAAGTCGGGTCATGCAGATCACGTCCTGGCGGTCGTTTCCGACCGGTCGGCGGCGGCGCGTTCAGCCCTGGCGGCGTCCTGGGTTCGATCTTCGAGCTGGTACGGCTTGGATCCGGAAGAGACCCGAGCCCCGCGCACGCTTAGCGACCATGAGCTGCGGCAGGCCCGCGAAAGGGTCGAGCCGCTGCTGCATGCCGCGCAATCCAGCCTGGATCGTCTTTTCCAGGCTGTCGGCGGGACGGGCTGCTGCGTCCTGTTCACCGATCGCAACGGCGTTCCCATCGACCGCCGCGGCGTCGATGTCGACGACGCCACATTCCATCGGTGGGGTCTGTGGACCGGCGCAGTGTGGAGCGAGGCGGCGGAAGGCACCAACGGCATCGGCACCTGCCTGGCGGAAGAGCGGGCGCTGACCATCCACCGCGACCAGCATTTCCACGCTCGCAACACCGCGTTGATGAGCTGCACCGTCGCGCCGATCTACGATCACCAGGGCCGTCTCGCCGCCGCCTTGGACGTGTCGTCCTGCCGCGCGGATCTGACCGAGGGCTTCGTCGGCCTGATCGCTGCGGCGGTGGCCGATGCGGCCAGACGTATCGAGACGGAAAACTTCAGGAGGGCCTTTCCCGAGGCGCGTCTGCTGCTCGCCGGAGATGCGGAACGCGGCGGCGGCCTTCTGGCCGTGGATCGCGACGATCTGGTGATCGGAGCCACCCGCGCTGCACGCCTGATCTATGGTCTGACCGACGCCAGGCTCGCCGCCGTGCTGCCCGTCGAGAGCCTTCTTTTTCCCGATCGCGATCATGGCGAGGATTTGAACGAACTCGAGCGTTCGGGGCTGCAGCGCGCCCTGGCGCGGACGTCAGGCAATGTCTCCGCCGCCGCCAAGGCGCTGGGCATCAGTCGCGCCACCTTGCATCGCAAGCTTGCGCGGCTCGGCTTGCAACGCCGTCATTAGGCGGGGTTTCTGTCGCAGACTTGCGACAGACCTGGCCCTGAACGTCGGATTGGGGACTGACAAGCCGCTCGGACTGCCAAATCCTCTCATGGACGCCGAAAGCGGCGCGCGCCGGGAGGAAGCGATATGACCAAGCTCGAATTCACACGCACGACCAAGCCGCCGTTCAAGGCGCGCTATGGCAACTTCATCGGCGGCCAGTGGGTCGAGCCGGTTGCGGGTCGTTATTTCGAGAACTTCTCCCCGGTCAATGGCCGCGTCATCTGCGAAGTCGCCCGGTCCGACGCCGCCGATGTCGAGCGGGCCCTGGACGCCGCGCACGCCGCCAAGGACGCCTGGGGCGCCACGAGCACAACCGAGCGCGCCAACCTGCTCACCCGTATCGCCCAGGTGATGGAGGACAACCTGCCGCTGCTGGCGGCCGCTGAGACCTGGGACAACGGCAAGCCGATCCGCGAGACGACCGCCGCCGACCTGCCGCTGGCGGTCGATCACTTCCGCTATTTCGCCGGCTGCATCCGCGCCCAGGAAGGTGGCATCTCGGAAATCGACCACGACACGGTCGCCTATCACTTCCACGAGCCGCTCGGCGTGGTCGGCCAGATCATCCCCTGGAACTTCCCGCTGCTGATGGCGTGCTGGAAGCTGGCGCCGGCCCTGGCCGCCGGCAATTGCGTGGTGCTGAAGCCCGCCGAGCAGACGCCGGCCTCGATCCTGGTGCTGGCCGAGCTGATCGGCGACATCCTGCCGCCCGGCGTGCTCAACATCGTCAACGGCTTTGGCCTGGAGGCCGGCAAGCCGCTCGCCTCCAACCCGCGCATCGCCAAGATCGCCTTCACCGGCGAAACCACCACGGGCCGGCTGATCATGCAGTACGCTAGCCAGAACCTGATTCCGGTCACTCTGGAGCTGGGCGGCAAGTCGCCGAACATCTTCTTCAAGGATGTGATGGCCGAGGACGACGACTACCTCGACAAGGCCATCGAGGGGTTTGTGATGTTCGCCCTGAACCAGGGCGAGGTCTGCACCTGCCCCAGCCGGGCCCTGATCCACGAAGACATCTACGAGGCCTTCATCGATCGCGCACTCAAGCGGGTCGAGGCCATCGTCCAGGGCGATCCCCTCGATCCGGCCACGATGATCGGCGCCCAGGCCTCGAGCGAACAGCTGGAGAAGATCCTCAGCTATATCGACATCGGCCGCCAGGAGGGTGCGGAACTGCTGACCGGCGGCGAGCGCAACAGCCTGCCCGGCGATCTCGCGGGCGGTTTCTACGTCAAGCCGACCGTGTTCAAGGGTCATAACCGGATGCGGATCTTCCAGGAGGAGATCTTCGGCCCGGTGCTGTCGGTGACCACCTTCAAGACCGACGAAGAGGCGTTGGCGATCGCCAACGACACCCTGTACGGCCTGGGCGCGGGCGTCTGGAGCCGGGACGCCAATCGCTGCTACCGCTTTGGCCGCGCCATCCAGGCCGGTCGCGTCTGGACCAACTGCTATCACGCCTATCCGGCGCACGCAGCGTTCGGCGGCTACAAGCAATCGGGCATCGGCCGCGAGAACCACCGCATGATGCTGGACCACTACCAGCAGACCAAAAACATGCTGGTCAGCTACAGCCCCAAGAAGCTCGGTTTCTTCTAGGGTTTTCGCCGATTTGAAGCGGCGTCGGTGATCCGGCGCCGCCCATCCCAATTTTTCCAAAGGATATGTCCATGGCCAAAACCATGAAAGCCGCCGTCGTGCGCGAATTCGGCAAGCCGCTGATCATTGAGGACGCCCCGATCCCCGAACCCGGCCCCGGCGAGATCCAGGTCCGCATCCAGGCCTCTGGCGTCTGCCATACCGACCTGCACGCCGCCGAGGGCGACTGGCCGGTCAAGCCCAACCCGCCCTTCATTCCCGGCCACGAAGGCGTCGGCTTCGTCTCCGGGGTCGGGGCCGGGGTCAAGACGGTGAAGGAGGGCGACCGGGTCGGCGTGCCTTGGCTCTACAGCGCCTGCGGTCACTGCAAGCATTGCCTCGGCGGCTGGGAGACCCTGTGCGAGACCCAGCAGAACACTGGATATTCGGTCAATGGCGGTTTCGCCGACTATGTGGTGGCCGATCCCAATTTCGTGGGCCATCTGCCGAAGGCGATCTCGTTCACCGAGATTGCGCCTGTGCTCTGCGCCGGCGTCACCGTCTACAAGGGCCTGAAGGTCACCGACACCAAGCCCGGCGACTGGGTGGTGATCTCCGGCGTCGGCGGCCTGGGCCACATGGCGGTGCAGTACGCCAAGGCTATGGGCCTGAACGTCGCGGCCGTGGACATCGACGACGCCAAGCTGGAGCTGGCCCGCACCCTGGGCGCGACCGTCACGGTCAACGCCCGCACCTCAGCCGACCCGGCCGCCGAGATCAAGAAGCAGACCTCCGGCGGCGCCCAGGGCGTGCTGGTCACAGCCGTCTCGCCGATCGCCTTCCAGCAGGCCCTGGGGATGGTGGCGCGCGGGGGAACCGTGGCGCTGAACGGCTTGCCGCCGGGCGATTTTCCGCTGTCGATCTTCGACATGGTGCTGAATGGCGTGACGGTTCGCGGCTCGATCGTCGGCACACGACTGGACTTGCAGGAGGCGATCGACTTCGCCGCCGAGGGCAAGGTCAAGGCCACCGTCAGCACCGCGCGTCTCGACGACGTGAACGATGTGTTCGCCCGTATGCACAAGGGCCAGATCGAGGGCCGTGTCGTGCTCGATCTGACGCAGTAAGCTGCGCCGAACGGCGCCAATCGGGGGCGCGTCGGCATCGGCGCGCCCCAAGGGAGACCTGTCATGCCGCTGCGCGTCACGGCCACGCCGGCCGCTCTGGACCTGATCTCGGAAATAATCGCCGAGTATGGTCCCGTCCTGTTTCACCAATCCGGAGGCTGTTGCGACGGCTCCGCGCCGATGTGCTATCCGCGCGGCGACTTTGTCGCCGGCGATCGCGATGTCCTGCTGGGTGAGATCGGAGGCGCGCCGGTCTTTATCGGCGCCGCCCAGTTCGACGTCTGGCGGCACACCCAGCTTATCATCGATGTCGTGCCCGGGCGTGGGGGCATGTTTTCGCTCGACAATGGGCGAGAGCGGCGTTTCCTGACCCGCTCTCGCATTTTCACACCTGAAGAGCAGAGCGAGTTGGCCGCACAGGAATGAGCGAGCCTAAGCGCTGTCGCATCGCTTCTGGCGTCAGTGTGCAGGCGCCGCTTCGTCGTAGAAGTGCGCGAGATCCTGCTTCATCAACTTCAGCGCGTCGGGGTTCAGATAGACCATGTGTCCCGAAGGATAGTAGGCGTAGTGCAGGTTCTTCTGCAGCGTCTTGCTGATCTGCAGGTGGTTCAGGTCGTATTCGGTGCCCCCGAAAGGCGTGGCCATGTCGTAATAGCCATTCAGCGACAGGACCTGCAGGTGCGGATCGTGCCGCATGGCGGCGCCAAGGTCGAGGGCGAGGTCGGCGACAGCCGATTGTCGGCGCGCGCCGGGCGCCTGGTGACGCCAGTCCCAGGCGGGTCCGATGGCCGAATAGTAGTTGGGGCGATAGGTCAGCTTGGTCTCGTAGCCGAGCTCGTCGCGCAGATAGCTGTTCATCAAGGCGACGTAGGGGCCGGAGCTCTGGGTGTCGGAGGGGTCGTAATCGGCGTTCTCAATGGCCGTGTCGGGCTCGGTTCCGGTGAAGCGGGAGTCGAGCCTGCCGACGACTTCGCCCTGGTCACGCAGTAATTCGGCCCGGAAGCGGCTCAGGTCGACGCGCAGGTCCGAGCGCTCGATGAAGGCCGGGGACAGGCCGGTGAAAACGCTCATCTGCTGCGCGACCTGATGCATCTCCTCGGGCGAGATCGAATCGCCCTTGGACAGCGCCAGGGCGTAGGGGCCTCGCGCAAAGTCCCGCGCCTGCTGCACGAAGGCGGCCAGGTCCGCAGGCCGGTTCTGGATACGGTTGTGGTACCAGGCCGTGGCGGCGTAGCTCGGCAGGAAGTTGATCTCGTTCTGGTCGTAGCCCGCCTCCCGGGCGCCGAAGTTCAGAATCGACGACAGCAGGATCACGCCGTTCAACTGCATGCCCTGCTCGCCCAGCGCATAGGACAGCCCGGCGGCCCGCGGCGTGCCGTAACTCTCGCCGAACACGAACTTGGGCGAGTTCCAGCGGTTGTTCATGTTGACGTAGCGGGTGATGCCCCTGGCGAAGGCGTCGATGTCTTGGTCCACGCCCCAGAACTTCTCACCCTTGGTGTCGCCAAGCGGGCGCGAGAGGCCGGTGCCGATGGCGTCCAGGAACACCAGGTCGGACTTGTCGAGCAGGCTGCTCTCGTTCGCCACCAGGCGGTAGGGGGCGGCCGGCGTCGGACCCGGCGCGCTGGTCTGTACGCGCACCGGCCCGATCGACCCCATGTGGGTCCACATGCTGGAAGAGCCGGGGCCGCCGTTGAAGACGAAGGTGACAGGCCGCGTCGCCAGGCCTTCATGGTTGGCCACGTAAGCGACGTAGAACATCGAGGCGATCGGCTTGCCCTCGTCGTCGCGGATCGTCAGGGTTCCGGCGGTGGCCTGGTAGGCGATGGTGCGCCCGTCGATCACGGTGCTGTGGCGGGTGGTCTTGGCGATCTCCTGGATCGGCGCCGAGACGATGTCGGCCGGGCCGATCTTGTCCTCGGCGCGCTCCAGCGCGTGGGCGTCCGGCCGGCCGAGCTTGGGCTCGCTGTCCGGCGAGGGCTCGTCGGAGTTCTGGCTCGGCGCCGAGGCGCTGCGGTGAGTCTGCGCCAGGGCCGGAACCGCAGGAGCGAGTAGGGCGGCGGCCAAGGCCGCAACGGCCGCGGTATTGACGAGATTTCTCAAGATGTTCTCCAAGTCGATGGGAGTGAAGTTCTCTGAAAATTGAGTCTTTCCGCCGTCGCATCTCTATTGCGCGACAATATTGATTTTTAGCCCAATATTTTACTATAGCTGCTGCGGTGGTGATGCATTTGACAGGTTGTTCCAGTCCGGGGCGTCAGCGTTGGCGAGGTGCTTCAGGAAAAAGCCATACTGGCGACGCAAGGCGTAACGGATCGGCCCGCTGGAGCGGCCGGCTGTGTGGCCGAAACCCGGCACCACCAGCAGGTCGAAGGTCTTGTCGGCCTTGATCAGGGCGTTGACCACCTGCAGGGTCGAGGAGGGATCGACGTTCTCGTCCAGTTCGCCGACCAGCAGCGCGACCTGGCCCTTCAGTCGCCAGGCGTTATCGACGTTGGAGGAGGCGGCGTAGCTCTCGTCCAGCGGCCAGCCCATCCACTGTTCGTTCCAACTGATCTTGTCCATTCGGTTGTCGTGGCAGCCGGCGTAGCAGACCGCGACCTTGTAGAAGTCGGGGTGGAACAGCAGGGCGCCCAGCGAGCTCTGGCCGCCTGCCGAGCCGCCGTAGATGTCTACGCGGCTGATGTCGAGCTGGGGATACTTGGCCGCGGCCGCCTTCCACCAGGCGATACGGTCGGGAAAGCCGGCGTCCTTGATGTTCTTCCAGCAGACGTCGTGGAAGGCCTTGGAACGGTTCATGGTGCCCATGCCGTCCATCTGGGCCACGACGAAGCCCATCTCGGCCTGGGCCTGCATACCGATCACCTTGTCGCCGCCGGAATGCAGGCCAAAGGGCCAGAAGGTCTTGGGCGTGAACGAGTCGTGCGGCCCGGCGTAGATGTTTTCGATCACCGGGTAGCGCCGGTTCTGATCGAAGTTGAGCGGACGGACGATAACGCCCCAGATGTCGGTCTTGCCGTCCCGTCCCTTGGCCTTGAACACCTCCGGCGGCTTGAAGCCGGCGGCGAGCAGCTTCGAGATGTCGCCCTGTTCCAGCACCGTGACCAGGGCGCCGTCGGCCGTGCGGCGCAGCTCGGCGATCGGGGCCATGTCGATACGGGAATAGACATCGACATAATAGGCGAAGTCGGGCGAGACGCTGACATCGTGATAGGCGTCGGCCGTGGTCAGGGGCGTCAGGTTGCGGCCGTCGAAATCGACGCGGTAGAAATGCTGGAGGTAGGGATCTTCGCCAGGTCGCATCCCACCGGCGGCGAAATAAATCTGGCGCTTGTCGTCGTCGACCTTGGCGACGCCGCGAACGACCCATTCGCCCTTGGTGATGCGGGTCTTCACCTTCCCGGTCTTGCCGTCGACCAGGTATAGATGGCTCCAGCCGTCGCGCTCGGACAGCCAGATCACCTCGGCCGAGCCCTTCTTCACATCATGGCGGAAGCGGCGCTCGTTATTGACGAAGGTGGGGAAGCTCTCGGTGATCACCGCGCGGGGCGCGCCGGTAAGGGCGTCGATCTCGATCAGGCGCACCATCTGGTGGCCGCGGCGGGTGTATTCGAAGGTGAGCGTGGCGCTGTCGTCGCGCCATTCCAGGCGCGACATCAGGTAGGGATCGGGGAACAGGCCGGTCTCGATCACCACCTGCTTGGCGGGGGCGACGTGGAAGAGCACGGGCTGGTTGAAGTCCACCTCGTCGCCAGGCTTCGGATAGAGTTGGTCTTTCAGTTCCGGCTGGATCTGATCCTTGGGCGAAGAGGCCACGTGATGGACCTCTCGGCGATAGCCGGGACGCACGCGGTAGGCGGCGAGCTTCAGCGAATCCGGCGACCAGGCGATGGACTCCGGATCGTAGAAGTCGCCCTCGCTGCCATCGATGCTGAGGGGCGTCGCTAGCGGCGCGCCCAGGGGCCGGACCACCACGTTGTGGTTCTGGACAAAAGCTTCCCACTTGCCGTCGGGAGAGCGCCTTGGTTGGTTGTCGGCTGGGATGGCGAGATCGCGGACCACGCCGAAGCCGCGGGGCTGTTCGCCGTGTTTGGACTTCTGTTGGATGCAGGCGTAGTCGCTGAGGCGGCAGGTCCAGGCCGTCTCGTCCCACTCGAATTCGATCGCCTTGCCGTCGTCGATGAAATGGAAGGCCTCGAAGGGCAGGCGCAGGCCCGTATAGGTCTCGCCCGTGGCCTTGCCGAGCGAGTCGGCGAGGCGGTCCTGATCGAAGGCGGGCTGCTTCTGCAGGGCGGCGGTGTCGGTGATGACGAACTGGAAGCCGCCCGCAACGGTCTTGCGGTAGTGGAAGCGGTTGCTCTTCTCGACCCAGGTCGCCGCGCCCGCCACGTTCTCGGTCAGTCCCATCCAGCGGTCGCGCAAACTCAGGGCGCGATCATAGTCTGCATCGGTGGGCAGGGGAGGCGTCGCTGAAACCGTCGCCTCGGAGGGCGCGGAGGCCTGGCCGTTGGCTGATCCCGTCGCAGCGGCCTGGGCGGCGGCGGTGGCGAGTGGAAGGGCGGCGAGGAAGGATCTGCGGCGCATGGACAACCTTTGGAAGCGTCGCCATTACTGAGGTAAACGGTATACGATTCAAGTGGATTCTGCTCTGGCGGCTTAAGCGGAGCCGCCGCAGTGATCGGCAGTCACCCATCTGGGCATCTCGGCGCCAGCCATCTTGATCCGCGCCCCGCATCGGGCGGCTCGAGGTGACTGTGTACGGTGTCGCGAATATCGACCAAGTTACGATGGCGACAGTGACGGCCTTGGATCGAACAGTGCTTTTGAGCGAAGGTTAATTTTTTTATATCCCGCTTTAACACCTCAAAAGTCCCCCCATATGCGTGCTCACGGCGCGGCGACTGAGGCTTTCGACTTCAGTTCTCAACGTTGGTTTTAGCGACCGATGGCCATCTTAGGCGACCTTCGGCCCTTGCAGGAGGTTGTGATGAAACGCGTTCTTGCTGGCCTTGCCAGCCTGGCCTTGCTTGCGTCGCCGTTGGCGGCGGTGGCCGCTCCCGGCGGCGGATTTCATGGCGGCGGCGGTGGCTTCCACGGGGGCGGGAGTTTCCACGGCGGCGGCGAATACCGTGGCGGCGGGGCCGCTCGCGGCGGTGGTTACCGTGGTGGTTATGGCGGCGGCTATGGTTGGGGCCTTGGTGCGGTTGGTCTCGGCGCTGTTGCGGGGGCGGCTCTAGCCAGCTCCTGGTACGCCGGAGATCCGGCCTACGCCTATGACGCCCCCGGTCCCGACTATGACGATGACAGCGCCTATGCGGACCCCGGGTACGATTACGCCCCGCCCCCAGCCGCGCAGCCCGCCCCGCCCTGTGGTCAATGGGTGTGGAACCCGACCACGGTCCATTATGACTGGATCAACAGCAGCTGCGGAACGGCGGCCGGAGAATAATCGCCAGAGTTGGATCGGTAGGGAGGCTCGCAGTTTTGTGAGCCTCCAGGAGCGGGGCGACGGGCGACGGGCGACGGGCGACCCGCGCCGCGTGCCGTGAACCATGATTGGAAAGTGGCGGCTTGGGATGGGCGTCTATCGTCGAGGCGGAGCTGATTTGGGACGCGTAATTCGCCAGTATTGTTTCTTGCTGATGTCAGCGCAGGGGCGCTGCGCAGGGCCACGCTGAAATCCGCCTGTAACGCGGCTGCGGCACCAAGCGGCCGAGGCCGGGCCATCATGCTGAGCACTACCCTTTCCGATCACATCGCCGTTTTCCAGGACGCGCTCACGCCAGCCGCCTGCGCGGCCCTCATTGCGCAGTTCGAGACGGCGCCCGAGCATCATGAGCTGGCCAGTCGCGAGGCGGGGCATCAGTTCACCCAGCTCAACGTCGCCAAGGCCTGGCCCGACCAGCACGAGCCGCTATGCGAGCTGTTCCTCACCCACTTCATGGCTTATCGCCGGGCGGTCGAGGCGCATTTCTGGCCGCCGGAGTTCGCTTTCGAGCAGATCCGGGTCAAGCGCTACCTGCCCAATGGCCGCGACGAGTTCCCACCCCACGTCGACGTCATGGGCCAGACTTCGTCGCGGCGCTTCATGACCGCGATGATCTATCTGAACAGCGTGGAGGGCGGAGAGACTGTCTTTCCTAGCCTCGATCTTCGCGTTGCGCCCGAGGTGGGAAAGCTGCTCGCCTTTCCGCCCTTGTGGCTGTTCCCACACCAGGGTCTGCCGCCGCGCGCCCAGCCCAAGTACATCCTCCACGCCTATCTCTGCTACGTCTAGGCGAGGCCGGCCTCCATCTGGGGGCAAGGAGGGGCATCGTCCGGGCCGCGGCGACGCCCCCCGACCGTGGTCTCCAGATCAGGCCACAGCTTCCGATCCGCCCGTCGCGGCGTAAACTTCGCCGGTAATGTAACTGGCCTCTTGCGACGCCAGCAGAACGTAGACCGGGGCCAGCTCCACCGGCTGGCCGGGTCGACCGAAGGCCGATTGTTCGCCGAAGTGTTCGAGCTTGTCCTGGGTCTGGCCGCCGCTGGGTTGCAGCGGGGTCCAGAACGGCCCGGGCGCAACCGCGTTGGCGCGCACGCCCTTGGAGATCATCTGTTTCGACAGCGCCTTGGTGAAGGCGATGATCGCGGCCTTGGTGGTGGCGTAGTCGAGCAGGGCCTCGGACGGCTTGTAGGCCTGAACCGAGGCGGTGTTGATGATCGCGGCGCCGGGCGGCAGGTGGGGTTCGGCGGCCTTGGTGATCCAGAACATCGCGTAGATGTTGGTCTTCAGCGTTTGGTCGAATTGTTCCGAGGTGATGTCGCCGATGTGGGGCTGGGTGACCTGTTTGCCGGCATTGTTGACCAGGATGTCGAGGCCACCCAGGCCCTTCACCGCATCGTCCACCAACTTGCGACAGAAGGCTTCGTCCTTGATGTCGCCGGGCAGGGCGACGGCCTTGCGTCCCTCCGCCTCGATCAGTTGCATCACCTCCCGGGCGTCGGCGTCCTCGCTTGGGAGGTAGACCAGGGCGACATCGGCGCCTTCGCGGGCGAAGGCGATGGCCGCTGCGCGGCCAATGCCGGAGTCGGCGCCGGTCACCAGCGCCTTGCGTCCGACCAGCCGCCCGGAACCCCTGTAGCTGGTCTCGCCATGGTCGGGTTTCGGAGCCATGGCCTTGGCCAGTCCTGGCGCGTCCTGCGGCTGTCTCGGAAACGGCGGCCGCAGATATTGCTCACGGGGGTCCTGCATCCGCAGGCGATCATTGGACTGGGGAAAGGCGTTCGGCGCGGCGTCCATGGGCTATGTCCTCGGCGGTGGACGCCCGGCGGCGTCCTTGGTCTGGTCGGTAACCTGCGAGGACTCGCCAAAGTTCATGGTCGCCGGCCGAGCCTGGCGCACTGAAGCGGAGATCGGAGCGGCTCCGAATAGGGCGACGACAGCCAGTGAGTTTATATAAATCTGTTGTGAACCGGCCCTGTGCCAATGGAGAAGCAATTCTCCTGACCGGGGTTCGGGAAGTGTTTTTTCGTTTCTTGGCGACCGTCACCGCTAGCCTCGGCCTTCTGACGGCGGCTCCGGCCGCCGCTGAAGCGGCTGCGCCCAAAGTGTGGTCCCCTCAGGCCTTAGCTGCAGCGGTGGAGCGGCAGGCGTCGCTGAGCAGCTTTTCGGACCTGGACCGTTTCGGGCGCGACGCACTCGCATCCCACAGGGCCGACCGGCTGCAGCGGTTGGAACACGTCGCGTGGCTTGAGCTTTGCGAGTCCGACTTTCAGCGCTTCGCTTACTGGAACGATCAGCTCCGTGCAGAAGCCGCCAAGGCGGGCGACGCCCGCTATGTCGCGATCGCGGATCTGGATCGGCTGCGCGGTCGCTACGACCAGGGGGATGTCTCGGCCGAGGCCGGGCTCCTGGCCGCCACGCAAAGCGCCGGCGACTGGATGGTTCGCGCCCGCGCCATGACGCTGGAGGCCGAAATCCTCACCATCCGCAATCGGGCGGCCGAGGCGTTGAGCCTGCTCGCCGACGCGGACCACCTGGTGATCCGGTCCGGATCTCCGCAGGATCGGGGAGACATCTGGGACACCGAGGGCTTGGCGCTGATGAGGCTGAGGGACCTGAACGGCGCCGCCATCGCCTTCGGTCGTTCGCAGTTCGAGTTTGGTCGACCCGGCTACCCTCGGCCCGATTTCGACAACATCTGGAATATGGCGGGGCTCGCCGCCCAACTCGGTCGGGTCGACTTGGCGAAGACCCTTTACGGCGTGGAGCACCGGCTTGCGCTGCGGTCTGGCGTGCCTAGCTTGCGAGCATGGGATGATCACCTCTGCGCGGTGGTCGGGGAGGCGCAGGACGATCCCGCCCAGGTTCTAGCTTGCTTGGAGGGGTTGGGACCGACCCTGCGCGGCGCCGACTTCCTCGCGCCGCGAGTGCTGCCCGCCCGCGCGATCGCCAATGCACGCCTTGGCCGGCTCAAGGAGGCGCGTCGCGATCTGGCCATGTTCGAGCGCTTGCAGCAGCAGATGCAGGCGGGCGGTCAGTCGGTGTTCGAACGCTTGCCCGAGATGCAGGCCGAAATCCTTCACGCAGAGGGGCAGGACCGAGCTGCGTTCGAGACCTTGCGCCGGTACAGCCGCGCGCATCAGGTCATCCAGGCGGCGGCCTTCGGCAGGGGCGTGGGTCAGCTCACGGGTTTGATGGCGGAGCAGCTGAGTTTCCGCCAGAACCAGCTCGAAACCGCCCGCAAGAACCTGGCCCTGGTCGACCGGGTCGTGCGGGACCAGCGGATGATGGGCTCGATCGGCGGTACGATCGTTGTCGCGATCCTGCTCATCCTGGCTTGGCAGTGGCGTGTCTCACGCCAGCTTCGGGTCGCTCGAGGCGAGGCCGAGGCGGGGAGTCGCGCCAAGGGTGAGTTCCTGGCCAATATGAGCCACGAAATCCGCACGCCCTTGAATGGCCTGCTGACCATGGCGGAGGTGATGGATCGAGATCCCCTGCCGCCGGAGCAGCGCCAGCGCCTTGCAGTGGTGCGCCAGTCGGGCCGTGATTTGCTGCATTTGCTCAACGATATTCTGGACTTCTCCAAGATCGAGGCCGGCAAGCTGGAGCTGGAGGAGATCGCGTTCGACGCCGAGAAGCTGCTCGAATCCACCCTGGCCGGTTTCGCCGCCACGGCCGAAAGCAAAGGGCTGCAACTGTGGCTGGACAGCGCGCCGGGCGCGTTGGGGATGCGCCAGGGCGACCCGGCGCGGGTCCGCCAGATCGTCGCAAATTTCGTCTCCAATGCCCTGAAGTTCACGGCGTCGGGCGGAGTGCGTATCCAGATCACGGGCTTGGGTCCTGAGGGGCGCGATGGTCTGCAGATCGCGGTCAAGGACAGCGGACTGGGCATCGCGCCGGACAAGATGCGCCTGCTGTTTCAGAAGTTCTCCCAGATCGACGCCTCGACGACGCGCCGTTTCGGCGGCACCGGTCTGGGGCTGGCGATTTGCCAGCAACTGGCGACCCTGATGGGCGGTCGGGTGTGGGCCGAGAGCGTAGAAGGTGAGGGCTCGACCTTCTTCGCCACGCTCATGCTGCCCTATATCGGGCCCGCCCTTGGCTCGGACGACGCCTTCGACACGGATGTGGAACCGGTCGAGGCGCCTGTGCGTCCGCTGCGATTGTTGGCCGCCGAAGACAACGCCACTAATCGCCTGGTTCTCGCGACCATCATGCAGGTGTTCGGCTTCGAGCTGCTCGCCGTCGAGAACGGCGCCCAAGCGGTCGAGACTTGGCGCACCCAAACGTTCGACGCCATCCTGATGGATGTTCAGATGCCGGTGATGGATGGCGTGCAGGCGACCCGCGAGATCCGCACCCTGGAGCGGCAGGAGGGGCGGGCGCGGACCCCGATCATCGCCCTCTCAGCGAACGCCTTCACGCATCAAATCGATGAATACCTGGCGGCCGGCATGGACGGGCATGTCGCCAAGCCGATCGAGCTCCCGGCCCTGCAGGCTGCGCTGGAAGCGGCGCTGGCGCCGCCAAATCGGCCACACCTCGCCGAAGCGAGCTGACCCCAACCCCGACCGTCTGGATGTCGAGCTGGGCCGGCTCGGATATTGTTGGGTTCTATCGTGCGTCCAGGCGCCGTAGGGGCGAGGTTACATTAGAGCGTCTAATGGCCGGGGTGGCGGAAACTGGCTTGCCGGAAACATGACTTCCTGGAGATTGGACGTGATCTCGGGGGGAAGAACCATGTCGTCGTCCGTCAGTCGCCGCACCATTCTGTCGGGAGGACTTGTCGCGAGCCTGGGTGTTGGCGGGCTTGTGCGGGCCGCGCCGCCGTCGCTCACATTGCTCAATGTCAGCTACGATCCGACGCGAGAACTCTACAAGGCGTACAACGCGGTCTTCGCCGTCGACTGGAAGCGCAAGACCGGCCAGGACGTGACCATCCGCCAAAGCCACGGCGGCTCGGGCAAGCAGGCCTTGTCGGTGATCAACGGGTTGCAGGCCGATGTGGTGACGCTCGGCATCTCCGCCGACATCGACGCCATCGCCCAGAAGGCCAAGCTGATCGCGCCGGACTGGCAGGCGCGACTGCCGCAAAATTCGACGCCCTACACCTCGACCATCGTGTTCCTGGTGCGCAAGGGAAATCCCAAGAAGATCCGCGACTGGGGCGACCTGATCCAGCCTGGCGTCCAGGTGATCACGCCCAACCCGAAGACTTCCAGCGGGGCGCGGTGGAATTACATGGCCGCCTACGCCTGGGCCAGCCGCCATGGCGGCGACGCGGCGGCGACGGCATACCTGCAGAAGCTTTTCGCCAATGTGCCGGTGCTGGACACCGGCGCGCGCGGCTCGACCATCACCTTCGCGGAGCGGGGGCTGGGCGATGTGCTCCTGGCCTGGGAGAACGAGGCCTTTCTGGCGCAAAACGAGATGGGACCCGGCAAGTTCGACATCGTGGTTCCGTCGTTGTCGATCCTGGCCGAACCGCCGGTGGCCTGGGTGGACAAGGTGGTGGCGCAGCGCGGCACGCGCGCGGTGGCGGAGGCCTATCTGCGTGGGCTCTATAGCCAGCGCGGGCAGGAGATCATCGCCGACAACTTCTACCGGCCGCGCAACGCCGCAGTATTGGCCAAGGCCGGCGCGCGCTTCCCCAAGGTGGCCATGGCCAACATCGCCGACTTCGGCGGCTGGCCCAAGGTCGAGGCGGCGCAGTTCGCCGATGGCGGGGTGTTCGACCGCATCTACAAGCCGCACTGAGGCGAGGCGCTTCGCTCCGGCGGCTAGCGCGCCTGGCTGTCGCTGAACACTTGGCCGGCGGTCGCCGCCAGCCGGATCGGGGCGCCGGCGGCGGGGGGGGCGTCGCTGGTTCGCGGGATAGCGACCTCGATCAACCGGCCGTCGCGATCCACGCACTCCAGCCAAAGCACTGGGCCGCGAGGCGTGATCCGGGTCAAGCTCACCTCCAGTCCCGTTGAAGCCGGTGTGAGCTGATCCGGTCGCACGAAGGCGACCGCCGGGCCATCCGCCACCGCGTCTGCGGCAAGCTCGATCCCGGCCGCGGTGAAGCGGCCGCTTGAAACCACGCCTGTGATCCGATTGGCCTGGCCGACGAACCCGGCGACGAAGGCGGAGGCCGGATGGTCCAGCACCTCGGCCGGCCGACCCAGCTGTTCGATGCGGCCGCCGTTGAGAATGGCTATGCGGTCGGCCAGGTCGAGCGCCTCTTCCTGGTCATGGGTGACGAACACCGTGGTGACGCCGGCGGCGTCGTGGATGCGGCGCAGCTCACGGCGCAGGTTCTTGCGCACGGTGGCGTCCAGCGCGCCGAACGGCTCGTCCAGCAGCAGGATACGCGGCGCGACCGCCAGCGCTCGCGCCAGGGCCACGCGCTGGCGCTGACCGCCGGAGAGCTGTGCGGGATAGCGATCGCCCAGGCCCTGCAGCTCGACCAGGGCCAGTAGTTCCTCCACCCGCGCCTTGCGGAAAGCCTGGCTGGGACGCTCGCCGCGGCGCTTCACGTCCAGCCCGAAGGCGATGTTCTTGGCCACGCTCATGTGGCGGAACAGGGCGTATTGCTGGAACACGAAGCCGACGCCGCGCTGTCCGGCGTGGACGAAGCTGACGTCTTCACCGTCGAAGCGCACCTGGCCGGCGTCCGGAAAGTCGAGCCCGGCGATCTGGCGCAGCAGGGTGGTCTTGCCCGAACCCGACGGGCCCAGCAGCGCCAGCAGCTCGCCGGGGGCGATCTCCAGGCTCACCCCGTTCAGCGCCGGGAAGCGGCCGAAGCGCTTCTCGATCCCCTCGAGCGAGACGGCGACGGGCGGTCGATCGAGCGCTCGATTGGCGGCGAAGGATTGCGCTGGTTCAGGCTTCAATGGCCATTCCTCCCGAGCTGGGGCTGGAAGCGCTCCAGCAGGGACTTCAACACCAGGGTGGCGACGGCCAGCAGGCACAGCAGGGCGGCGACCGAGAAGGCGCCGACGAAGTCGTACTCATTGTAGAGGATCTCGACATGCAGCGGCATGGTGTTGGTCAGGCCGCGGATATGGCCCGAGACGACCGAGACGGCGCCGAACTCGCCCATCGCCCGAGCGTTGCACAGCAACACCCCGTACAAGAGACCCCAGCGGACATTGGGCAGGGTCACCCGCCAGAAGGTGGTCAGGCCCGAGGCGCCAAGCGAGATCGCCGCCTCTTCCTCGTCCGTACCCTGGGCCTGCATCAGCGGGATCAGCTCTCGGGCGATGAAGGGAAAGGTGACGAAAACCGTCGCCAGCACGATGCCCGGGGTCGCGAAGATGATCTTCAGTCCATGGGCTTCGAGCCAGGGGCCGAACCAGCCCTGCAGGCCGAACACCAGCACATAGGCCAGACCCGCCACGACCGGCGAGACTGAGAACGGCAAGTCGATCAGGGTGATCAGCAAGTTCTTGCCGCGAAACCTGTGCTTGGCGATGGCCCAACTGGCGCACAGGCCAAACAGGGCGTTGATTGGCAGTGTCAGGGCGGCGGCGATCAGGGTCAGGCGGATCGCCGCCAGCGCGTCGGGGTCCTTCAGCGCCTGCAGCGCGGCGTCCAGTCCCTTCGATAGGGCTTGGGCGAAGACTGCGATCAGGGGCAGGACCAGCATCACCCCCACGAACAGGGCCGCCGTTCCAATCACCGCGAACCGGGCCCATAGCGGATCGTCCGCCGCGCTGCGTGTTCTCATGCTCATGCGTGCCGCCGCGACCACGCCTGGGTCAGGTTGATCGCCAGCAGCATCAGGAAGGCGATCACCAGCATGACCACGGCGATGGAGGAGGCCGCGCCATAGTCGAACTGCTCCAGTTCGATGGTGATCAGCAGGGGCGCGATCTCGGTCTTGTAGGGCATGTTGCCGGCGATGAAGATCACCGAGCCGTACTCCCCGACCGCCCGCGAGAAGGCCAGGGCGAAGCCGGTGATCCAGGCCGGTGCGAGCGCGGGCAGGATCACCCGCGCCGCGGTCTGCAGCCGGTTGGCGCCCAGGCTGGCTGAGGCCTCCTCGACGTCGATGGCCAGGTCGCGCAATACCGGCTCGACCGTGCGCACCACGAAGGGCAGGCCCACGAAGGTCAGGGCGATCACCACGCCGAGTTGGTTGTAGGCGGCCTTGATCCCCAGCGGCGCCAGCCGTCCGCCGATCCAGCCATTGGCGCTGTAGAGCCCGGCCAGGGACACCCCGGCCACGGCGGTGGGCAAGGCGAAGGGCAGGTCGACCAACGCGCTCAGGATAGCGCGGCCCGGGAAGCGGTAGCGCACCAGGGCCCAGGCGGTGAGCAGGCCGAACACGCTGTTGATCGCGGCCCCGACCAGCGAGGCGCTGAACGACAGGGTGTAGGCGTGCAGGGCGCGAGCGGAGAAGGCGGCGTGGACGAAGCCCGTCAGGCCCAGCTTCGCAGCGGCGCCGAAGATACTGGCCAGCGGGATCAGCACCACCAGGCACAGCAGGGTGACGGTGACGCCGAGGGTCAGCCCAAAGCCGGGAATGGCCGTGCGCGGGCGAAGATTTCGCCAAGCAGGTGGGCGGCGTGTAGCCGCTGCGAGCTGTTCAGGCGCAGCCGTAGACATCGAGGCGTTCCATACGTCCCGGCATACGGTTGGAGGGGCGGATATAAGCAAACCAGATTTTCTTCGGGCCACGCCCCAGAACTCTGGGGTGATCGGCGGCGTGGCTCGGCAAGAGGCGCTGGTTTCGGCTGACGGCCGAAGTCAGACACCAGCCTTTACGGCGGCGCCAAAGATGCGCGGCCCGGCCTCTTAAGAATTGTCGGCCTGCCCGGAGGTGTTAACTGGCGCAAGGTGGCGGACATGAGAATGGAAGAGAGCGCCCGCGACTGCGCCGCGGACACTCTCAATTCTCAGAGGATTTCGTCACGCCGGCTTAGGACGCCCGCCGTGGGGACGCCTGTGGCCGCGCTTGGCTGCCGAAGGCGTAGATTGTTCTGGACGTTGGTTACACCTGAGACACGGTCAGCCACGTCTTCGGCTCGACGCTTATCGCTACGGCTGTTGACGGTGCCCGTGAGGGTCACCTCCTGGTTTTGCACCTGCACCTCGATATTGGAGGCGTCGAGCCAGGAGTCGTCGCTCAACCGGTCGCTGACATCGTCTCGAATGCGGTCGTCCGAGCGCAGATAGCCGCGTGGGCCGCGGCCGCGGTGGTCGCCTTCGCGAATATGATCCCATTCGCGCCGCCGCTCGGCGTCGCGGTCGCCGAACCACGAGGAAACCTCGTCGCCCGCCTTATCGATCCAGGTTCGACTCTCGCCGCCGACGCCCTCTTGCGCATAGGCGCCATAGCCAGGATCGTTTCGCTCGAAGCGCACGTCCTTGTTGTAGTCGTCGACGCCATAGCCGCGGCTGGCGTAATCACTATATCGCGCATCGCCGTAAAAGCCGCCAACGCCGCGGTCGAACCCGTAGCCGGATCCGGCGCTGTAGCGGCGAGCGCCCTCGTCGCGTTCTCGGTAGCCGTCGTCGCCGTAGCGGGCAAAATCGCGCTGAGCGAACCGGCGGCGCTCGGCGTCGCTGAGCCGATCGCGTTCGCTTGGCCAGAAACGGCTACGGTCGTTGTATCGGTAGTCGTCCGTCATCGTCGAGACCCATCCGTTGTCGTTGAGGCCCCCAATCAGGCTGATGAAACCGGCGACTTGGCTCGGATGTTCCGATCTGATCCGGCGCAAATCCGTGACGTCTCAGAGCCATGCCGCTGAAGCGTCGGCATGAAGGCGCCAGACTAAATCGCGTTCGCCAGGGGCGGACCTGTTCGGAGCCCCTGCGCCCGAGCGCTGATCAAAAAGGGAGATGAAACGGGCGGTTCAAAAACAAAGCCGCCAACGCCTCAAGGCGCGGCGGCTTCGGAACATCCCCATGTCGATGCCCGAATATCGCGGCGCGGTGAGGGTCGCAATGCGACCGATGGTGCGGGTAGCTGTCGGCCGATCACGACGCGCCAATCCAGAGGGGCTGGGGGGCTGTTCAGGATCCAGACCAGCAATGCGACCGGCCGACGCTGCTGTTATCGGCGCAGCTTGGGGCCGAAGAAGGACCCAAATGCGCTATCTTCACGGCCAAGCCGGCTGGCGTGTGACCGTAGCGATACAGCGCCTGCTGATCTTCGGCGTCAGCCACTTCGTCTACGCTAGGTTCACCGCCGCGCTGGCGCCCGCGTGGCTGCCGCCGTCGCCGCTGTTCTGGACCTACGCTACAGGCATGGCTCAGATCGCCGCCGGCGTGGCGATGCTCTCGGGAATCTGCGCGCCCTTAGCCGCGGTGTCCCTGACCATGATGTATGCGGCGTTCGGCATCCTGGTGCATATCCCCGCGGTCATCGCCAGGCCATCGAGCCACGGCCGTTGGGCTGAGAACGCCATCAACCTGATCCTCACTGGCGCGGCGTGGTGTTTGGCGGATTCACTCTCGACGGCGAGTGGGCGGCGTCAAAGGCGGGGTATAATGGGCTGGCTCGACCGGCGGCGAAAGCAATGGTCGCGCGATACCTGAATCATCGGCCACGCCTGCCGCGATCTGCGCCGTCAGCCAGTCGATGTAATCTTCGATCAGCTGGCGCGAGCAAGCTGGCGTCCGCAGGTAGGTGCGGTGCGCGACGGCGAGCATCTCTATGTCGATTGGATCGCAGGGCATTTTGGGTAGGTGGCGCGTCGCTCAGGGCTTCGCAAGGACCGCTGGTCATGGGATCGCCAAGGCGGATCGGCAACCGTCTCGGGTTCGCTGCGTTGGCTCACTATGCAGCATCGGAGGTCGACGTGCTGGAGAACCTGCCGCAAGCCGTGGGTCGCGCCCTAAAGGATGTTCGATCCGAAATGGAGGCGATCGTCTATTTCGATGAGGCGTTCGCCAAAGCGCCTGAAACGCTTCTGGTGACGAGCGAGGCGTTCACCGACGGCCAGCCCATTCCCGCCCGCTACACCGCCGACGGCGAAAAGCGCTCGCCGCCCATCGCCTGGACAGCGACGCCGACCGACGCCGCCGCCATGGTGTTGATCGTCGAGGACCCGGACGCACCCGCTCCCATGCCGCTGGTCCATACCCTGGCCTGGGCGCTTCCCGGCGGCGACGCCGACCTTGCCGAGGGCGCGTTGCGCAGCCCAGGATCGGTCGGCGAAGCCATATCGCTTGGGCGAAACTCGTTCTTCGGAGCGGAGTACCTGCCGCCCGACCCGCCGCCTGGCCATGGCCCGCACCGCTATGTGTTCCAGGTGTTCGCCCTTGACGCTCACCCTGACCTGCACGGCGCGCCCATCCGGACCCAGGTGTTCAATGCGATGAAAGATCACGTGATCGCAAAGGGCATGCTGGTTGGAACCTATGAGCGCGCCTGATGCAGCCAAAGTCATGACTTGAGCATGGCGATGTTCGCTTAATCTGTGCAAATTCATCGGACTACGCCGCGGTGAAGCTCCGGATTAAGCATTTATGGTATGAGTCAGGCGCCGATGTTGAGAATTGTCATCGCCGAGCTGAACGGGCGTGAAGTCGGGCGCATGCCGATCGACCTCCACCGAAGCTATGCTGCAAATGGCGCGCTCAAGGACGAGGAGTTTTTTGCAGTAGCGAGATGGGCGATGCGAGGGGCGCCCTTCACGCGTTCCGTGTTGGCATCGCTAACATACAAGTTTCTGGAGTCGTGACGACTCGCCGCGGAAACTGCTGTCAAATCGTAGTATCAAAGGTGATATGTTTGCAGCATCCGAAAGTAAGTGGCGTTTAATTTAACCGCGGGGTTGGGGCGCGGGCCATCTTTGTTCGGATTTTGCGGGCAGAAATCGGATACGATATATGGCGGCGCTTTTCGAACTCCTGCTGCAAGGCGTGTGGGCCGTCCCCAGAATGCGGGCCCGTCGTCGCTCGCTTCCGGTCTAGAAAGCGCATGGGGCGGCGAGGCGGCCCCGAAGCTCAGATCACTCAGCTCGTATCAGCCTTGCAAGGAGCGTGGCGTTTAGGCGGCCACGCGCTCGCCGTGGCGACGCCCCGGCCATTCGAACCGTGACCCCCGTATTAAAGCCGCCAAGGAAGTCATGGTCGCGCCTTGACGGGTGAACCGCCCCGGCCAGCGCCTCCATGATGCCTTGCAATCGCAAGTGCAGCGCGGGTGAAATGTCGAAGTCCGGGGTCTGCATGGTGAGTCCTCCGACCGCAAGTCTCGCCCAAGCGCGAAAAGGCGCAACACCCTTTTATGTTTCAGCGAAGGCGGGTGGCGAGCTGCGGCGCCGCGATCTTTAGACCCCGGTTACCCTGATGGTTAGCAGATTTGTCAGGGCTGTGCGGTAGTGTTCGCTTGTCCAGGGGCTTCGGGTTGGACGGGGCGGCGCTCTGCGCCGCCCCATTGCCCGAAAGGATTGCGTAGATCTCAGGTTTTGAGCCGCAATCGGGTCTGTATTCCTCAATTATTATGTGACTAGATATTTTGATCCGTCGAGCTGTCCAGCAGATGCTGTGATTGAAGGCTCTGATACCGAGCCATGATCTTCCAAAAGGCCGCATCTTCAGGATTGCGCAGGGCTGCCCGACGGCAGTGAACCGCGTCAACGGCGCTCATGATCGCCGCAGCGATGGGATTGTCCTGGCTGGGAAGCTTGCACATCGGCATCGGTCGGTTTCTCCGCCCTGCACGCACAACGCGGTTGTCGCCGATTTGTGCCCGGTCGCGCGCCGCCATTGGTACGAAGGGCGCCGCCTGGGTCGGGAGCGGCGGGCGCCGGGTCATAGTTGCGAACGACCTTGGAGTTGGGGCGTTGCCCTAGATGTCGTTGCTTTTCCACGCGCCGCACGCCGCCAGCCGGTGCGGTCGAGACGGGGAGGGGACGATCGATTGGTCCAATCGCCGAGCCACGCCCGCGTGCGCGGCTCGACAGTCGGCCAGGGGACCCGCGCGACGAGCTTCGAAGGACGCACATGCCTGAATTTGCTGGATCATCGGACGCATCATCGGACGATGTCGTGGAATTGCCGAAGATCTCAACGGGAAGCGCCGGCCTTGATGATGTTCTCGGCGGCGGGATCGATCCGGAGCGGATGTATCTCTACGAGGGGCGGCCAGGATCTGGGAAGACGACCCTGGCGCTGCAATTCCTGCTTGAGGGCGTTCGGCGCGGCGAGCCGACCCTCTACATCACGCTTTCCGAAACTGAGCGTGAGCTTCGTCTTGTGGCCAAGCGGCACGGCTGGAATCTGGAGGGTGTGACGATCTTTGAGCTGGTGCCGCCCGAGACCAGCCTCGATCCCGCGCAGGAACTTACCGTGCTGCATCCTTCGGAGATGGAGCTGAGCGAGACCAGCCAGCTGATCTTCGACAAGGTGGAAAGCCTGAATCCTTCACGGGTCGTCATCGACAGCCTGTCTGAGTTACGCCTTCTGGCGCAAAGCCCGCTCCGCTATCGGCGCCAGATTCTCGCGCTCAAGCATTTCTTCGCGGGTCGCGAATTGACCGTCGTATTGCTGGACGATCTGACCGCTCACCAGAACGACCTTCAACTGCATTCGATCGCCCATGGCGTCGTCCTGCTGGAGCAGACGGCCATCGACTATGGCGCGGAACGTCGGCGCATGCGGGTGGTCAAGATGCGCGGGATCCCGTTCAAGGGTGGTTTCCACGACTTCACGATCGAAAAGGGTGGTTTGGAAATCTATCCGCGACTGGTTGCGGCCGAGCACCATCGGGAGTTCGAGGGTGACTTCGTACCCAGCGGCAACGCCGAGCTCGATACGCTGCTTGGCGGCGGCCTGGAGCGGGGAACCAACGCCCTGCTGATCGGCGCGGCCGGCGTCGGCAAGTCCTCCATCGCCCTGACCTACGCCATCGCGGCGGCGGAGCGGGGCGAACGCTCGATCATCTTCGCCTTCGACGAGGGGCGGGGCACGATGAGCGCACGGGCGAAGACGCTCGGGTTGCCTTTGGAGGAGCATATCGCCAACGGCCATATCGCCGTCCAGCAGATCGACCCGGCGGAGTTGTCGCCGGGGGAGTTTGCGCACCTGGTGCGCCATGCCGTGGAAGTCGACAAGGCGCGGATCGTCATCATCGACAGCCTGAACGGCTATCTGAACGCCATGCCGGACGAGAGATTTCTGGTCCTGCAGATGCATGAACTGCTCAGCTATCTGAGCCAGCTGGGCGTCCTGACCATCTTGGTCCTGGCCCAGCACGGCCTTGTGGGGCCGATGGATACGCCGCTCGACATCAGCTACCTCAGCGACGCCGTCATGATGCTGCGCTATTTCGAATATGACGGGCAGGTGCGGCGCGCGCTTTCGGTGGTGAAGAAGCGGAGTGGCCACCATGAGCACGCTATTCGCGAATTTCGGCTCAGCTCCACAGGCGTAAAGCTTGGTCCGCCGCTCAAGGGCTTCAGTGGCATATTCTCGGGCACACCCACCTATACCGGAGACCAGGCGCCCCTGCTCGATGAAGCGGGTGATCGTGTTGGATGAGCGCGGCCGCTCGATCTTGATTCTGGCGCCCGTGGGTCGGGACGCCGCCGCTTGCGCCCGGCTGGTGGAGCAGGTGGGGCTTTTGCCGATCGTCTGCTCGAACGTGGCGGAGCTGATCGCGCGCCTCGATGAAGGCGCCGACGTGGTGCTGCTCACGGAAGAGGCCCTCTATGGCCAGGCGATCGACCCGCTTGCGGCCTGGGTGGCCAGCCAGCCGCCCTGGTCCGACCAGCCCTTCGTCGTGCTTACCAATCGCAATGAGGGGGCGAGATTCGCCGCGTTCCGGCGCCAACTCGTTCCCAAGCTACGCAACATCGCCTTCCTGGAGCGACCGCTGCAGGCGATCTCGGTGCAGGCGGCGCTCTTGACCGCCAAGCGCGGGCGAGACCGGCAGTACGAAGCGAAACAATATCTACGGAGCCAGCAGAATGCAGCCGAGGAGCTAGAGCGCCTCGTCCGCCTACGCACCGCCGCCCTCGAACAGGCCCACGCAGAACTTCAGGCGGAAAGCATCCAGCGTGAGCGCGCCCAGGCGGCGCTGATGCAGGCGCAGAAGGTCGAGACCATGGGCCAGCTGGTCGGTGGCGTGGCTCACGACTTCAACAACCTCTTGATGGCGGTCATCGGCAACCTCGACCTGCTGGCCAAGCAGGTGGACGATCCGCGCCAGGGCCGTCTGCTGACCGGTGCGATCGAGGGCGCGCGCCGCGGCGCGACCCTGACCCAGAGGCTGCTCGCCTTTGCGCGCAAGCAGGAGCTGGAGATCCTGCCGACCGATCTCAGGGCGCTGGTCGAAGATATGAAAGGCTTGATCGCGCGGTCTGTGGGGCCGCTGGTCGAGGTTCGAATTGAAGCGCCTCGACCCGTGCCGCCGGTGAGCGTGGACCCCAACCAGCTGGAGATGGCCTTGCTGAACCTCGCGGTCAACGCGCGCGATGCGATGCCGAACGGCGGCGCCTTGACCATTGTCCTCGATGAGGTGGCGGCCGTGGCCGCCGACGGTCTGGCTCCGGGAAACTATGTTCGCCTCAGCGTGCGCGACACGGGCGCCGGAATGGATACGGAAACCTTGGCCAGGGCCATCGAGCCCTTCTTCTCGACCAAAGGGGTGGGGAAGGGGACCGGGCTTGGTCTTTCCATGGTTCATGGCCTGGCGGAGCAGTCCGGCGGTCTGTTTCGTTTGGATAGCGCGCCTGGCCGCGGGACGACGGCGCAGCTGTGGCTGGTGATCGCTTCGGAAGCGGTCCGGGCGCCCGCCGCAGAGAGCCGCAGGTGCGTAACGACATTTCGCCTGCAACCATTCTGCTGGTCGATGACGACCCGCTGATCGCTGCGAGCACCTATGCGCTGTTGGAGGACCTCGGGCATCGGGTGGTGCAGGCGAGTTCCGCGTCGGAAGCGCTGCTCCTTATCGATGGTGGATTGCGTCCGGACCTGGTGATCACCGACCACGCCATGCCGGGAATGACCGGCACCGATCTCGCCGGGCAACTGAGGCGGCGGGCGCCAAACCTTCCGATTCTGCTGGCGACCGGCTATGCGGAACTCAGTGGTCCGCAGACCCCTCATTTACCGCGTCTCGCCAAGCCCTACACGCAAGATCAGCTGGCCTTCGAGATCGGGCGTCTACTCCCGACGTGATCCTCCGATATTTCGAGCGAGGGTCAGGTTATGATCGGCAACCGCACCGTGAAACTGCTGCCCCTGTCGACGCCGTCGCTTTGCAAGGTGACCGTCCCGCCATGCAAGCCAACGAGTTGCTTGACGAGCGCAAGCCCGATCCCAAGCCCATCGCGCAGGCCCTCCCCGGTGTTTTGGACCTGGGTGAAGATCTCGAATATTCGCGTCTGCATTTCGGTCGCGATGCCGATGCCGTTGTCCGATACCTCGATGGCCACCATGGCGTCTTCGCGCGCGGTGGCGAGGCGAATTTCTCCGCCTTTCGGGGTGTATTTGGCGGCGTTGTTGAGCAGGTTGCTGACGACCTGCGCGATCCGGGTGTGGTCGACGTCCAAGAAGACCGCCTCAGGAACCGGCCCCACGACAAGCGTGTGGTTCGCTGCATCGATCAGGGGACGACTGGCCTCGATCGCGGATTCGAGGATCGCCTGAAGCTCGACCGGTTGCTTCTGAAGCGAGATCTTTCCCTGGTCTATACGGGAGATGTCGAGCAGGTCGCCGATCAGTCGCGTGAGGTGGAAGACCTGCTTTTCCATCTTCTCGCGAATGTCGCGGGCAAGTTCGACATCGTCACGCCGCTTCAGCAGTTCGAGGCCCGCCTTGAGCGCCATGACCGGATTGCGCAGTTCGTGACCGAGAACCGCAATGAATTCGTTCTTGTGCCGATCCACGGCGCGCAGGGCGTTTGCGGAAGCCTCGAGCTCGTCGCGCTGGATCAGAATCTGGCGGCGCTGCTGGTGGAGGTCGAAGAAGACATTGGCCTTGCTGCGCAGGATGTCCGGCTCGATCGGCTTCTGAATGAAATCGACGGCGCCGGCTTCGTAGCCGCGAAAGCGGCGCTGAAGGTCGGCGCTGCCGGCGGTGACGAAGATGATCGGGATGTGCCGCGCCCGCGCATTGCCCCGCATGAACTCCGCAAGCTGAAACCCGTCCATGCCGGGCATCTGCACGTCGAGCAATGCAAGGGCGACATCGTGGACGAGCAGGAGTTCGAGCGCCTCCTCGCCGGAGCGGGCCTTGAGGCAACGGAGCCCGTCGCGCTGCAGCAACGCCTCCAGCGCCAGGAGGTTTTCTTCCAGGTCGTCGACCAGCAGGAAGTTGATCGGGTCCGCGACGCTCGTCATGCTATTCCCAAACTCAAAAGGTAGGATGCGATCGCATCCAACGACATTGGCCTTGCAGAGGCGCATGCGCCAAGCGCTGCGCTCGGCATTGCAGCCGCGTAGGCCTCGGCCGGATCTTCCACCACCGTGACGCCGCCCGCCTCGCTCACCGCCCGCAGGCCCGAGGCGCCGTCGTGGTTGGCGCCGGTGAGGATGACGCCGGCCAAGGCAGGTCCGTAGGCGTCGGCTGCGCTCTCGAACAGCACATCGATGGAGGGGCGGGAGTGGTTCACGGTCTCGTCGGACGAAAGCGACAACAGGCCGTCCGCCTCGACGAGCAGATGATAGTCCGAGGGGGCGAAATAGGCCACGCCGCCACGAACGGGCTCCTTGTCCTCAGCCTCCTTCACGACGATCCGGCATTTGGACTGGAACAGCGGCACAAGCACATTGCTTCGGTCCGGCGGTACGTGAACGACGACCAGGACGGGGAGGGGGAAGCTTGGTGGGAGCGAGGGCAGGATGCGCAGCAGCGCCTGCACCGCGCCGGCCGATGCGCCGATCACGATCGCCTTGATGGGCGCTTCGGTCATCGTTCGCGCCTCTGATAGATCTTTTCCTCGCTGACGAAATCGCAGAAGGCGTCGGCATACTTGGAGAAACGCAGGTTCTCTTTCGAACCGAGCCCCAGGAAACCCTTGCGAGCGAGGGAGTCGCGGAAGAGGCCGATGGCCTGATCCTGCAGCGCCCGGTCGAAATAGATCATCACGTTGCGGCAGGAGATGAAGTGCATCTCGGCGAACACCGCGTCGGTCACCAGGCTATGATCTGAAAACACCACGCGACTGCGCAGCGACTTGTCGAAGACGGCCCGGCCGTAATCGGCTGTGTAGTAGTCGGAAAGCGAGGATTTACCGCCCGACAGCTGATGGTTCTCGGTGAATTTCCGGATCCGATCGAGCGGGTATACGCCAGCCTCGGCCGCGCTCAGCGCCGCCTGGTTGATGTCGGTGGCGTAGAACAGCGTGCGTTGATCGAGCCCTTCCTCGCGAAACAGGATCGCCAGCGAATAGAGTTCCTCGCCGCTGCTGCAGCCGGCGATCCAGACCTTGAGCGAAGGATAGGTGCGCAGGTGCGGGATCACCCTTTCGCGAATGGCGCGGAAGTACGAGGGATCGCGAAACATCTCGCTCACCTGCACGGTGAGATAGTCCAGCATCCGCGGAAGCATGGAGGGGTCGTGCAGCAGGCTCTCCTGCATCGCCGAGATGCTGGTGAATCCCAATTGGCTGCGCGCCTGCAGCAGGCGTCGCTTGATCGAGGCCCCGGCGTAATGGCGGAAGTCGTAGTGGTAGCGCTGGTATAGCGCCTCCAGCAGAAGCTGGATTTCGATGTCCTCGACCTTATCGCGCACGGACGAGACTCATCGCGGCATCCACACCCGGACCAGCGACAGCAGCTTGTCCACATCGATGGGCTTGGCCATGTAATCGTTGGCGCCTGCCTCGATGCAGCGCTCCTGATCGTCGGGCATGGCCTTGGCGGTCAGCATCAGGATCGGAAGCTTGGCCCACTGCGCGTCGTTGCGGATCTTCCGCGTCGCCACCAGGCCATCCATGACCGGCATCATCACGTCCATCAGCACCAGGTCGATGGCGCGCGACGGGTCCTCCGCAGACCTGGCCAGGGCCTCGATCGCTTCCTGGCCGTTGCGGGCGATCTCGACCAGGGCGCCGCGCGGCTCCAGCACGTTGGTCAGGGAATAGACGTTGCGGACATCGTCCTCGACGATGAGGATGCGGCGGCCTTCCAGCACGGCGTCCCGGTTGCGGGCCTTGCGGATCATCTTCTGCTGTTCCGGGGGCAGTTCGGCCACCACCTGGTGCAGGAACAGCGACACCTCGTCGAGCAGGCGTTCGGGCGACTTGGCGCCCTTGATGATGATCGAGCTCGAGTAGCGACGCAGGCGCTGCTCGTCGTCCGCCGAGAGGTCGTGGCCGGTATAGACGATGACCGGAGGGAAGGCGTGGCTGCCGTCCTGGCTCAGGGTTTCCAGCAGCGAGAAGCCGGAGGCGTCCGGCAGGGACAGGTCCAGCACCATGCAATCGAACGTGTGCTGCCTGAGCTGTTCCAGGCACTCCGCGGCGGTTCCCACGCCGACGGTCTCGACATCGCTGGAGGCGAGCAACTTGCCCACGGCGTCGCGCTGAAGCGGGTCGTCCTCGACGATCAGCACCCGCCGCATGGTCCGCGTCAGCTTCGATTCGAGCGAGTTGAGCACGTCCGCCAGTTCCTGGCGCTGGACGGGCTTCACGAGATAGCCGACCGCGCCCAGCGAGAGGGCCGTCTGGCTATGGTCGGCCGCCGAGACCACGTGGATCGGGATGTGACGGGTTTCGTCGTCCCGCTTCAAGCGATCCAGCACGGTAAGGCCGGACTCGTCGGGTAGCCCCACGTCCAGGACAATGGCGCTGGGCTTGAACCGCTTCGCGAGCTTCAGCGCTTCCTCGGCGGTATTGGCAAGGACGCATTTGAAGCCCATTTCGCGAGACAGGTCGCGCACGATGGCGGCGAAGCTTTCGTCGTCCTCGATGACCAGGAGCAGGCGCCGGGCGTCGCCGAGCTGGTCGCGGTCGTCCTCCAGCTTCTGCGGCAGGCTCGCCGCATTGGCCGCCCGTCCAGGCGTACGCGGGACGACCGGCTCAGCCGGAAGCGGCGCACGCTGATCGCGGGGCGCGACGCGGGTCGGATCGTAGGCGATCGGGACGGTGACGGTGAAGGTGCTGCCTTCGCCCGGCCGACTTGCCAGCGTGATCGCGCCGCCGAGCAGGCGCGACAGCTCGCGCGAGATCGAGAGGCCGAGGCCGGTGCCGCCGTACCTGCGGCTGATGGTGCCGTCCGCCTGGCGGAAAGCTTCGAAGATGCTTTCCTGCTGCTCCAGCGGAATACCGATCCCGGAATCGCTGACCGCGAAGGCCAGACCGTCGGCGCCGGCGGGTTGGATCTGCAGCCGGATCGCGCCGCGCTCGGTGAACTTGAAGGCGTTGGACAGCAGGTTCTTCAACACCTGCTCCAGCCGCTGGCGGTCAGTGTCGATCGTGACGGGGCAGCCGTTCGCAAGGCTGATCTCGAAGGCCAGGTTGCGTTCGTCCGCGACCGGCTGGAACAGCTGGCGGATGTCCGCGGTCAGCCGCTGCAGCGAGACGCTTTCCGGCCGGATCTGGATGTGCCCGGCCTCGATCTTCGACAGGTCGAGGATGTCGTTGATCAGGGTGAGCAGGTCGTTCCCCGACGACTGGATGGTGCGGGCGTATTTCACCTGTTCGTTCGACAGGTTGCCCTCGGGATTGTCGCCAAGCAGCTTGGACAGGATCAGCAGCGAGTTGAGCGGCGTGCGCAGCTCGTGTGACATGTTGGCGAGGAAGTCGGACTTGTACTGGCTCGCCTGCTCCAGTTCCCGGGCCTTCAACTGCACGGCCGCACCGGTGCGCTCGAGGTCGTCGCGCTGGGTTTCGAGCGTCTGGGCTTGTTCCTCGAGCTGGCTGTTGGTCTGCTCCAGCTCGACCTGCTGCTGTTCGAGGCGGACCTGTGATTCCTTCAGCGCGCGGCCTTGCTCCTCGAGCTCTTCGTTGGAAACGCGCAGCTCTTCGCTCTGCACCTGCAGTTCTTCGGCCTGGCGCTGAGTTTCTTCGAGGACGTTTTGCAGTTCGGTGCGATAGCGCGCCGAGCGAAGCGCGATGCCGATCGACGCCGAGGCCTCGTTGAGCAACTCCAGGACCAGATCGTCGATCGGGTGCAGGAAGCCCAGCTCGATCACGCCGTTGACGACCTCGTCGGCGCGCACGGGCACGATGGCGAGGTGACGAGGCCGATCGCGCCCCAGGGCCGAACCGATGGTCAGATAGCCCTCGGGCACGTCGCGGATGATCGCCGGGCGGCCGTCGGCGGCGACCTGGCCCAGAAGGCCTTCCTTCAGGGTGAAGCGCGCCGGGATATTGGCGTCCGCCGGGACGCCGAGCGCGGCCGCGCGGACGTAATGCTCGCCTTCGCCCTTGAACAGCGCGCCGGCCTGGGAGCCCAGGAAGCGGGCCAGGAAGGCCAGGATGGCGTCGGAGAGCTGCTCTACCGACTTGTCGCCCATCATGGCGGCGGCCAGCTCGACCTGGCCCGACTGCAGCCACTGCTGGCGGGCGCGGGTGCGGGCGCTGCGGCGGATCAAGACGAACACGACGATGGTCAGGGCGGCGCCGAGCAGGGCGGACAGCACGCCGCTGCCCAGGGCCGTGTCGTAGGCGCTTCGCATCTCGGTCAGCCGGATCTGGCGTAGCCGCAGCTCTTCCTGCCGCATCACGTCGAGCTGGGTTCGGATGGCGTCCATCTCGATCTTGCCGCGGTCGGTGCTCACCACGGCCAGCGCGGCCTGATCGCCCCGGCTGCGGCGCAGGTCGATGGTTTCCTTGAGCTCCGCCAGCTTCGCGTCGACGTGGCGCCTGACCTGGGTCAGGTTGGCTTGCTGGGTCGGGTTGTCCTGGGTCATCGCCGCAACCGCGTCGATGCGCGAGGCGACGCCGGAAACGGCGTTGCTATAGGGCTCCAGATACTTCTCGTTGCCGGTCAGCAGATAGCCGCGTTGACCGGTTTCCGCATCCTGCGCCGTCGACAGAAGCTCATCGAGGGCGATGAGCACGGCGTGCGAATGGATGATCTTCTGATTGTCGTCGCGCAGCACCTGGATGTTGAAATAGGCGATCGCACCGCTGATCAGGAAAAACGCGAGGACGAAGGCCAGTCCGACCGTCGTCCATACCTCCGCCCCCGATCTGGAACTCGAGGTGCGGCGGGATTGGGTCAGCGGCATGCAGGTCTCGACGCGGGTGGCATTCGATCCTGCCTACCGGTTGGGCCATCGGAAAAGCAAGCGGCTACGCCTGCAAATAGGGGGCGGGAGAACGCTTTCGGGGCCGCGTACTGTAGGTCGATGATGTGCGGCTCTCATTTGTTAAGAAAGGCGAGGCTGCCCGTTGGACGCCGACAGGCCCCCGTCCACGGGGAGATTGACCCCGGTCACGAAGCGAGCGTCCTCACTGGCGAGAAAGGCGATAACGCCGGCGACGTCGTCGGGTTCACCGCCGCGTCCCATCGGAATGCGCTCTTCGAACTTGGCGATGAGGGCGGGCTGGTCCTGCATGCCCTTGGTCATCGGCGTTCGGACATAGCTCGGGTTCACCGCGTTCACCCGTACACCGTGCGCCGCCTCGTCCATCGCGAGCGCGCGGGTGAAGTTGGTCACCGCGCCTTTGGCGGCGTTATAGAAGCTGTGGTTCCAGTCGCCTCCGATGCCCGACACGGAGGACATGTTGATGATGCAGCCCTTGCTGCGGCGCAGATGGCCGATCGTTTCGCGGCACATGAAGAAGACGCCGTCCAGGTCGGTGGACATGATGCGGCGCCATTCGCCGAGATCGCCTTCATCCACCTGGCCCAGGTGATCGACGCCGGCGATGTTGCAGACCACATCGATACGCCCGAAGCGCTGGGCGACCTTTTCCACAAAGGCCTTCACCTGGGTGTGCGACGAGACATCGACCACCTCGGCCATGAGCTCCTTCGCGTCGAGCCCGGTCGCAAGGTGATCCAGCTTCCCTGAATCGCGATCCGCCAGGGCGAGCGTCGCGCCTTCGCGGGCGAAGCGGCGTACGGCGCCTTCGCCAATCCCGGAAGCGGCGCCCGTGATCACCACGACCTTGCCTTCGAACCTGGTCATCGAAACCGCTCCTTGTTTTAACGTCGAAGCAGAACGGCTCGCGGCGCTCTTTTGTTCGAGCTTGACGTCAAGCCTTGGCATGAAAATGCGAAGGGGGCGGTCTCAGCAGTAGCCGGAGCCTGAAATACACCAACCTTTGCTGCGTATAATTC
>FSXN01000236.1_pt1 | contig 39433 bp, 32 predicted proteins | sample 1638221 | NCBI WGS metagenome assembly FSXN01 (sample SAMEA3914788, study PRJEB12502) | metagenome | biome: forest; material: soil | place: Canada | collected 2011-07-03 | depth 0.1 m | reverse complement strand
CTATTGGATCAGCCGGATCCTCATCAAAGCCCACCGCGGCGAGATGCACGACGACCCCGTGGTGTTTGCGGTGCGCGACCGGGTCAGCCAGATCTGCGGTCTGATCAGCGTCGCGGTCGTGGGCTTCAGCCTGTGAGGCGCGCCGCCCGGCGCTATGCCGAGGCCCTGCACAGATGATGCTGTCGGGGTGGGGGCGTTTCCCGCGCGCGGATTGCTATGTCCGCCGGGTGCGCGAGGAGGACGAGGTGCGCGCGGCCCTGTCGTCTGGGCGTAGCTGGATCGCGCGCGGCAACGGCCGTTCCTATGGCGACCCGGCGCTGAACCGCGACGGCGTGCTGGACATGACCAGCAGCGCCCGGTTCCTGGCGTTCGATCCCGAAAGCGGCCTGCTGGCCTGCGAGGCCGGCGTCCTGCTCTCGGAAGTGCTGGCGGTGTTCACCCCGCGCGGCTGGTTCCCGCCGGTGACGCCGGGAACCAAGTTCGTCAGCCTGGGCGGCATGGTCGCCTGCGATGTGCACGGCAAGAACCACCATCTGGCCGGCAGCTTCTCGCGCCACATCGCCTGGCTCGACCTGATGCTGGCCGACGGGCAGGTGGTGCGCTGCGGCCCGGACCAGGAGGCCGAGCTGTTCTGGGCCACCTGCGGCGGCATGGGGCTGACCGGCGTGATCCTGCGCCTGGCGTTCCAGATGATCCGGATCGAGACGCCGCTGATCCGCCAGACCACCATCGCCGCGCCGGATCTGGATGCGGCGATGGAGGCGTTCGAGGCCAATTTCGCGGCGACCTATTCGGTGGCCTGGATCGATTGCCTGGCCAGCGGCGCGCGCCAGGGCCGCAGCCTGGTGCATATCGGCGAGCATGCGCGTGCGGACGAGGTGGGCGCTGCCGGGGCCCAGCCGCCACGGGCCAAGAAGCCCAAGCGCGTGCCGATCGATTTCCCGGGCGTCGCCCTGAATCGCTTCAGCGTCACCGCCTTCAACGCGCTCTACTACGCCCGCGGCAAGCCGGGGACGCACCTGGCGGCGATCGATCCTTACTTCTACCCGCTCGACGGCCTGCTGGAGTGGAACCGCATCTACGGCTCGGGCGGCTTCATGCAGCACCAGGCCGTGCTGCCGCTGGAGAGCAGCCGCGAAGGCCTGAAGGTGATGCTGACCCGCATCGCCGCCAGCGGCGCCGGCTCGTTCCTGGCGGTGCTGAAGCGGATGGGCGCGGGCGCGGGCCCGCTGTCCTTCCCGATGGAGGGCTACACCCTGGCGCTCGACTTCGCGGCCACGCCGAAGAACATGAGCCTGCTGAACGATCTGGACGCCATCGTCGCCGATCATGGCGGGCGTCTGTATTTCGCCAAAGACAGCCGTAGCGGGGCCTCGGCTCTGCGCGGCTACCCGGAGCTTGCGGCGTTTCGCGCCGTGCGCGACCGGGTGGACCCCGAACGGCGTTTCCGTTCGCTGCAATCGGAGAGGTTGGGACTGTGAAATCCTTGCAAGGCCCCGTGCTGATCATCGGCGCTCGCTCCGATATCGGCCGCTGCATCGCCCAGGAATACGCCGCGGCGGGCCTGCCGGTGATCCTGGCTGCGCGCGGCGCCGAGCGCCTGGCGGCCGATGTCGCCGACATCACCCTGCGCGCCGGCACGCCTGCGCGGGCGGTGGAGTGCGACGTGCTGACGGTCGAGCCGAAAGCCTTTTTCGATTCGCTGGGCGAGACCCCGCGCACGGTGGTCTCGGTGGTCGGCCTGCTGGGCGACCAGCGCCGCGGCGAGACCGACGCGGCCTATGCACGCCAGGTGATCGACACCAACTACACCGCGCCGGCCCTGCTGCTGGGCGAGGCGGCCGAACGGATGGCGGTGGCCGGCGGCGGCGTGGTGATCGGCGTCAGCTCGGTGGCCGGTGAGCGCGGGCGCAAGAGCAACTACGTCTACGGCGCGTCGAAGGCGGGCCTGACCGCGTTCCTGTCCGGCCTGCGCCATCGCTTCGCCGGCGGCGCCGTGCGGGTGATCACCGTGAAGCCCGGCTTCGTCGACACCCGCATGACCGAGGGTATGAACCTGCCCAAGCCCCTGACCGCGCAACCCGAAGAGGTCGCGCGCGCCGTGGTGGCCGCCCATCGCAAGGGCCAGGACGTGGTGTTCGTGCGCCCGGTCTGGCTGCCGATCATGGCGATCGTCACCCACCTGCCCGAGCGCATCTTCCAGAAGATGAAGGGCTGATCTTCGCCTTGGGCGTCCTGGCTTCGGGACGCCCTATTGCGGGGTGGTGTAGCGGATGCGGCCGGTCATCGGATTCTTCCACGTGGCGTTGGAAGGATCGTAGGCCCAGGTGACGCCCGATGCGTCGACCTTGGTCAGCGGCGGCGGCAGCGGCTTTTGCGCATGCAGGTTCGACGGGTCGGCGAGGGGATCGTCGTCCGTCGCCGTGCCGCCGAAGGTGGTGTCGCGCTTGGCCGGCGTCTTGGGCGCGGCGCTCATGTAGCCGGTGATCTGGGTGCGGCCGTACCCGGTGGTGGTCCGGGCCGAGAAGCCCTTCCGATTGCTGCTGTAGCCGCTCATCGCGTTAACCGAATCCGCGGAGGCGGGCTTGGGCTGATAGCCGCTGACAGCCTGTGGACTCTGATCGGTCGGCGGAGGGGGCGGGGGCGGCGCAGCCACAGGCGAGGCCGCGATCTGTGCGGCCGCCAACTGCGGCAGGAAGGTCGCTACGATGGCTCCTATCCAGGCGCATTTCATAATTACCTCGCGTGGCATTTGCTAAACATGCAAGGAGCTGCTGTTGTTTGGTTTAAGGGAATACAAACCAAACGTCGCGCACTAAGTCCACGCCGGGGGGGCGGCTAACCATGTTGATCGTCGATTTCAGACCGCGCCGGGCGACCGTCTGCGCGTCGGCTCTGGCCCTTGTGTTGTCGGCTGGCTGTGTGCGCGCGGAGACCTTGGCGGACGCCATTGCGCTAGCCTATCAGAACAATCCCACCTTGCAGCAGCAGCGCGCGGTTCTTCGCGGGCTCGACGAAGACTATGTGCAGGCTGAGGCGGGATTGCGGCCCACCGTCACCACCCAGGCCTACGGCACCTACACCGAGCAGCGCTACGGCAAGTCGACGCTGGATTCGGATCGCACCAACGAACTCATCGCCAACCCGGCGACCAAGCTGCAGAGCAATACGGTCACCGGCCAGATCGTGGTGCAGCAGTCGCTCTATACCGGCGGCCACGTCGCGGCCGAACTGAAGACGGCCATGGAAGAGATCAAGGCCGGGCGCCAAGGGTTGCGCGCCGCCGAAGGCGACATGATCCTCAACGTGGTCGAGGCCTACGCCAGCGTGCGCCGCGACCAGGCGATCGTCAGTGTCTGGCGCGCCAGCGTCGAGCAGTTCCTGCACCAGCTCGACGAGGCCCAGGCGCGCCAGGCCGCCGGCGACGCCACCAAGACCGATGTCGAGCAGGCCCGCGCCCAGCTGGAGCAGGAGCGCGCCTCCTACGCCTCGGCGCTGCAGCAGCTCGAGATCAGCCGCACCAGCTACGCCCTCTATGTCGGCCAAAATCCCGGCCAGCTTGAGCCGATGCCGACCTTGCCGGGCCTGCCGGCCAATGTCGACGCCGCCTTCGAGCGGGCCGAGGCGGACAATCCCGAATTGGCCCAGGCGATTCTGGCCGAAGGCACGTCGCGCGCCGAGATCGCCTCGGCGCGATCCGCCTACCGGCCGACCGTCACCGCCCAGGCGTCCTATGGCTACACCGGTGTCATGACGCCGTTCTACGGCCGCGACCTGGAGCGCGACCTCAGCGCCCAGGTGGTGGTCAGCCAGCCGCTGTTCACCGGCGGCCTCAACGCCTCCAACGTGCGCAAGGCGTTGGAGCAGAACAACGCCGACCGCAACGCCGTCGAAATCACCCGCCGCCAGGTGGTGCAGAACGTCGCCAACTACTGGAACCAGATGCTGACCTCCCGCACCACGCTGGAGAATCAGGCGCGCCAGGTCGTGTCGGCCCGGGCCACCTATATCGGCATGCAGACGGAATACCGCGCCGGCCAGCGCTCGACCTTCGACGTGCTGTACGCCGAGGAAGTGCTGCGCGACGCCCAGATCTCGCTGCTGGACGCCCAGCACGACGCCTATGTCGGCGAGGCGGCGGTGGTCCGCTACACCGGCGGCCTGGAGGCGTCGCAGCTCGTCGCCGACGTGCCGCAGTACGATCCCGCCGCCAACACCCGGCGCGTCGCCAATGTCGGCGGCCTGCCCTGGGATCCGTTGCTGCAGGGGCTGGACGGCCTGGGCGGCCCGAGCAGCAAACAGTCGCCGCTGACCGGGCCGGCCATCAGTGAAAATCCCTATGTGCGGGCTGCGAAGGCGTCGATCCCGGCGGCCGGAGCGCCGCTGGTCACGGCCGTGCCGGTGCAGCCGATCCTGGGCAGCTCCGCCAGCGTGACCACGCCCAAGACGCCGCTCGGCCTGCAGAACGCAACCCAGGCGGACGCCATGCAGCAACTGGTCGACCAAGCGATGCACGCGAGCGCATCGGATGCGCCGACCCAATGACCCCGGCCGCCCGCGCCACAATTATACCGGCTTCGGGTGGTGGGTGATTTAAGCCATGCTGTTCCAGGCTCGACGGAAGACCGCAGGTTCTGCAGCGCCCAGCGTCGGTGATCGCCTGGTGTACGCCATCGGGGACGTGCACGGCCGGCTCGACCTGTTCGGTCGGCTGGTCGACGCCATTCGCGACGACATCCGCGCGAGCGCTCCCGACGCCATGCCGACCCTGATCTTCCTGGGCGACTATGTCGACCGGGGTCCCCATAGCCGGCAGGTGGTCGAGGCGCTGATCCGGCTGACGGCTGTTCGCGGTTGCGAAGTGGTGGCCCTCCGCGGCAACCATGAGGAGATGCTGCTCGCCTTCCTGCACAACCCAGAGCTTGGAGGGGCGTGGACCGAATTCGGCGGCAACGAGACCCTGCTGTCCTACGGGTTGCGCCCGCCGGTCTGGGAACGGGAGGCGGATTGGGAGGCGCTGCGCGACTCCTTCGTCGCCGCCCTGCCGCCAAGCCATTTCAAGTTCCTGAACGATCTGCCGCTGTCGGTCGATGTCGGCGACTACATGTTCGTGCATGCCGGCGTGCGTCCCGGCGTGCCGCTGGATCGCCAGTCCAAGGACGACATGCTGTGGATTCGACAGGACTTTTTAGAGCCGCGCCAGCGCCTGGAAAAAGTCATTGTGCATGGCCATACGCCTGAGGCCGAGGTGCAGCTGGACGGGCGTCGGATCGGTTTGGATACGGGCGCCTATGCAACTGGCCGGTTGTCGGCCATACGTCTTCAGGGGGAAGATCAGCGCGTCATCCAGATCGAGGCCGGCGCTGGCGGGGGCTGACGCAGGGGCTATCGCGGGTTGCCGGGGCGCGCCGGGCTTGTTATTGTGCGGTGCACAATAAACTCGAATTGTCTGGTTGGCGTCTATTAACCGCGTGTCGTAAGATACTGCGATAAAGCTTAACTTTGGGGAGCGCCTCAGCGGCGAGGCGGAACTGTAGAACTAGGGCGTCTCATCATGTCGTCCGGCCTCGATCGGCCGTACGACGGCCATGGGCGCCGGCGTTTGAGTTCCAGACGGTTTTACGCCCAATGCGAGAGGCGATTTGCGGGCGACGGCAAATTTGGACTTTAAACCCGGGGCGGGCTGGCCTCGATGTCGAATTGGAAGCAGCACTGATGACGGTGGCGATGACTCGTAGTTTGCGAACAGTTCTGTCGGCCGCGTGTGGATTCGCCATGGCCTTTTCTGTCCAGGCTGCGATGGCTCAGGCTCCCAATGTCGCCGCGCCGGCGTCTGCGACTGCGGCCGCGCCCCAGGCGACGGTGTCTTCCGACATTCCCAACGCCTATCATCTCGGCGCTTCCGACAAGCTTCGCGTGATCGTGTTTGGCGAGGACAGCCTGTCGGGCGAATTCACGGTTTCCACTTCGGGCGTGATCGCCCTGCCGCTGATCGGCGAAGTGACGGTGACCGGTCGGACCCTGGCGGATGTGCGCGACGAGGTGCAGCGCCGGCTTTCCGACGGCTACCTGAAGAGCCCGCGGGTGAGCATCGAGGTGCTGACCTATCGCTCGTTCTACATCCTGGGCGAGGTGACCAAGCCCGGCGAGTATCCTTACGAAGCCGATCTGACGATCGAAAAGGCCGTGGCGGCGGCGCAGGGGTTCACCTATCGCGCCAACAAATCGAAGATCGTCATCCGTCACAACGGTGAAGCCGGCGAGCAAAAGGTGAAGGCCGACGACCCGCGTCCGATCCTGCCTGGCGACACGATCCGGGTCGACGAGCGCTTCTTCTAGTCGCCGGTCTGCGGAAAAGCCGACGCGACATAAAAAGGCTTTGTAAACCTTAACGATCAACTGATGTCGGGACTTGCATTCCGGCAGGGGTGGAAATGATAAAGCTTTGGCGCTGTGCAGTCCTGATGGCGGTGGCCGCATCCGGCTGCGCCTTGGAAGAAGGGGTTGCGCACGCTCAGGACGTGGGAGTCTCGCCCACGGTCGAGCAGGACTTCCCCAATCTGGGCGCGTCGTTCAAGCGCGACAACAACATCAGCGTGCTCGAGCGCCAGCAGCCGGGCTATGAGACGATTCCTGTCCACCTGGGCAGTTTCAACCTCACCCCGACCCTGACCGGCGGCGTCGCCTATGACGACAACATCTATGCGCACGGTGCATCCAGCGGCCGTGAGGGCGATGAGTTCGGCATCGTGCGGGCCGACGCCGCAATCGCCTCGACCTGGTCGCGCAACTCGCTGTCGGCTGACATCCACAGCGAATACGACGGCTATCTGAACCACGGCGACGAGAGCCACACCACCGGCGGCTTTGACCTGCAGGGACGCTATGACATCAGCGGCGACACCGCGGTGGCCAGCCAGTTCAGCTTCGACCACCTGACGGAATCGCGCTTGGCCAGCGGCGCGCCGACCTTCACCAAGCACCCCGTCCAGTATGACCGGACCCTGTTCTCGCTCGAAGGCGGGCAGGCCTTCAACCGAATCCGGATCGAGGCGGCGTTCGACTACAGCTATGTCAGCTTCTACAACGCCGAGACGCCGGAGAATGTCTTTGTGCAGCAGGCGTATCGCGACCGCGCGCTCTATGCCGGCCGCATCCGCGCCGAATATGCGGTCAGCCCGGACACTTCGATCTTCGTCGAGGCGCGCGGCAACGATCGGGTCTACCCCTCGACGCTGGGCAATCCCTCGACCTATCTGCGAGCCTCCCACGGCTATGAGTTCGACACCGGGGTCAATTTCGACCTGACCCAGGAAGTGCGGGGGCAGGTGGCCGTCGGCTACCTCGACCAGCTGTTCAAGGATCCGCGCCTGCCGACCACCGACGGTCTGGGCGCGCGGGGGCAGATCGAGTGGTTCCCCACTGGCCTGACGACCGTGACCTTGCGCGGGCAGCGTGAGCTGGCCGACTCCGCGCTCGCCGCCACGCCGATCCTGACGGACTCCAGCGTCGGCGTGGAAGTCGATCACGAGCTGCTGCGCAACGTGGTCCTGGTCGGACGGTTCGACTATGGAAGCGATGATTATCACGGCATCAGCCGCACAGACACGCGGCCGTCGGCCTCGCTCGGCGCAAACTACCTGCTGAATCGTCTGCTCACGCTGAAAGTCCTGTACACCTATCTGTCTCAGACTTCGTCGGGCGCCCAAGCGGGTGGTGCTTTCAACGACAACCGCATTCTTCTCACCCTCGCGGCGCATTACTAGGGGTCAAAGGGATCATGATGCACGAAACCATTGCGCCTCAGTTGAACCCCGCCGGCGAAGCCGAGCGACGCGGCGGACCCGATCGGCCTGAAGCCGCCGATCCCCGGTACTGGCTGGCCTTGCTGCGCCGGCGGTGGCGGCCCGCGGCGATCACCGGGGCGGTGGTGTTCGTCCTGATCGTGGTCCTGGCGTCGATGATGACGCCCAAGTTCCAATCCGACGTCAGCATCCTGGCCAAGCCGGGCGGCGAGCAGGATGTCACCGCCGCGCCCACGACAACGCCGGTGGTGTCGGTGGCCGACAGCAACGCGGTCGACACGGATGTGCAGATCCTGGGCAGTCGCTCGCTCGCCGCCCAGGTGGTGCGCCAGTTGGACCTGACCCACGACGAGGAATTCTCGCCGGCGATGAAGAAGCCGCCGACCGGCTTCATGGCCTTCGTGCATGGCCTGAAGGCCTCGATCTTCCCGCCCAAGCCGGGCGGGAACCTGAACGAGACCGTCATCGACACGCTGATCAAGCACGTCACCGCCCGTCGGGCCGGCCTTACCTACGTCATCGACGTGAAGGCGACCTCGAAGGACGCGAACAAGGCGGCGCGGATCGCCAACGCCGTCGCTCAGGCCTTCATCAATCAGCAGATGCAAGCGCAGGCCGACCAGGCGCGCGCAGTCACCGAGGCGATCAGTCCCCGCCTGACCCAGCTCAACAGGAACATGGTGTCGGCCGACGCCCAGGTGCAGCAGTTCAAGAACGCTCACGACCTGCTGAGCGCCAATGGCGCGACCATGGCTGAGGAAGAGGCCTCGAACTACAACCAGCAGATCGCCATCGCCAAGGCGGACTACGCCGAGAAGGTGGCCCGCCTGCAGGCGGCGGAGGCCCAGATCCAACATGGCGGCGGCGGCGCCGACGTGGGCGCCGCGCTGAGCTCCGACACCATCCGGGCCCTGCGCGCGCAGGAAGCCGAGGCCAGCCAGAAGCTCGCCGACCTCAGCAGCCGCTATGGCGATCGCTATCCCGACGTGGTGACGGCCAAGAACCAGCTCCACGACATCCGCTCACAAATCCAGCAGGAGATCGACCGGATCATCTCCAGCCTGAAGGCCGACGCGCAGGTCGCCGGTCAGCGGGTGGCGTCGCTGGAGGGCAGCCTCCACAACGCTCAGGCCAAGCTGGCGCAGAACAACGCCGCCCAGGTCGGGCTGATGCAACTGCAGAACAACGCCGACTCCATCCGTGGCGTGCAAGGCGCCTTCAGCAGCGCCGCCAAGGTCAGCGCCGCTCAGGAGGGCGTGCTCCAGCCCGACGCCCGCATCGTCTCCCTGGCGCGTCCCAGCAACCAGCCGGCGTGGCCGAACCTGCGCCTGGTGATCGTCCTGGGCGCTGGCGTGGCGATGATGGCCGCCCTGGCGGCGGTCGGTCTGCTGGAACTGCTCAATGACGGTCTGGAGACCAGCGCCCAACTCGAGCAGAAGCTGGACATCCCCTCGGTCGGAACCGTTCCGATCCTGAAGTCGACCGTCAAGCGCGGAACCAACCCGGGTGCGCCGCACCTGTATGTGCCCAAGCACCCGCTGTCGGCCTTCGCCGAAGCCTTCCGCGGCCTGCGGACCCACCTGATGTTGCGCGGTGGGGCCAAGAACGCGCCCAAGGTCGTGGCCATCACCTCCGCCCTGCCCAACGAAGGCAAGAGCACCACGGCCCTGTGCCTGGCCCAGACCTACGCGCTGAACGGGTCGCGGGTGGTGTTGGTGGATTGCGACCTGCGCCAAAGCGGCATCAGCAAGATTTCCGGCGCCAATGACATCGGCGTGGTCGAGGTGCTGTCGGGCAAGGGGGATCTGAAGGACGCGCTGAAGCAGGACCAGGTGTCCGGAGCGTGGATTCTGCCGGTGATCCCGGGCGCCATGACCGGGTCGGACATCTTCACCCCGGAAGCGGTGGATCGGCTGCTCGACCTGCTTCGCCCGCACTTCGATGTGATCCTGCTGGATACCGCGCCGATCCTGGCGGTGGCCGACACCCGCGTCATCGCCGCCAAGGCCGATGCGGCCCTGCTCGTGGTGCTGTGGCGCAAAACGCCGGCCCGCGCCGCCGACGCCGCCGTCCAACTGCTGTTCGACGCCGGCGCCAACATCGCCGGGGCTGTACTGAGCTGTGTCGATCTGCGCCAACAGAGCCGTACCGGCTACGGCGACCGCGACTATTACTTCAACTCGGTGAAGAGCTATTATTTCAACTAAGCTGTAGCATTCCTGCTGGACTGTAATTTTCGACAGCCCTGCGGCTGCATGGTAAGAGATCCTTGACGAGAGGTTGGGTATGCTGTCTCCGGTTGTAGGGAGTGCTGGGCGCTGAAAGCGTCCTGAACGCGGAACGCCCGCGGAGACGGCCCTGCTCTCATTTTGGTGGGTGTAGTCTAATGCCGGATCCGGGTGTGCAGGTGGGTTCGCCCTTGCAGATTGCAGTGCGGGCCTGCCGCACGCACTTCATGAGCGCCGCGATATTCAGCGCCTTGCTGAATATCCTCTACCTCGCCCCAACCATCTACATGCTGCAGGTCTACGATCGCGTGGTGCCCACCCGCGGCGTGTTCACCCTGCTGTTCATGACCCTGATCTTCGCCTTCGCCGTGGCGACGCTCTCGGGCCTCGACTTCGTGCGCAGCCGCCTGTTGGTACGCGCCAGCCTGCGTCTCGACCGGCTGTTGGCGCCCCCGATCCTGAAGGCGCTGATCGGCCGGATCGACTCCACGCGATCCTCCCAGGCGCTGCGCGAGTTCGACACCCTGCGCGGCACCCTGACCGGCGCCGGCGTACTGGCGCTGTTCGATGCGCCCTGGTCGCCGATCTACATCATCGTCTGTTTCATGATCCATCCGGCCCTGGGTGGTCTGGCCCTGTTCGGGTCGCTGGCCTTGCTGGCCATCGCCTTCCTTAACGAGCGCGCCATCAAGGCGCCGCTGCAGCAGGCCACCGAGGCCAGCTCGAAGTCCTATCAATCGCTGGACCAGTCGACCTCGGCCGGCGGCGTGGTGCGCGCCCTGGGCATGGGCGACGCCCTGGTCGTGCGGCACATGCGCGATCGGCAGTACGCCTCGCACCTTTCGGCGGAGGCCAACTACGCGTCCGGCGGCTTCCTGGTCGCCACCAAGTTCACCCGCCTGCTGTTGCAGTCGGTGGCCTTGGGCCTCGGGGCCTTCCTGGCCATCGAGCAAAAGATTTCGCCCGGCGCCATCTTCGCCGCTTCGCTGCTGGTGACGCGCGCCATGGCTCCGGTCGAACAGGCCGTGGGCGCCTGGCGTAACGTGGTCCAGGCGCGCGCCGCCTGGAAGTCGGTGCACGACCTGCTGGCCGGCGCGCCGATGGAGGACAACCGCACCCTGCTGCCGCCGCCCACCGGGCACCTGGCGCTGGAGAACGTCTCGGTCCTCAACCCCAAGCGCGACCGCATCCTGGTGCGCGACGTCACCTTCTCGCTGCAGCCCGGCGAAGTCCTGGGCGTGGTCGGGCCGAGCGGCGCGGGCAAGTCCACCCTGGTCCGCGCCATCGTCGGCGCCATTCCCGTCGCCAACGGCGCGGTGCGTTTCGACGGCGCCGACGCCTCGGACTGGAACACCGACCAGCTGGCCCGTTACGTCGGCTATGCGCCCCAGGAGCCGACCCTGTTCGCCGGGACGGTCAAGGACAATATCGCCCGCTTCCAGACGCACTTGGTCGATGACAAGTCGGCGCTGGACGACGCAGTGATCCGCGCGGCCGTCGTCTGTGGCGCGCACGAATTCATCCTGCGCCTGCCCGACGCCTATGACACCCAGATCGGCTTCGGCGGCCTCGGCCTCTCGGCGGGCCAGGCCCAGCGCATCGCCCTGGCGCGCGCCATGTTCGGCGGGCCGCGGTTCGTGGTCATGGACGAGCCCAACGCTCACCTGGACGCCATGGGCGAGGCCGACCTGATCGAGGCGATCACCAACCTGAAGGCCGAGGGCGTCACCCTGATCATCGTCGCGCACCGCACAGGCGTGATTTCGGCCGCCGACAAGATGATGGTGATGCGCGAAGGCCGGATCGAGGCGTTCGGTCCGCGCGATGAGCTTCTCAAACTGGCGGAAAACCGCCGTCCGCCGCCAGATGCGGTTCTCGCGTCGAAAGCCGGTTCGGAGTAACGATCGTGAGCGAACTTCCCGCGTATCGCAAAGCCGGCTCGCTCGTGGCGAGTAGCGGCCTGGTCACCGCCGACCCCTTGATGAAGGACGAGCCCGCGCTGGAGCTGCGCCTGGGCGTCGGCATCGCCGTGCTGTTCTTTGTGCTGTTCCTGGGGTGGTCCATGTTCACCCGCCTGGACGCCGCCGCCGCCGCGCAGGGCACCATCGCGGTGGAGGGGCATCGCCAGACCATCCAGCACAAGGAAGGCGGCATCGTCGCCGCGATCAACGTCCATGAAGGCTCCCACGTTAAGGCCGGCGACGTGCTGATCAGCTTGGCGCCGGCGGATGTCGCGGCGTCGGAGCGGTCCATGGCTTGGCAGGTGATCGACCTGCAGGCCGAACGCGCCCGTCTTCAGGCTGAGCAGCGGGGCGAGGGCTCCGTCGCCGCCCCACCCGAGTTCGCGAACCTCACTGGCGCCGACAAGGAAGAGGCCGAGCGTGCGTTGCGCGCCCAGCAGGGCGAGTTGGTGGCGCGTTCGCGTTCGCTCGGCAGCCAGAAGGCCGTGCTGCATCAGCGCGGGGAACAGCTGGAAAAGGCGATCCAGGGTTACAACAACCAGATCACCGCCACCGACACCCAGAGCAAGCTGATCAATGACGAGCTGAACGGCACCAAGACCTTGGCCGCCCACGGCTATGCCTCTGAGAACCGGGTGCGGTCGCTGGAGCGCGACGACGCGGGCCTGACCAGCACGCGCGCCGATCTGGCCGCCAACGCGGCCCGGTCCCAGGCCCAGATCGGCGAGACCCAGATGCAGGCCCTGAGCCTGACCACGGACCGCGCCGAAAGCATCGCCAAGGACCTGCGCGAGACGGGCTTCCAGCTCGACGACCTGCTGCCCAAGCTGGCGGCGATCAAGCAACAGCTCGCCGAGATGCAGATCCGTGCGCCGACCAACGGCCAGGTCATGGGGCTCAGCGTCTTCACTGTGGGCGGCGTGGTCGCCCCGGGCCAGAAGCTGATGGAGATCGTTCCGGATCATGAGCCGCTGGTGATCGAGGCGCAGCTGGCCCCGACCAACACCGACGGGGTCTATGTGGGTCAGGAGGCTGAGGTTCGGCTGATCGCGCTCCACGACCGCGGCCTGCCGATCCTGAAGGGGACCATCACCCAGCTGTCCGCCGATAGCTTCGTCGATGAGAAGACCAGCCAGCACTACTACACCGCCCAGATTTCGGTGCCGGAGGCGGAGGTCCAGAAGATCGAGAAGGTTCGAGGCGTCAACGGCGGTCTGCGGGTTGGTCTGCCGGTGCAGGTGAACATCCCGCTGCGCAAGCGCACCGCATTCCAGTACATGACCGAACCCCTGACCCAGGCCTTCTCGCAGTCCTTCCACGAACAGTGAGATCGGCTCCGGAGGCCGGCGCTTAGCGTCGGCTTTCGAACTCAGGCTGAGACGAAGACGAGGGCTGGTGCGCGATGCGCATCAGTCCTCGTGTGCGTTCAGCGAGGCCCGTAGCGCGTCCGCCAGGTCGAAGAAGCGCTCGCGCACCTCGACCGCGTAGGGGTTGGCCTGTTCGATGGCCAGGAACACTGAGGGCGGGTCGTAGCGCACCATCTCCACCGCGCTCATCAGCTTGTCGAAGCTGGCGGTGGTCATGCGGGTGGGCAGGGGCTCCATCTGCACTAATACCTTGGCGATCAGGTGGGTCAGGCCCTGGACCACGGCGGCCTCGCGGTCGTGCGCCTCGGGCGTGGTGATGAACACGTGCAGGCCGAACGCCCGACGCAGGAACGCCGCGACGCGCCGCGCGCTGTCGCCGCGGATCGGGCACACCGCCATCTTCAGTCCGGCGATGCCGTTGCGCGCGCTCTGGGGCCCGAACAGGGGGTGAGTGCCGACGATCTCGACCGTGTCGGGCAACAGCTCGCGCATGATCCTGGCGGGCCCGACCTTCACCGAGCCCACGTCCAGCACCAAGGCGCCGGGCTGCAGGTGGGGCCGGATCTCATCGATGGCATCCGCCAGATGCGCGACCGGCATGGCCAGGATCACGATCGGGCAGGCGGCGACGGCGGCGAGGTCGGCGAAGCGAACCCCCTGGGCCTCGCCCGTGCTGGGTAGCGCCGGATCGAACGCAAGCAGGGGAAACCAGGCCTGCAGATGCTGCGCGGTCAGTCGACCAAAGGCCCCGAAGCCGATCAGGCCGATGGTGGGAGCGGTCTTGCTTCGGAAAAGCGGCATGACGGCCAACTTCCCCATCCGCCGGGGCGCCGTCCAGCAGGAATCGCCAGACGGGCCGCGGCGGCTGGGCCGGCGACCGGCGCCTGATCTAGGATAGGTGCGGGAAACTAGCGGCCCGGGCTAGCAATTCGGGCTGTGGTTCGTCGGCTAGAGCCACGGCGGGGGCGTCCATCACCGCCTTGAACGCCAGCTTGAACTTGGCCATCTCCTCGGGCGTGCCCACCGATACCCGTACCGCGTTCGGCCAGACCGGCCAGGTGCGGCCGATATAGATGTTCCTGCCCTTCATGGCGGCGATCACGCCCCGGCCGTTGCGACCGGTGTCGATCATGAAGCAATTGGTCTGGGGATCGCCGATCACCTTGTAGCCGCTGGCTTTCAGCCAGGCGAGGGTGTCGCGGCGGGTGTCGCCGATGATCTTCTTGCGGGCCGGGACCAGTTCCGGATCGAGCAGCGAGACCCGGGCCGCGGCCGAGCCGGTGATCGGCATGGCGTTCTGTCCGTAGGGGCGCAGCTTCTCCAGCAGGTCCGGGCGGCCCACCGCGAAGCCGCAGCGGATGCCGGCCATGCCGTAGATCTTGGAGAAGGTCCGCAGCACGATCAGGTCCTTGCCGGCCGCGACCATGTCCAGCACGTCTTCCGCGTCGGACAGGTGGATATACGCCTCGTCGATCAGCAGGATCGAGCCCTTGGGCTTGTTCTCGAGCGCCCAGACGATTTCCTGCTTGGCGGTGATCGTCCCGGTCGGGTTGTTGGGATTGCAGATATAAATGACGCCGGCCTTGGGATCGGCGGCGACCATGGCCTTGATGTCGTGGGCGTAGTCGGCGGTAAGGGCCACCTTGTTGACCTTGGCGCCGCTGGTCATGGCCGCGATCATGCCGGCCTCGTAGGACGGATCGGCGGTGACGAAGCTGCGATCGGGCGAGGTGAAGGCCAGCACCGTATAGTGCAGCGGCTCCGACGAACCGGCGTAGACGGCGACGTAGTCTTCTTTCAGCCCGTGCTGGGCGGCGAAGGTCTGGGTCAGCTTGTCGGTCTCGCCGAGCAGGTCGTAGCGGCCGCCGAGCGGGGCCATCTGGGCGATCGCTTCGCAGGCGGCCTTGCTGGGGCCGAGCGGGTTCTCATTGGCGTTGATCAGCACCGCGCCCGGCGGTGGCGGCGTACGCGCCTGACCGTGCAGCGCCATGCCGGAGGGGGTCTTGGTCTGGGCGGCGAAGGCGAGGTGCGCCTCGGTCAGGATCGGGGTGGCGGCGACCAGGGCGGCGCCGCGCAGGAACATGCGGCGGGCGCTCGACGCAACGTCGGTATCGGAATCGGGCATGGGCGTTCCTTGGCGCTTGAGGTTGGGGAAAGACGCAAAGCACGGAACTCACGGGACGGTGCGCCTGCGACAGCGGCCGGAGCAACTGGATTCGTCCCTGGACGCCTGGGCGGGCCCTGGTCTGCACACCACGCGTCCAGGCTCCGCGCGAATCATTGGCTGGGAGCGCAGGCGACTTCAGCCACCTGCGCCCTCAGGCCTCATGGGCGGTTATTTGCTGCGGACCGCGATCGCCTCGACTTCCAGCAACGCCCAGGGGGCCGCCAGGGCGGCGACCTGGAAGGCCGAGCGGGCCGGTTTGTTGGGCTGCTCCGCCGTGCCGAAGTACTTCACGTATTCCGACTGCATGCCGGCGAAGTCGAGCTTGCCGGTCTTGGGATCGGGGCCGAGGAACACGGTCAGCTTGACCACGTCCTTCATATCCAGGCCCTGGGCCTGGAGCGCTTTCTGGATCTTGGCGAAGACGCTGGCGGCCTGGGTCTTGGTGTCGCCGTACTCGGCGGGCGAGCCCTTTGAGGCGTCGGCTGGAGTGACCGGATCGGCGAGCTGGCCGCTGAGATAGAAGGTGTCGCCGGCCCAGACGCCCAGGGCGATGGCGGCTTTTTCGGTCTGGATGTGCTTGACCAGGGTCTGGGCGCGGGCCCCGCCGGAGGCGGCCATGATCGCTGCGGCCAGGAGCGACGCAGGTAGGGCGGCGATCATCTTCATTCGAACTCTCCTATGAACCTGAGTTGGGGCGAGGCGGCGAGCGGGCTTAGTGAGCTTGCAGCGCCGCGCCGGCGTTTTCGGAGTTCCCGGCCCCGCCGCGCTGGTGCGCTACGATCGCCGGAGTGATCGGCGCGGCGTGATTGCCCCAGGCCGAGCGGACGTAGGTCAGGATGGTGGCGATCTGGACGTCGGACAGGTCGTTGCGGAACGTGGGCATCCCGCCGCGTCCGTTGAGCACCGTGGTCACGACCGGCTGGGGCGGCCCTTGGACGAACCTGTTGCCGGCCAGGGCGGGAAACGCGCCGGGGACGCCCTTGCCGGTAAGCTGATGGCAGGCCGAGCAGTTCTGGGCGAACAGGGCCTGGCCGTTCAATTCGGGACCCGCGGCCGAAACGAGCATCGTAACGGCGCCTGCCAGCATGAGGGTGGACAGCGGCATTCCTTGAACTTTCTCCTGGAGTGAGTGGGCAAAAGTGGTCAGGCGGTTCAGGCCGCCTGGACTCGCTTATGCAGCTTGGAGATCTGCTGCCACGCGGATTCGATGCCGCCTTCCTGCCAGCCGGTCAGATAGCTCAGGTGTTCGCCGGCCAGGTAGATGCGGCCGTCCGGCTCGCACAGCACCGGATAGTCGTCGCGCCGGGCCGCGTCGCTCCACTGCGCCCAGCCGCCGAGGTTGTATTGCACGCGGTGCCAGGCGATGGAGAAGCTGCTCTCGGTGTTCTCGGCATATTGCGGGAACACCTTCTGGCCCGCGGCCACGGCGAAGGCCTGGCGTTCGGCCGGGGTCTTGGCGCTGACCTTGGCCGCGTTGGCGCCGAACTGGTAGTAGCCCAACAGCACGCCCTTCTGGCCGAGCCAGCCGGTGGAGGGCAGGGCGATGCTGCCGATATCCGGGTCGTCGAAATAGACGTGGCCGCCATAGATGGCGTGGTCGTCCTCCCAGAACCGGCGCTTCATCTGCAGGCCGATCTTGCCGACCAGGGCGTAGGAGACGCCGGCCACCGCCTGCTTGAAGCGGGGCGACACCTGCATGTCGATGTTGCGCAGCACCGACAGCGGGATGGCGCAGATGCAGTAGTCGGCGGTGACGACGCCACGCTGGCCCTTGGCGTCGACATAGGTCACCTCGACCTTGTTGGCGTCCTGGGCGATCTTCTCCACCACGTGCTCGTAGCGGATGGTGGGCTTGAGGTTGCGCGCGAAGGCGAAGGGCAGTTGGTCCATGCCGCCGGCGGGCTGGAACATGGTGCGCTGCTGATCGAAATCGGCCACCGAGCGCAGCACCTTCCAGGTATCGGACTGCAACACGTCGCTGAGCGCATAGGGCGTGGACGGGACGCCAGGGGTGAGGCCCGCACCCGGATCGACCTCATAGCCGCGTCCAGCTGTGCCGATGTAGCGGAAGTCCTTGGCCGTCAGGTAACCCTCGTTGCGCAGGTAGTCGAGGAACAGCTCGCGGTCGCCGGCCGACATCTGCTGGTCGAGCGCGCCTTGATTGACCTGCTTGGCCAAGATCTCGGATGCGTAGCCCCGCGCGTCGGCGGCGATGTGCTGCTTGCGCACGGCCTTGCCGGCCAGCGGGCCCGAGCCCTTATCGAAGTAAAGGTAGCTGTGGTCGTTGTCGTTGTTGAACAGCTCGACCGGCACGCCGAACTTCTTGGTGTAATGCAGGTAGCCGCGGTGGTGATACGGGATCCGCCAGGGGCCGGCGTTGATGTAGAGGCCGTCGTCGAAATCGCAGACCTGTTTCTCGCCGCCCAGCTCGGTCAGCTCCACGCCCTTGCGGGCGGTGTAGGAGCGGCCGCCGACCCGGTTGCGCGCCTCCAGCAAGGTGACATCGTAGCCGGCGTTGGACAGTTCATAGGCCGAGGTCAGGCCCGCCACGCCGGTGCCCAGGATCACCACCTTCCTGCCGCGCGCGCCGCCGGACAGACTGGGCGGGGCGGCCACGGCCGACTCGATGCCGAAGCCAAGCGCGCTCATGCCGGCCATGACCAGGGCGGTCCCGCCCACGCCTCCGAGACGTTCCAGAAAGTTGCGGCGGCTAAGCGGCATGGCGACGGGATCGATCATCAGCACGTCCTTCCCTCAGGAACTGCAAGCGCGGTGCGCAACACCGTTGTCCATGGACATATCAAACGCCGTCAGCCGACCAAGGCGCGGCTCCGAAGAACAAGGAATGGGCGAACGTTTTGTATATCGAGCCTAACAATTGGGCTTGGCGTGATTAAATTGTGGATTTTGGCGATCTGCGTGATCGAAATTAGATAATTCTCCAATGGAAAGCGCCCGGTTGCGTCGAGGCGCAACCGGGTTTGTTTCTTAAATCGAATATTGAATGCGGTGAATGCTTTATATCTGCGCGCCGCAAAGATGAGGTCGGCCCGCCCTATGCCAATGGTATTGAGCGGGCCGGACAGGCTTAGAAGGTCAGGGTCACGCGGCCATAGTAGTAGCCGCCGTTGATCCCGAACGGCGAGAACGACGGGTACTTGCTGACCGCGGCGTTATCGTCGGCCCGGATGTAGGACTCCACGAGGTTGGAATTCAGCTTGTCGGGGTACTGGTTGAAGATGTTGTTGGCGCCGATGGCGATTTTCAGGTTCGCCAGAATCTTGTAATCGACCTCCAGGTCGGTGATCGCCGTCGGATTGATCGTGCTGCGATACTCGACGCCGTCGTCTCCGAGGTTCACTTGCGAGGATTCGCCGTAGATGGTCTCGCGCAGGTTCACGCTCCACTTGTCCAGCGTCCAATAGGCGTTGCCCATGAACTTGAACTTGGGCGAGGAGTCTTCGAGCGTCGATAGCGCGGTCTCGTCGTAGAGCACCTGGGGCGCGATCGAGGCGGGCGAGGGGGCGATGTGGGTGACGTTGGTGGTGTTCAGGGCGCCGGTCAGCGACCAGTCGACGTGGCCCCAGCCGCCGTAGTTCTCGGAATAGGTGACGACAAATTCCGCGCCGGTGGTGGCGGTGTCCATGCCGTTGGCGAAGATGTCGATGCCGGTCTGGCTCACGCCGCTGTCGAAGGAGAAGCCGTTGGCCGCAAGTGCTGCGCCCACCGCCGCGGAGTTGACGCCGGAGGGGTCGCCGGTGGCGTAGATGTCGCCGCTGCCGACGATGCGGTTGTCGATCTTGATGTAGTAGGCGTCCAGGGTGGCGGTGACCTTGGGCAGCGGGTGGGCGACGAAGCCGAGGCTGAAATTGGTCGAGGTCTCTGGCTTCAGGCCGTCGATCCCGAGCAACTTGGCGCCCACTGAATCGGGCGCGAACTGACCGAAGGCTGTGGTCGGGCCGACATTGACGTTGGTGTAGTACTCCTCGGCCAGGGTCGGGGCGCGGAAGCCGCTGCTGACGGTGCCGCGGATGGCGAATTCCGGCGTGAGGTCGTAGCGGGCGGTGAGCTTGCCGACCGTGGCGTCGCCGAAGTCAGTGTAGTGCTCGTAGCGACCGGCGGCGTCCAATTGCAGGTGCTCGATCGGCTTTAGGGCGAGGTCGCCATAGACGCCGACGTTGTCGCGGCCGTGCTTGCCGGCGGAGATCGGCGCGTAGCCCGGGAACGACTGGGCGCCGCCGTCGACGTAGGACGACGGCTCGCCGGCGTCGATCTGGTAGCTGTCGTGGCGATATTCGGCCCCGAACGCCACCGTCAGCGGGCTGGCGAAGATCCCCAGATCGACGTCCTTGCTGACGTCGAAGTTGCTGGTCAGCTGGCTGGCGGTGAAGGCGCCGTCATTGAAGTCGGTCTGGGTCGAGCCGGCCGCGGCCAGGGTGTCGTTGGCGCTGCCTTCGGTCGAGATATTGTCGTGGTCCTTGCCATAGGTGGTCGACAGGTTCAGGTGCCAGCCGGCGATGGTGTCGCGCACGCCGACGGCGAATTGGTAATCGTCCTCCATGATCTCTTCCTTAGGGTTGAACCCGTCGGGCCAGATGGTGGGGGCGCGGCTCGGGACGCGCGTATTTTCGAACGCCTGGGCGTTCTTGTGGCCGTAGGTGCCGAAGCTGTAGATCTCGCCGTCGTCGCCGAACTTATAGCCGGCGTCGTAGGAGGCGATGTTCAGGTGATACATCGCGTCGCCAGAAATCTGGTTGACGTTCGGATAGCCGCTCAGGCCCGTGATCGCTGCGTTCGCGCCGCCGGGGCCGACGTTGTCGTATCCGTCGTGGTTATAGAAGCGCGGGTCGACGTTGCCGCGGTTGCTGTGGCCATGGAAACGCGAATCGAAGGTGACGTTGAAGTAGCCGTTCTCGATCGGTTCGAAGCCCCAGTTGCCGGTGATGTCGCTGGTGGCGCCGCCGCCGTCATAGTAACCGCCCCCCGTGGCGCTGAGATTTCCACCCGAGGTGTTCTTCTTCAGGATGATGTTGACCACCCCGGCGATGGCGTCGGTGCCGTATTGGGCCGCCGCACCGTCGGTGAGGACTTCGACGTGGTCGATGGCGTCTACGGGAATGAAGTTCAGGTCGGCCGCCGCCCCGCCCTGGAATGTCCCGCCGAGCACGGCCAGGTTGGCGGTGCCGTGACGGCGCACGCCGTTGACCAGCACCAGGGTGTCGTTGGGGCTCAGGCCCCGTAGCGCGGCCGAAAGCGTGACGTTGGCGAGGTCGCCGCCGACCGCCTGGGCGTTGAGGGACGGGACGTTGGCGGCCAGGGCGCTGACCAGGTCCGGCGGCCCGACCCGTTGCAGCGCCTGGCTGCCGATCACCTGAATCGGCGCGGCGCTGTCGGCGGCCTTGACCCCGGTCTGGCGCGTGCCGGTGACGATGACTTCGGTGACGGCGCCGCCGCTGGTTGACGGATCAGCGGGCGCGGCGGCCGCGGCGGCCGTGGTGGCGACGCTGGCGGCGGCTGCGCCTGTGGCGATGCTCGCGATCTTCTGGGTGGCGACCGGCTGGGCGTCTTGCGCGCTCGCCGTATGAGTCGTGGAAAGAAGAGCAATTGCACTGACGCTGTAGATGAGTTTGTTCATGCAGAAGGTCCCCTCGGTTGTGATTATTTCGACTGAACAATTCCTCCGCAGTGCAATTTTCTTCTTGATTGGCGTAGCTTCGCTCTGGCCGCCATCGTGAAAGAAGGTGGCCGATGCGGGCGATATTCGTTGGGCATGCAGTTGCGGAGTCCGTTCGCCGAGAGGCAAGCGGGAGGTTGCAGGTCTGCGATATGCTCAGCAGGCGAAAGCGCTATTTTCGTTACGCACTTCGACTGAAATTGTTGGAATCTTTTCCGCACGCACCGACGAAACACGCCGAGCGCAGTCGATCTAAGCTTTGCGTGGACAGTGCATGTTTTGCGATCTCGCCCCGGTTACATGCTTATCACGACGAGGTGTGATCGATGACTCAAGGGCTATATGCGCGCCCAGGGGGAAAGCCCGAGCCTTGCACAAAACTTTAACATTCGGGCATCGCGAGCGTTGTGCTTTGCAGCAATGAGCCTTGTTTGGACGTATTCAGTCGCGCCATCGGTTATTCGAGGGCGTGCCCGACGCGGGGTTGATCTGGGCCAGCGTCGTCTATGCTCCGATCATCCGGCGCATCCGCACCACTGGCAGCGCCTCTCCATTGGGCAATTGCACGTCAAACCGCTCGATTCCTGAAAATCCGCGCTTCTGGTACAACTTTTCACCGGTAAGCGTGGCGACCAGTTCAAGTTCGACAAAGCCCTGGCGTCTTGCAGCGTTTTCGCAGGCTTCCAGGATCAGGCTGCCGAGGCCGCGCCGGGCGTGCGCCGGGTCGATGAAGAAGGCGCGGATACGGGCTGGATCGACGCCGGGCTGCAACAGGCCGTCGTCCTTGCTGGCGACGTGGTCGCCGCCGAACAGGGTCTTGCGCCAGCTCCATCCGCCGCAGCCCAGGATTTCGCCGTCCTGTTCAGCGACGAAGTAGGCGCCGTCGTCGATCAGGCGGGTGTCGACCCCGAACACCGTGCCTAGGGCGCCGTCCATCTGGGCGTGGGTGTAGTCCTGGTCCTGCAGGCCATGCACGGACCTTTCGATCAGGGCGGCGATGGCGTCGGCGTCGTCGCGCCGGGCCAGGCGCAGCGTCACGGCGTTTGGGGCGTCAGTCTGCTGGGTCATCTACACGTTCCCGATGTCGCGACAGCATGGCGGGACGATTCCAGCCGGACAATAGCGCCCCGCCCGGTGAGGCGTTCGGTGGGCGCTATGATGCTTCCAGGGGCGCCGCCAAGGTTCTAAGGATCGAGGTTCGACGGTCGAGACTGGAAGTGGGGGCGTGCGTGCGAACTCTTGGCGCAATGGCGGTGCTGGCGGCGCTGGCGATCGGCTCCACCCAGGCCAAGGCCCAGGATCGGCCGCGGGGCGACTCGGCGCGCCCTAAGGCCGAGGCCGCCCGTGTCAGCATCGTGCGCGACGACTGGGGCATCGCCCACGTGCACGGTCATACCGATGCGGACGCTGTGTTCGGCATGGTCTACGCCCAGGCCGAGGACGACTTCAACCGGGTCGAGACCAACTACCTCAACGCCATGGGGCGGCTGGCCGAGGCGGAGGGCGAGGGCGCCGTCTGGCAGGACTTGCGGATGAAGCTGTTCATCGACCCCCAGGTGCTGAAGGCCGACTACGCCAAGAGCCCGACCTGGCTGAAGGCTCTGATGGACGCCTGGGCCGACGGGCTGAACTACTACCTGGCGACCCATCCCGAGGTGAAGCCGCGGGTGATCGCCCACTTCGAGCCCTGGATGGCCCTGAGCTTCACCGAGGGCAGTATCGGGGGCGACATCGAGCGGGTGTCGCTGAACGAACTTCAGGCCTTCTACGACAAGCCTGCAGTGGTGGGCACGCGCCAGACCGGTTCGCCCTACAAGTTCGCCGAGGCGGCCCAGACCCGGTTCGTCGAGCCGACGGGATCGAATGGCATGGCCATCGCCCCGTCCAACACCGTCGACGGCCACGCCCTGTTGCTGATCAACCCGCACACCTCGTTCTTCTTCCGCTCGGAACTGCAGATGTCGAGCGACGAGGGCCTGGACGCCTATGGGGCTGCGACCTGGGGTCAGTTCTTCCTGTACCAGGGCTTCAACCCGCACATCGGCTGGATGCACACCTCCAGCACCGTCGATGCGGTGGACGAGTTCGCCGAGACGGTGGCGATGCACGACGGCGTGCTGTCCTACCGCTATGGCGCGGCCTGGCGTCCGGTCGAGGTGTCCAAGATCGTCGTCCCTTACCGCACGGCCTCGGGCGAGATCGCCTCGCGCACCTTCACCGTCTATCGCACCCACCATGGGCCGATCGTGCGGACGGCGGACGGCAAGTGGATCGCCCTCGCCCTGATGAACAAGCCGCTGGAAGCGCTGAGCCAGTCCTACCTGCGCACCAAGGCCAGCGACTACGCCTCGTTCCTGAAGGTCGCCCAGGACTTCCAGGCCAACTCCTCCAACAACACCATCTTCGCCGACGACAAGGGCGAGATCGCCTATCTGCACCCGCAGTTCATTCCTAAGCGGGACGACCGCTTCGACTACACCCTGCCGGTGGATGGCGCCGATCCCGCCACCGACTGGAAGGGGCTAACGCCGCTGGAGCAGACCCCGCATCTGCTGAACCCGCCCAACGGCTGGATCATGAACACCAACAACTGGCCCTATTCGGCGGCGGGCGAGTACAGCCCCAAGCAAAAGGATTTCCCGCGCTACATGGACACCGTGGGCGAGACGCCGCGCGGGCTGCATGCGCTGCGGGTGCTCACGGGACGCCGCGACTTCAGCTTGGAGGCATTGAACAAGGCGGCGTTCGATTCCTATCTGCCGGCCTTTGCGCGGCTGATCCCGATCCTGGTCCAGGCCTATGACCAGACGCCCGCCGCCGATCCGCTGAAGGCCCAGCTGAAGGATCAGGTCGAGGCGCTGCGCCGCTGGGACGACCGCTGGGGGCTGGACTCGAGCGAGACTTCGCTGGCGGTGTTCTGGGGCGAGGCGCTGTGGAAGGTGTCGGCGGCCCCGGCCAAGGCGGCGCGGATGTCGATCTATGACTGGATGGCCGATCACACCACGCCCGCCCAGAAGCTGCAGGCCCTGGCCGAGGCCAGCGATCGCCTGACCCAGGACTTCGGATCGTGGCGCACGCCCTGGGGGCGGATCAATCGATTCCAGCGCGTGAACGACGATATCCAGCCACACTTCAGCGACGCCGATCCCAGCATCCCGGTGCCCTTCACCTCCAGCCAGTGGGGTTCGCTGGCCTCGTTCGGAGCCCAGCGCTATCCGGGGACCAAGAAGTACTACGGGACCAAGGGCAACAGCTTCGTGGCGGTGGTGGAGTTTGGGCCCAAGGTGCGCGCCGTGGCGATCACCGCGGGTGGCGAGAGCGGACGTCCGGGATCAAAGCACTTCGATGACGAGGCGCAGCGCTACACCACCGGCGCCCTGCGCGAGGTCTATTTCTATCCCGAGCAGCTCGAGGGCCACACCGAGCGCAGCTACCATCCGGGGGAATAGGGACGCCCGGCTGAGGCTCTATTGCGGCCGCTTGTAGATCGTCCCCTCCTTCATCACGAAGGCGACGTGGCGGATCGCGCTGATGTCGGCGGTGGGGTCGCCCTGCACCGCGATGATGTCGGCCAGATAGCCGGCGTGCAGGTGGCCCAGGCGGTCGGACTGGCGCAGGATCTTGGCGTCGGTGGCGGTGGCGGCGAGCAGGGCCTCGGTCGGGGTCATGCCGTCGCGCACCATCCAGTCCAGCTCACGCCAGTTGTCGCCGTGGGTGAACACGCCCACGTCCGAGCCACAGCCCACCGTCACCCCCAGCTTGCGCGCCAGGGCGAAGGCGCGGGCGGCGTTCTGCATGGCGGGCGTCGGCTGGGACTGGCCGGGCGCATAGTGCTGGAAATAGATTGCGACCGCCTCGGTGGCGGTCAGGGTCGGCAGGTAGGCGATCCCCTGCTTGGCCATCAGGGCGAAGGTCGCGGCCGTGCCGTTGTAGCCGTGCTCGATGGTGTCCACCCCGGCCAGGGCGGCGCGACGCATGCCTTCGTCGGACGAGGCGTGGACCGCCACCGGCCTGCCTTCCGAGTGCGCGGCCTCGACCAGGGCCTTCAGTTCGGCCTCGCTGAAGGTGGGCTGGGTCGAGCCGTCAGGGCCGACGCGATAGTCGGCATAGACCTTGATCCAGTCCGCCCCCGCCGCCGCCTGTTCGCGCGCAGCCTTGACGATCTCATCGACGCCGGTGGCTTCCTGGGCGCCCTGGGTCAGGTCCACCGCGCCGGGATAGTTGCGCCGCGCCGGGCCGTAGGCCCCGGTGGCGACGATGGCGCGGGTGGCCACGAACAGGCGCGGGCCGGGGACGATCCCCTGTTCGATCGCCTGCTTCAGCCCGACGTCTGACGCGCCCGCGCCCTCGGTGCCCAGGTCGCGCAGGGTGGTGAAGCCCGCCATCAAAGTCGCGGCCGCCTGATGTCCCGCTCGCACGGTGCGCAGCGCCAGCGGCTCCTTGATCACCTGATCGTCCCAGGAGGTCTCGTTATAGGGATGCAGGAACAGGTGAGAGTGGATGTCCATCAGTCCCGGCAGCAGCGTGGCGTCGGGCAGGTTCACCACCTCGGTACCCATCGGGGCTGAGACCTGGGCCTCCGGGCCGACGGCGGCGATCCTGTTCCCCTCGACCAGCACCACCCAGCCGGGATGAACGATCCCGTCGTCGGCGGTGAACACGCGAGCCGGTTTGAGCAGGACGGCAGGTTCGGCTGCGTGAGCCAGCGTTCCGGCCAGCAGCGCCAGCAGCGAGGCGCCCAGCGCCGCCCTTGCAACCCGTGACTTCATCCGCCCCCCTCGACATCGCGGCGGCAGGGGAGCGGAGTTTGGCGCGGGCGTAAAGGGCTCCGATTTGCCTAGAAAACCATCCGCGCCGCATGCTTAAGCCTAATTTCCGGGCGATGGAGCCGAATGCCGTTCTGCACGCTTGAGCAGCGGGGTGCATAGCTGAGCGATTTGATCAGATCGCCTCCGGTGATTGGGCGCTGAACATGCTGGCTTTCGACGAGATGTACGGCGCACCGGCGGATCAGACGCCGGACGTGCGCCAGGGATATGCGGCGGTGCAACGCTGGCTGGACGAGACGCCGCAAGGGCTTCTCGCCGCCCGCCGCCAGCAGGCCGAACTTCTGTTCCGCAGGATCGGCATCACCTTCGCCGTCTATGGCGAGGCGGAGGCCGAGGAACGGCTGATCCCCTTCGACATCATCCCCCGCATCCTGACGCAAAAGGAATGGGCGGGCATGGAGCGCGGCCTTGTGCAGCGGGCCCGGGCGCTGAATGCTTTTTTGGCGGACATCTACGGCCCGCGCGAATGCCTTCGCGCCGGGATCGTCCCGGCCGACCTGGTGCTGCGCAATCCCCAGTTCCGGCTGGAGATGGTCAACCAGCCGCCGCCGCACGGCATCTATGTCCACATCGCCGGGATCGACCTGGTGCGCACCGGGCCGGACGACTTCTACGTACTGGAGGACAACTGCCGCACCCCGTCGGGCGTCTCCTACATGCTGGAGAACCGGGAGGTGATGATGCGCCTGTTCCCGGACCTGTTCGCCCGCCATCGCGTGGCGCCGGTGGAGACCTATACCGACGCTTTGTTGACCACCCTGCGCACCACCGCGCCCGCCCGCGCTCCGGCCGATCCGACCGTGGTGCTGCTGACGCCGGGGCTGCACAACTCGGCCTTCTACGAGCACAGCTGCCTGGCCGATAAGCTGGGTGTGGAGCTGGTCGAGGGGCGCGACCTGTTCGTGCAGGACGAGGTGGTGTTCATGCGCACCACCGAGGGCGCCAAGCGGGTGGACGTGATCTACCGCCGCCTGGACGACGACTTCATCGATCCGCTGGTGTTCCGCCCCGACAGCATGCTCGGCGTGCCGGGGCTGATGAGCGCCTACCACGCCGGCAACGTCACCCTGGCCAATGCGCCGGGGGCGGGCGCGGCCGACGACAAGGCGATCTACAGCTATATGCCCGAGATCGTGCGTTTCTTCACCGGCGAAGAGCCGATCCTGAAGAACGTGCCGAGCTGGCGCTGCCGCGAACGCGATTCCCTGACCTATGTGCTCGAGCACCTGCCGGATCTGGTGGTGAAGGAGGTCAACGGCTCGGGCGGCTACGGCATGCTGGTGGGTCCCACCGCCTCGAAGGCGGAGATCGAGGCCTTTCGCGCGCGCCTGCTGGCCGAGCCCGAGGGCTTCATCGCCCAGCCGACCCTGGCCCTGTCCACCTGTCCGACCTTTGTCGACAGCGGGGTGGCGCCGCGGCACGTGGATCTGCGCCCCTTCGTGCTGAGCGGTGCGGACGAGGTGCGAATAACCCCGGGCGGCTTGACCCGGGTGGCGTTGAAGGAGGGGTCGTTGGTGGTCAATTCCAGTCAGGGCGGCGGAACCAAGGACACCTGGGTTCTGGACGCCTGATCGATGCTGTCCCGCACCGCCGACGCCCTGTTCTGGACCGCGCGCTACATGGAGCGCGCCGACTATCTCGCCCGCCTGCTGGAGACGGCGCTGCGCTCGACCTCGCTGCCGGCCAGCTATGGCGGCTCCGCCACCGAGTGGGAAAGCGCGGTGGCCTCCGCCGGCGCGGCCGAGCAGTTCTACGCCCGCTATGGCGACGCGACCGAAGAGACCGTGCGCGACTGGCTGGCCTTCAGCCCCGACTACTCGTCCTCGATCCGCAACTGCCTGCTGACCGCGCGCAACAATGCTCGCGCGGTGCGCACCGCCCTGACGCCGGAGATGTGGGAGGCGATCAGCGACACCGCCGTCGAGCTGGCCCGGTTCGAGAGCGGCAGGATGAACACCGAGGAACTGATCCGCTTTCTGGAGTGGGTGAAGGCGCTGGTGCGCGCCTTCGACGGGGCGGCCCGCCGGACCATGCTGCGCAACGATGTCTATTGGTTCGTGCGCATGGGCGGCGCGATCGAGCGGGCCGACAACACCGCCCGCATCCTGGACGTGAAGTACCATATCCTGCTCCCCGAACATGAGCGCGTGGGCGGGTCGCTGGACTACTTCCAGTGGTCCACCATCCTGCGCGAGGTCTCGGCCAACACCGCCTATCGCTGGGTCTATCGCCAGAGCGTCAAGCCCTGGCTGGTGGCGGACCTGCTGATCCTGAACCGGCAGATGCCGCGGTCCCTGGCCAGCTGCTATGAGGTGATCGCGCGCCAGACCGACCTGCTGGCCGAGGCCTATGGCCGGCGCGGACCGAGCCAGCGGCAGGCGCGTTCGATCCTGGCACGACTAACCTGCGCGCGGATCGAAGACATCTTCCAGTCCGGCCTGCACGAGTTCATCACCGGTTTTCTCGATGACAACTGCAAGCTCGGCTCGGCCATCGCCGAGCAGTATCTCAGCTAGCCGGCGGGACGGGGGAACCGATGCGCGTCCACGTGGACTACGTGACCCGCTACGACTACGACGCGCCCGCGCGCCTGATCCAGCAGGTGCTGCGCCTGACGCCGCGGCCGCACGAGGGCCAGCATGTGCGCGAATGGCGGCTGGAGGTCGACGCCGACGGCCGGCTGCGGGCCGGGGAGGATGCGCTCGGCAACCTGACCCACACCCTGTCGGTGGCTGGGCCGATCCGACGGCTGCAGGCGCGGGTGACCGGCGAGGTCGACACCTTTGACACAGGCGGCGTCGTGCGGGGCGCTGTGGAGCGGTTTCCGCCCGACGTCTTCCTGCGCGACACCCCGCTGACCCATTGCGACCCGGCCCTGCAGGTCTTCGCCACCGAGGTTGGGCGTATGGGCCCGACGCCGCTGACCCGTCTGCACGCCTTGCTGGCCGAGGTGCATCAACAGGTGGCGTTCGACACCAATCCGACCGACTCGGCCACCTCGGCGGCGCAGGCCTTCGCGATGAAGAAGGGAGTGTGCCAGGATCTCAGCCATATTTTCATCGCCACCGCCCGCCTGATGGGAACCCCGGCGCGCTATGTGTCCGGCCACCTGGCGCGCCAAGACGGCCAGATCGACCAGGAGGCGGCGCATGCCTGGGCCGAGGCCTATGTCGAGGAACTGGGTTGGGTCGGCTTCGACGCCGCTAACGGCATCTGCCCGACCGAGGCCTATGTGCGGGTCGCGATCGGCCTCGATTATCTGGGCGCAGCGCCGGTGCGCGGCAGCCGCTATGGCGGCGGCGGCGAACAGATGGACGTGAAGCTGCGCGTATCGCCGGGCCAATAAACCCGGGTTTCGAGGCCGGTCCGGGCCTGAACTCTCGAAAAACGAGCCTTCTTACCCCGTGCGGATCAGTCTATCTGGACCGCAAGGCTAAAGAGCCGCCGGGAGGAACGGGCCATGACCTACTGCTGCGGCCTTCTGTTGAGGGACGGCCTGGTTATGATCGCCGACACCCGCACCAACGCCGGGGTCGACAACATCTCGGTGTTCCGCAAGCTGCACACCTTCGAGGGACCGGACCGCTTCGTGGCTGTCGCCACGGCGGGCAACCTGTCGGTCACCCAGTCAGTGCTGAGCGTGATGCAGGCGGGCGTGCACGATCCAGCGACCGACGAGGTGCGCAGCCTGCTCACCGCGCCGGACATGTTCGCCGCCGCCCAGTTGCTCGGCGACACGGTGGCTAGCATCCGCAAGAAGATCGCTGCAGCGACCGAGCCCGACATCTCGGCGGACGTGACCCTGCTGATGGGGGGGCAGATCGCCGGCCAGCCGATGCGGTTCTTCCTGATCTACAGCGAGGGCAACTTCTTCGAGTGCCTGCCCGACACGCCCTATCTGCAGGCCGGCGAGACCAAGTACGGCAAGCCGATCCTGCTGCGGTCGGTCAATTACGAGACCGACCTGTACGAAGCGCTGAAGGTGGCGCTGGTCTCGTTCGACAGCACGTTGAAGTCCAACCTGGCGGTCGGGATGCCGATCGACCTGCTGGTGCTGCGCCGTGACGAACTCAGCCCCGAGCTGGTCCATCGCATCGAGGTCGGCGACAGCTATTTCCACGATCTGGGCGAGCGCTGGTCCATGGCGCTGCGAAACGCCATCCAGGACATCCCGCCCGTGCCCTACGGCGACGACTGAGCGGGCTCAGCCGGTTCGCGCCCAGTCCCCCAAGGGCTGAGATCAACGCAGCTTCCACTGAAACGGCACGTCCACGGTGGTGTTGGGGCCATAGGCGCCGGCGGCCAGCTTGAAATACTTCGCCGCCTGGACGGTGGCGTCGCCGAAGCCGAACCCGGCGGGGTGTTCGATCAGCGCTTCGCAGTTCTGCAGGTCGCCGCTGCGCTTCACCTGGCAATGCACCAGGGCGAAACCGCCCTGCTTGGTCTTGGCGGCCTCGGCCGGATAGAGGCCGGCGATCTGGGCGCCGTTGGGGAGATGGGTCCAATGGGCCTGGCTGAGGTCGATCGGGCCATCCGTCATTGCTTCCTGGGCGCCCGGGACCTGGGCGACCGGGGCCTCAGTGACAGGAGCCTCAGTGACAGGAGCCTCAGTGACAGGGGCCCCAGTGACAGAGGCCGGGGCGATCGCCGCAGGCTTGGACTGTGTGATCGACTGGCAGCCGGCGAACGCGGTCGCCACCAGCGCCAGGGACAGGCTTTTCAACCCGAAGGCGCCTTTGGGACTGATCCGAACCGGAAGCCTCCGGCCGGTGTGGAGCGCCTGTGTCAGGAAGGGACGTTCTGATGCCATGTTCCAACCCAAGCAAGAAGCAGGCCCCGCGCGAGGCGCGACGGGGATCTCAGGTCGGGCCGAAGCCGGCGGGCCAAAGAAGTTAGTGCGGGGGCGCCGCCGACTGCCGCTCCACCAGGGTGTAGGGCATGATCAGGTCGGTCGCCTCCGCCACGTCCTTCTCGCCGCTGCGAATCTCGACCAGCAGCAGGCGGATGGCGGCGGCGGCCATTTCAGAGATCGGCTGGCGCACGGTGGTCAGGGCGGGCCACAGGGTGGTGGCGACCGGCGTGTCGTCGAAACCGACCACGGTCAGCTCGTCGGGAAGATTGATACCGCGCCGGTGCGCCACGGTGATCACCGCGGCGGCCATGTCGTCGTTGCTGGCGAAGATCGCGGTAGGCTTGTCCGCGGCGTCGAGCAGCTTTTCGGCGGCGGCGAGGCCAGAACCGAAGCTGAAGTCGCCTTCCACCACCGTGGCCCGGGCGTCGTCGGCCTCGACCAGCGCCGCCTGGAAGCCGGCGAGGCGCTCGGTGCTGGCGGACTGGTCGGGCGGTCCCTCGATGAAACCGATCCGCCGGTGGCCCAGGTCGAGCAGGCGCTTGGTCATCTCGAACGCAGCCTGGCGGCCATTGACCCGCACGCACGACAGGCCATCGCGAGGCCGGCCGCTGGACACTGAGACCGAGGCGATCCCCGCTTCACGGACCCCGTCGCAGATCACGCCGCGCTCGCTGAATGGCGGCGGCAGCACCACGCCGGTCGGCGCGCTTTCCAGCAGGCGGTCGAGCGAGGCCTGTTCGGTCTCGGCTGATCCCTCGTTCCATTTCACCAGCAACAGCTGGGCGTTGGCGCCGGCGGCTTCGTCCAGGGCGCCGACCAGGAATTCACTGAGATAGGCCGAAGTCTGTTTGCCATAGAGCACGGCGATGCGGATCTGCTCGGCCTTGGCCAGGCTGCGGGCCGCCAGGTTCGGGGCGTAGTTGAGCTCGCGGATGGCGGCGAGCACGGATTCACGGGTCGCCTCGCGCACCTTGGGGCTGCCGTTGACTACCCGCGAGACGGTCATCAGCGAGACGTTGGCCCGCTCGGCGACGTCCGAGATGGTGGCGTTGCGTCCGCGCGGCCGAGGCGCCGGATGGACCATCGACACCGGACGTTCGGCGCCGGGGAAGGGGGCTGAGGAATCGGGGGGGATCGCCGGCTTCTTCGTCACGCGCTCAAGCCGCCGTATGTCTGGTGATCAATTCCGCGGTCCCCGTTAGCGCTCGCGTCAATTTCCGCACGGACTTTAGCACCGAATCCAGCGGTTCCGTCCCATGCGTCCCGGCATCCCATCTGCGGCACGGTCGCCAGCGGCTCAGAGCGGGGTGGCGTCGGAGCGCGGCTCGACCCGGCACAGATCGGTGAGCGGAATGTCGAGCTTGGCCAGGGCGTCTTTCATGGCGTGGTAGCCCGCTTCGACCGCCGGTTCGAACGCCTTCCAGTCACGAAGTTCTACGCCCTCGATGCTGGGCGCAATCATCAGGTCGCAGGCGTCGACGACCGGGGTGCGGTCGCGACCGCTGGACACGGTGGCGGCGCGGATCAGCAGCGAGACGATCGGCGGTCCCTTCTTCCAGTCGCCCGAGAGCAGCCAGCGCCAGATCGATTTCGGCGCCTCGACATCCTCGGTATGCAGGGCGCGGGCGTGGGCGACGTCGATCCCCACCACCGGGCCGCGATGCCAACGGCGCATGACGTCGGCGGGCAGGTTGTTGGTCACCGCCCCGTCGACCAGCACGCTGCTCTCCCAGATCACCGGCGGCATCACGCCGGGCAGGGAACTGGAGGCGCGCAGCGCGTCGCGCAGCCGTCCGCGCCCATGCAGGTGCGGCTCGCCAGTGGTCAGGTTCGACGACACGCAATAGAACGGCAGCCACAGGTCCTCGATCTCGATGTCGCCGAAATTGTCTTTCAGCCGGGCCTGGACCAGCGTGCCGCGCGTCATGGCCACCATGGGCAGCGCCATGTCGGCCAGAGGACTCGATACCACGAAGGCCCGCCGAATGGCGTCGACCGCCTGATCCAACGGCCATCCGGCGGCCACGCCGGCCCCGATGATCGCGCCCATCGAGGCGCCGCCGATGAAGTCGATCGGCAGGCCGGCTTCGTAGAGCGCCTTGATCACGCCGATATGGGCGTAGGCCCGCGCGCCGCCGCCCGACAGCACCAGCCCGATCGAGGTGCCGGTCAGGACCCGCGCCATGCGGGCGAGGTCAGCCGGCTCGCCGTGGCGAAGATGAAACAGCCGGCTCGCCGGCACTGCGTCCATCCAGGCGGCCGAGCCGCTGGGCTGCGCCGTGCCTTCGGGGTGGACCAACAGCAGGTCCATCAGCCGGTGGTCGTGGAAGGCCCGCTCGATAAGCGAGACGGGATGAAACGGAGGCGATTGGTCCCCGGCGCCGACGAGGAACGCGCGGTCGACCTGGCGCATGCAGATCCGTCGCCAGGCGTCCTCGTGCCGCTCGGCCACGAACAGCACGATGTCGTGCTCGTCCTCCAGCGTCGAAAACCACCCGGCCGAGGCCGCCGACGCCTCTGCGCCGGCCAGGGCGACGGTGAAGCCCAGCTCGATGATCTTCCGGGCGATGGCATCCAGCAGCGGCCGGATTGGGGGCCCCTCGGATACGGCGGCGAAGCCGAAAGTGGTTGGGGACTGCGATCCGGTCCGCGGCAGGGATTGGCGCGAGCGCATGATCATCAGCCGCGCCAGCTCCGCCATCAGCGCCGGATCGCGCTTGGCGGCCGCGAAGAAATCGTCGCGCGAGATCGACAGGATCTCGGAGTCGCGCATGGCCAGGACCGTGGCGGAGTGCGGTGTTCCGGCGATCAGCGCCATCTCGCCGACCGGTTCACCCGGCTTCACCACGCCCAGGAACTGTTGCTCGCGTCCGGGGTCGCGGCGGATGACGGCCAGCCGGCCTGCCCGCAGGAAATAGAGCGTGTCCGCGCTCTGGCTGGCGGAATACAGCATCCGCCCACCGGGGAGGGAGAAGCGCGTGACCTCCACCGCGGCGTCGGAACCGTTGAACAGCCGCTCCAGGGCGCGGTTCGCGGGTGCGCCATGGGTCCCATGGTGGGGCGAGGCGGCGGGGAAATCGTCGTGCAGGCTCATGTTGCGACGCCAGCCGAGGGAGCCAGGCGTCCGGCGCGCAAAAGCGCGCGACGGACGCCTTGATTCATTCAGGCTCGACGGGCGGAGGAAAACAAGGTCGCACGACTGGCGCCGCCGGCCCGCGAGTCATCCGCCCGTGAACGAAAATCTCTCCGGGTCAGCTCAACCCTTCTTGGCCAACTTCTCGATCTGCTTCTGCATCTCGTCGAGCCGGCTTTTCAGGTCGGCGAGCGATTCGTCCCCGGGCCCGGCCGCAGCGGGAGGCGCGGGCGCGGGCGCCGTTTCCGGCGGCGTATAGGTGAAGGGCGTGAACATCTTCATCGCCCGGTCGAACAGGGCCATGTTCTGGCGGATCTGCTCGTCGAACGCGCGGCCGCCGTTGAAGGGCGCGGGAAGGGCCGCGCCGAGCGGGCCGAGCTGCTCGCGCAGCCGGTCCTGCTGGCGAGCGAAGGCGTCCAGCGACATTTCCAGGTATCCTGGCACCAACGACTGAATCTGGTTGCCATAGAGCTGGATAAGCTGGCGCAGGAATTGGATCGGCAGAAGATTCTGACCGCTGTTCTCGGCTTCGAAAATGATCTGAGTCAGGACCTGGCGAGTGATTTCCTCGTTTGTCTTGGCGTCAAAGACAACGAAATCAACACCTTCCTTCACCATTTCGGCGAGATGTTCCAGCGTAACGTAGGAGCTGGATTGGGTATTGTAGAGTCGCCGATTGGCGTACTTTTTTATGACCACGCGTTCGCCGTTTTTCTTGGCTTCCGGGCCAGGCTCACCCTGGGCTGTTTCGGACACCGACGCCTCCATCCCTCATCGCAAACAGCGACGTTGAGCGAGTCTATCGTGGATCGGGTCCGTTACGCTAGGGTTGCGCCGCAGCAACCTGCTGACAACGCGAGCACGGGCGCATACCATCGTGAAAAGCAGAAGAACGATGGGGAAACGCAACTGAAGACGGAAGGCGCCGTCACCCTTAGCGATGTGGCCGCCCGGGCGGGCGTCTCCATCAAGACCGTGTCGCGGGTGGTGAACCGCGAAGAGAACGTTTCACGCGAGACCCGCGAACGGGTCGAGGCGGTTTTGAACGAACTCGATTATCGGCCGAATATCTTCGCTCGCAGCCTGGCGGGCTCGCGCTCCTATCTGCTGTCGCTGCTGTTCGACAACCCCAGCCCCAGCTACGTGCTGGAGCTGCAGCTGGGCGCGCTGCGCCAGTGTCGCGCGGCGGGCTACCACCTGATCGTCGAGGAGATGGACTCCACCTCGGGCGATTTCGATACCCAGGTCGCGCGCCTGCTGCAGGGATCGCTTGCCGACGGCTTCATCCTGACGCCGCCCCTGTCCGACAATGTCGAGGTGCTCGGCGCCTTGCACGAGCGGGGCCTGCCCTGCGTGCGGATCGCACCCTATCTCACGGGCGCAGCCGGCGCCGCGATCGAGACCGACGACGCCGCGGCCGCCGCCGACATGACCCGTCACCTGCTGGAGCTCGGCCACCGGCGCATCGGTTTCATCAAGGGCCACGCCGCCCACGGCGCTAGCCACCTGCGCACAGAAGGTTTCTTTGCAGCCATGAGGGCGCAGGGGCTGGCGGTGGAGCTGGATCTGGTGGTCGAGGGCGATTTCTCGTCACGCTCCGGGGTCGAGGCGGCCGAGCGGCTGCTGATGCGTTCCGACCGCCCAACGGCGATCTTCGCCAGCAACGACGACATGGCGCTTGGCGCGATGATGGTCGCCAGCCGCCTGGGGCTGCACATCCCCCAGGATCTCTCGATCTGCGGCTTCGACGACAGCCGCACCGCCCTGCTGACCTGGCCTCAGCTCACCACCGTGCGTCAGCCGGTGGCGGACATGAGCTCCGCGGCGGCCGAGCTGCTGATCGCGCACAAGGGGCCGCCGGAGCGGATGATGTTCGATCTGCAGGTGGTGGTGCGCGGCTCGACCGGCCCGGTCAGGAGCTGAGCCTGAACCCGAGGGGGTCGGCCCTGGCCGCGCCCGCCTAGCGGTGCGCGGCGGGGTGGAACTGGTTCCAGTTGCGCATCTGCGTCATGGACTTGCGGCAGGCGGGCGAGAGCTGGCTCTGGTGGATGGCCAGGCACTCGCGCATGGAGCCGCGCACCTGAGACACGCCCGAACAATAGGTGTGCGCGTCGACGGAGCAGGCGTCATGATTTTGCGGCAGCATGGTCTGGGGTCCGCCCTTGAACATCTGAGCCTCGGCTGCGCCGGAAGCGAACAGGCCGGAAGCGAGCAGGCTGGTGGTCAACAGGCTGGCGACGGTTAGGGCGGCGGCGATTTTCATGATGGGCTCCGGTCCGCGCGCCTAGGCCAGGCCTTCGCGGCGCTTGTAGGCGATCAGGGTGTTTTCGAGCAGGCAGGCGATGGTCATCGGTCCGACGCCGCCCGGCACCGGAGTGATCGCGCCGGCGACCTGAGCGACATCGGGGAAGTCCACGTCGCCTACCAGCCGCGACTTGCCGTCCTCGCCGTCCAGCCGGTTGATGCCGACGTCGATCACGATCGCGCCCGGCTTGACGAAGTTCGCCTTCACTAGGCCGGGAATGCCGACCGCGGCCACCAGGATATCGGCCTGACGGCAGACGCCAGGCAGATCGATGGTGCGGGAATGGGCGATGGTGACGGTGCAGTCCGCCGCCAGCAGCAGCTGGGCCATCGGCTTGCCGACGATGCCCGAGCGGCCGATCACCACGGCGGTCTTGCCGCGCAGATGGGGCTCGACCTCCTGGATCAGCTTCATGCAGCCGCGCGGAGTGCAGGGGACCAGGCCGTCCTCGCCGCCCCACAGCCGACCGACGTTGAGGGCGTGGAAGCCGTCGACGTCCTTTTCGGGATCGATCGCGGCCAGGACCTTGGCGACGTTGATGTGGCCGGGCAGGGGCAGCTGCACGAGGATACCGTCCACGGTCGGGTCGGCGTTCAGGCTCTCGACCTGGGCCAGCAGCTCGGCTTCGCTGGTGGTGTCGGGCAGGCGGTGCTCCGTGGACAGCATCCCCGCCTTGCGGGTGGCGACGCCCTTGTTGCGCACATAGACTTGGCTGGCGGGGTTTTCACCGACCAGCACCACGGCGAGCCCAGGCCGGCGCGCATCGGCGGACAGGGCCTCGATCTGGGCGGCGATATCGGCGCGCAGGCGCAGGGCGGTGGCGGCGCCGTCGATGATGCGAGCGGTCATGGACGTCTCCTCGGGGCTGGTCCGGACTGCAGACTGGGGCCGGACGGGGTGATTGCGAATCTGCGTGCGCTCCGATCTAGCACCCTGGCGAGGCCAAGGCGCGAGGCTGTTGGGCGTAAACCACGCTTCTGCGCGTCTCCTTAAGCCTGACCGGCTAGGAAGTGCAAAGGGCAGGAGGTCGATATGGACGCTATAGCGATCGGCGCAGCGGGCATGGTCTCGGCGGCGAACAGCTTCGCCCAGTCGGCCCAGCGCACCGTGGACGGCTCCGGCGATCCCGCTCAGGAGGTGGTCAGCCAGATTTCGGCCCAGAGCGATTTCCAGGCGTCCGCCAAGGTGGTCCAGGTCTCGAACGAGATGATGGGCGCCTTGCTCGACATCAAAATCTGAGCGCAACGCGCCGACGTCGACCAAGATCGGAAAGGTCGAATTCTTGCGCGCATAAAAAAGACGCGGCCGAGGAGGCCGCGTCCTGATTTTCAGTCGGTGAGTTCTTGCGCGATCGCGCGAACTTACGCGCCGGCGAACTTGATCGGAACCTGAACCGTGCCGCTCTTGGCGCCCATCGGCAGGAACTTGGCCACGCACATGGCGGCCTTGTCGAAGCCCTTGCCCGGCGCGCTGTTTTCCTTGACCGAGCAGGAATCCAGCTTGCCGTCGCCAGCGGTGCATTCCAGCATCACGCTCGCAGCGCCGCCGCCGGGGACGAACTTGTCGACGCAATCGGAGTAATGCTGTTGGAAGTTACCTTCAGCCAGAGCTCCCTGCGCGGCAAGAAGAGCCGCACCAGCACCCAGCAGCGTCGCGATAGAAAACTTCATTGGCCTCAGCCCCCTAGTGATCGAATGTCTGCATCGTTTAGGGTCGATCGGTAAATATCTCGCAAATGCGAATGGCTATTGTTTGGTAATTATATGTTTACTATGAATGAATGTTTACCGTTCGTTTTGAGGTTGTTTTGAAGAAAACCTCCGGAGTTAACCAATCCTACGAACATTGCCCTTAGGCGAGTGGGTAAGGGTCGCGATTGCGACGACTAAGGGGGATTAGCATGGTGCGTTCGCGTCTTTCCGACTGGCCTATGCTTGTAAAGATCGGGATCGCGCCGGTTGTCACCGTCGTGATGCTCTTGGTTCTGGCCGCGCTGGGCATCCACGCGCAACAAGGCGCCAACGCGGCGCTCAAACAGGCGGTCGAGGTGCAGATGCCTGAGAGCGTGCGCCTGCAACAGATTTCCGAACGCATCACCGCCGCGCACGGTCAGCTTTATCTGCTGCTGACCCACCAGGCCGCCTCGGTGGACACCAAGGCCATCGACGGCCAGATGAAGGACCTGCTGGCGAACCTCGACAGCACCTCCAAGGAAATCGAGAGCGTGCGCTCCACCGCGGACGCGACTGAAAAGCCGCTGTTCACCCGCCTGCTCAAGCAACTGGCCGAGACGCGCAGCGCCATCGACCTGGTCGGCACCATGATGGGCACCGACTTCTCTACCGCCGCCGGTTTCGTCTCGCCCTTCGAGGGCAGCTACACCCAGATGACCGACACCTTGAATAAGGTCATCGCCACCGACCGCGCCAAGATCCAGGCCTCGGCCCAGGCGTCCTACGCCAGCAGCCAGGCCAACACCGCCCTGACGCTGATCTCCACCGCCCTGACCGTGCTGGGCGTGGGCGCGCTGTCGGTGTTCTTCATCCAGAACACCCGGATCTCGATCCGCAACATCGCCGAGGCGACCGAGAAACTCGCCGCCGGCCACAACAACATTGCGCTCGACAAGCTGGAGCGCCGCGACGAACTGGGCGCCATCGTCCAGTCGCTGATCGTGTTCCGTGACAACCAGGTGCGCCTGGCCGCCATGCAGCAGGAGCAGCAAGCCGCCAGCTCGGCCACCGAGGCCGAGCGTGGTCGTCAGACCCAGGCTCGCGAAACCGCCATGCGCCAGCAGACCATGGTCGCTGGCATGATCGGCGAAGGTCTCGAGCACATGGCCGACGGCGACCTGGTGTTCCGCCTGGCCCAGCCGTTCGTCATGGACAGCAAGGACGCCGAGGGCGTCTACGAAAAGCTGCGCCACGACTTCAACGCGGCCATGGACAAGCTGCAGCAGGCCATGTCGCTGGTGGCGACCAACACCTCGGCGATCCACTCCGGCGCCGGCGAAATCTCTTCGGCCGCGGACGACCTGTCGCGTCGCACCGAGCAGCAGGCCGCCAGCCTGGAAGAGACCGCCGCGGCGCTGGACCAGATCACCGCCACGGTG
>FSXN01000292.1_pt1 | contig 41360 bp, 30 predicted proteins | sample 1638221 | NCBI WGS metagenome assembly FSXN01 (sample SAMEA3914788, study PRJEB12502) | metagenome | biome: forest; material: soil | place: Canada | collected 2011-07-03 | depth 0.1 m | reverse complement strand
TGCCGCGGGGTGGAGCAGCCCGGTAGCTCGTCAGGCTCATAACCTGAAGGTCACAGGTTCAAATCCTGTCCCCGCACCCAAGCAAATCCCTTCCATAAAGTCCCATGACCGATAACCCCCTCGGGCTACGCCCTCGGGGGCATTACGCGTGGCCGGAAGAACACGCTATGCGAGTGTTTTGCCGCGCCGCCCCCGCGCTACGGCCCCGCAACCTCGCCTACGGAAGCGCGATCGAAGTCGGCGCCTAGCCCAGCGGAATGGGGCCGCGCCCGGATGGCGCCCAGCTCCTCTCGGTGTGTCTCGGGTCTTCCGATAGCGCACGCCTCGATGGCCAGCCTCGGCGTCGCGAAACTAGCCGTTCGCTGTGTGGATATAGTCGTCCACCCGTCGGCCCAGGACGTCCAGCGGCATGGCCCCGGCCAACAGGCCCGCGTCGTGGAAGGCCTTGATGTCGAACTTCGCGCCCAACGCCGCCTTGGCGCGGGTACGCTGGCCGACCCAATAGGTATGGCCGATCTTGTAGCTGCAGGCCTGGGCCGGAATGGCGCAGTAGCGATTGACCTCGCGGGTGGTGAAGCCGACGGCGTCGCCGGTCAGATCGCCCAGGGTCTGGACCGCCTGCTCCTGGCTCCAGCCCATGGTGTGCATGCCGGTGTCGACGATGCAGCGCCCGGCGCGGAACATCTGGCCCTTCAGCCAGCCGATACGGCCCAGGGGATTGTCGTCGTACATGCCGATCTCGTTGGCCAGTTGCTCGGCGTACAGGGCCCAGCCCTCGCCATAGGCCGACAGGTACATGTTGCGCCGAAGGATCGGGATCCCGGTCGATTGCAGCGCGAGGCCCATCTGCAACTGATGCCCCGGCAGGCCTTCATGATAGAGCGTGGTGTCGAGGTTCCAGCGCGGCCACTCCGCCGTGTCGTGCAGGTTGAAGCGAATGTAGCCCGGCCGCGACCCATCGAGCGAGGGCGGTTCGGAATAGGCGCCCGGTGCGCCGGAATCGATCGCCGCCGGCACCGCCCGAGCCTCGACCCGATAGGGCGGCAGGCGGTCGAACACGGTTGGCAGGCGCGCCTTCACGGCTTCCAGCTTGGCCTGCAGATAGGCCAGGAGCTCGGCCTTGCCCTGGGGGGTGTTGGCGTAGAACTGCGTCGGATCCTTGAACAGCGCCTGCACCCGCTGGCCGAGCGAGCCCTGGGTCAGGCCCTGGGCCTTCAGCAACACGTCCAGGCGCGCGCCGATCTCCTTGGCCTCGTCGAGCCCGAGCTGGTGCACCTCCTTCGGCGTCATGGAGGTCGTGGGGGTGTAGCGCAGGTTGGCGGCGTAGAACGCCTCGCCGTCCTTGAAGCGTGAGATCCCCGGGACGTGTCCGGCCTGGGCCCGCGCCGCTTTCACCGCGGCCATCTGGCGGTCGAGCGCCGGCAGGATCATCGTCTCGTGCAGTTGCGCCGCCGCCTCGGCGTAGCGCCCGGGCAAGCCCTTGTCGGCAGCCCGTCGAGCCAGGCTCGTCACAACGCGGGACTGCGAGGCCGGGACGCGGATCTGCCCCATCTGAGTCAGGGTGATGTCGATCAGGAAGTCCGGCGGCAGCACGCCCTTGGCCGTGTCGTGGCGGAACCGCTCCGTATTGTCGTCGAGCGCGCCGGCGAACGCCTTCATACGATCGAGGTAGGCTTCGGCGCCTTCCGCGTCCTCGACCTTGTGCTTGTTCTCGAGGAAGTCCGGTACGTTCTCATAGGCCCCGGTGATCGGGCTCAGCACGTAGCAGGAGGGCGAAAAGCCGTCCGTGCCGCCCATGTCCAGCGCCAGCACGCGGCGGCTGGATTCGATGGTGTAGGCGACGGTGTCGTAGTTGACCGCGTCCATGCCCGTCAGCGCCTTGCGGTCGATTGCGGCGAGGCGCTGCGCTTGGCGCGCCACCGCGGCCCGGTCGCTCTCGATCCCGGCGCGGCTGACGTCTTTCAGCCTGTGCTTCAGCGGCGCATTTGCGCCTGTATCGAGCCCGAGTTCGGTCGCGCGCTGAGGATCGCGTTGCAGCTCCTCAGTCCAGAACGTGTCGAGCAGGGCGGTGAGGTCTTGGCCTGGGTTCGCTCCGGGGCCTGCTTCGGCCACAGCCGCCGAACTCCGCGCGGCGCCGGCCAGACTGATGGCCGCCACGGATGCAAGCATTTGCCGACGGTCGAGCATGGTAGGGGATCCAAAGGTCGCGAAACGTTCGTTCGCCAGTCAGCTTAGCGTTAGCCGATGGCGGCGGTCTACGGCGATGCCGGAGAGCGCGCGTGCATGGCTATCGAGAAATGGAGAGATCGTTCAACACCTTGGCCCATAGCCTATGGTGAGCCTTTCCTTCGTCTCGAAGGCGCAGGATGAGGCGTTGGCAATCTTGCGCACGGTCGCGCGCTCGGTGTTCGTGGTTCGCGCGATGGCGTCCGCTTCGCTCCAGCTCGCCTATGTCGCCGCCGGCCGCCTCGACGCTTATTTCGAGAACGGTCGGGACGCGGCGGACTGGCTTGCCGGGGCCCTTCTGATCCGTGAAGCGGGCGGCGTTGTCACCGACTTGGCCGGCGACGCCTTCGGTTGGTCGGGCGATGGCATGTTGACCGCAAGTGCGGTGCTTCACCCTGCGATACTCGAAGCGATCGATCGGGTTCGCCAGCCGGAAGTCTAGCTCGCCTGCCGCGACGACCAGTCCCCGCGGGTATGCCGTTTACCCCGGCGCGCCGCTTGCCCGAACTGCGCGTCGGAGCCAAGCCGAAGCCGTGAAAGGCCCCTGGATAGACATGCAACTCCATCGCCAGCCCCGCGCGTCAGCGGCCATAGCCTACCAGGATCGGGGAGCGGTAGTTGTGCGTGCGGGCGAACTCCAGGTTCGCCAGGCTGAGCCTTGCGTAGGCGCCACGCCCGGCAAGAGCGCCTCCTGGGCGATGTCGCCGAGGCCGACGATAGCGTATCGCACCTTGCGGATCTCTGGCGCTGCAGGGGCGAGGCCAAGGGTGGCGGCTGGCGGCGAGATTCGTGAAGGGCTCCGGCTCGATGGCGTAGAGCCAACTGGCGAGGAGCCGCGGATGATCCATCGTCGCGGCCAGGGGCCACGCGCCTCTTGGGTGTCGGATCGCGTCAGATCATGGCGAGCGGGGTCTTGCGCTTGGGCGGCGGGAACTCGGCGTCGATCGCCGCCAGATCCTCTGGGCTTAGCGTCAGGTCCAGCGCGCGGTGATTGGCTTGCACATGCGCGATGTCGCCGGCCTTGGGGATGGCGATCACCGAGGGGTCGCGCAGCGCCCATGCGAGGACGACCTGGAACGGGGTGGCGTCGTGGCGCGCGGCGAGCTCCGACAGGGTCGGGGAGGCGGGCAGGCTGCCCTGGCCGATCGGGCTGTAGGCCATGGTCGGCATGGCGTGCTGGCGCATCCAGGGCAGCAGGTCGAATTCCGGGCCGCGCTCGGTGATGTTGTAGAGGAGCTGGTTGGTGACGCAGGCCTGGCCGCCGGCGCGCGTCAGCTCCGCCATATCCGCGCGATCCAGGTTGCTGACGCCCCAGCGCGCGATCTTGTCGGCGGCGACCAAGGCCTCCATGCCCTCCACGGTCTCGGCCAGCGGGACCGAGCCGCGCCAATGCAGGAGGTAGAGGTCGAGGCGATCGGTCTTCAGCCGACGCAGGCTGGCCTCGCAGGCCCGCTCGATCCGCCCGCGGCCGGCGTTGTGCGGATAGACCTTGCTGACCAGAAACACCTGCTCGCGCAATCCGGCCAGGGCTTCGCCCACCAGGGTTTCGGTGGCGCCGTCGCCGTACATCTCGGCGGTGTCGATCAGGCTCATACCGAGATCGACTCCAGCGCGGAGCGCCATGATCTCTTGTTGGCGGAGGCGGGCGTCCTCGCCCATGCGCCAGGTGCCCTGGCCGAGGGCGGGAACGGACGTCTGATCGGGGAAAGCGACGGAGCGTATCATCTGGCGTCAACCTAGCTCGGGCGAGTCGGCGCAGGCCAGGGGCTTGACGCTCCGTCGCAATTGCGAACAAAACGCGAAACTGAGATCGTGCGGCCCTTGGTTCCCTTCGAGTCGCCGTATCCGTCGCCACCGCCTGTCTCGACGTCCAGAACCCGAACCGGCGGCGCGCCGTCGAACACGGCGCGAAAAGGGCGCTAACCGAGCCAATTGAGTTGATGCGGAGAGCCTGTGAAGCGCCCGACGACAGCTAGCCTCAAACGGGTCAATGCTCAGAATTTGGCGGCGTTGGGTGCGGAGCGGCTGGCGGAGCTTCTGCTCGCGGTCGCCAACAGCCGGCCGGAGCTGAAGCGCCAGCTTCGCATGGAGCTCGCCGCCACCCAGGGCGTCGACCATCTGGCGACCGAGGTGGATAAACGCCTGACCTCGCTCGAGACCCTCGGATCGAAGGTGTCCTGGCGCCAGCGGCCAACGTTCCTTCGTGATCTCGACGCGCTGCGCGAGCTGATCGCTGAACGCATGTCCGGCCTGGATCAGGGCGCTGCGTTGGAGCGGATGTGGCGGTTCGTCAATGTCGCGCGCCGTGTTGGCGCACGCGTGCGGGACAAGCACGGCGAGGTTGACGCCCTGTTCGATCGCGCGGTGCAGGATCTTGGCGGCCTGGTCCGGCGGGCAGGCGACCAACGGACGAGCGTCGCGCTTATCCACGCCATCGAACAGAATCCGCGTGCGTGGGGCGGTTGGGTGTCTGAAGTTCTCCAGGACGCGCCTGAGGGATTAGCGGCGGCGACGCTTGGCGCCATATGCGAGCTACGCTTGCCCAATCAGCTCGAACTCGTTCGCGAGCTTGCCGATACGGCCGGGGATGTCGACGCCTATCGCGACACCTACCTGGGCGATCGCCTGCATGAGCCGGACGCTGCAGCGGAGGTCGCCAATCGCCTGATGACCGTGGGGCGCGTTCCTGAGGCGGGGGAAATCCTCAAGACCGCTGTTCCGACCATGGTCGAACCTGATGATCCGCGAAAGGCTGCGGGGCGGCTGGACTTCGGCTGGGAAACCAGTTGGATCGATTACCTGGAGCGCTCCGGGGCGACGGACGCGGCGCAGGCGGCGCGATGGCGCTCGTTCGAGGCGACGCTGTCGGTGGAGAGGGTTCGGGCCTTCACCCAGCGCCTTGCCGAGTTTGACGACGTGGAGGCGGAGGGCCGCGCCTTCGCGTTCGCCGCGAACCACACCGATTTCCAGGACGGCTTGGCGTTCCTGATGGATTGGCCAGCCGTGGCCGAAGCCGGGCGGATGATCGAGCAGCGGCCGGACGATATCCGCGTGACGTTGGCCCAGGCCGATCTCTGGGCGCCGAGGCTGCGACGCGTAAAGCCCCGCGCGGCCTATCTTCTGTTGCGAAAGGCCGCGGCCGACGCCTTTCGACGTCGGGAGTTCGCAACCTGTGATCGGCTTACTCAGGAAGCAGAGGCCATCGCCCTCCCGGACCCAGATTAGACGCCGATGAAACTCAAGGCTGAGTTCGCGCATGCAACCCGACCAGATCTGCACTGCCGTCGCTTCGCAAGCAGCGGGATCTGGGCTGAGCGTTCGCCATTCTCCAGTCTGTCGGCGGGGAGCCCTGGCTGAGCTTCCCGCCGGGGGGCTATTCGGGCGGTGGGCCTTAGGCCGTGGCGCTTTCTATCGCCTGCGCCATGCCCTCGACATCGGTCAAGAACGGCAGGTGTCCGGTCTGGAGCGAGATCGTCTTCCGCACTGGCGTCCTGGCGACCATCTGCGCCTGGAAGGCTGGGCTAATGACCTGGTCCAGGCTGGTGTGGATGTAGATCTTGTCGACCTTGCCGAACCGCTCGTCGGTCACACGGACCGGGGCGACTAGGGGAGCGGCCGGCTCGTCGAGGATCAAATTCGGGAGCTTGGCCTTCAGCGGCGCGGGGCCATCATTGGCGAACAGTTCCGCGCGCGCCGAGTATTCGACCACGGCGATTCCGCGCGCCTTGTCGATGGTCAGGTGCGGCCCGATCCTGGCGTCGTGGTCCTGTTGGGCCAGCGACAGCAGCGAGTCGCCATCCTGCGGCAGGTAAGCGGCGACGAAGACCAGGGTTCTGATCTTCTCCGCCGCCTGCTCGGCGGCGGCGGCGATGACGATGCCGGCGAAGCTGTGGCCGACCAGGATCGCTTGACCGGGAACGTCATTCACGGCCTGGACCACGGTGTCGCGGTAGAGGTCGAGATTGACTTGGTCGGCGGCCATCGGCGCGCCGGGACGGCCCGGCAGGTCGACGGTCACGACGGGGTAGCCCGCTGCTTGAAGCTTTCCGGCGACGTAGCCCCAGACCTGTCCGTTGGAGAAGGCGCCGTGAACCAGGATGATGGTCGGCTTTTCTGCAGTATTGTCGATGCCGTTTTCTTCGAAAGAATTTGCGTTGTTCATGGCCGTCGCTCTTCGATTTTCAAAGCATCTGGCTGATGCTGTGAGAAAAGACTAGTCGGGGATGGTCTGGTTGGGCTATGTCACGATTTCCGGTTTGCATGATGGATCGTCCGAATTGACCACCGATTTTGGGATGTCCGCAGCTCGCATCGATGTGCTCTCGCAGGTGCTTACGCTGATCAGGCTGCGTGGCGAGCTTGTCTACACGACTCGGTTGAGCCAGCCGTGGGGACTTCGATTTCCGCCGGGGCCTGCGCATTTCCATTACGTGGAGGTCGGTGGCGCCTGGGTGACGCCCGCCGGGCAATCGCCCAGATGGATCGACGCCGGCGACCTGGCGCTGCTGCCGCTCGGCAAGGGGCACACGATCGCCGGTGCGGTCGACTCCCCGATTGAGGACGTCGATGTTGTCGCCCCCAGCCATTTCGACCGCGACAAGCTTGTCCTGCGCCATGGTGGGGACGGGCCGACAAGCCAACTCGTCAGCGGGTTTTTCAGCTTTGAGGGCAGTCCGCTTCCCGTGGTGATGTCGGCGCTGCCTGACATGGTGCATATCCCCAGGGGAGACGCGGGCGCGCCCGCCTGGCTTGCCGCCATCTCGCATTTCCTAGTCGGCGAAGCGCAACAGCCCGATCCCGGGTCGTCGCTCATGATCTCCCGGCTGATCGACCTTCTCGTCATTCGCACGCTTCGGAGCTGGGCGACCAACGAGGCGAACCGCATAGGATGGCTGGGGGGGCTGGCCGAAGAACGGATCGGGCGTGTGCTTGCAGCGATGCACGCTGATCCTTTCCGGCGCTGGACAGTCGAAACACTCGCCGCCGTGGCGTCGATGTCTCGTTCGATATTCGCCGAGCGCTTTACTGCAGCCGTTGGCGAGCCCCCGTTGCGCTATCTGTCGCGATGGCGGCTGACGATCGCCGCGGACATGCTCCGAAGCGGGGGGCTGAAGGTCACGGAAGCTGCCTACAAGACCGGCTACGCTTCCGACGCCGCCTTCAGCCGAGCGTTCAAGAGCCATTTTGGGTATGCGCCGAGCGAGGCGAAGAATATCCAAACCGCGATTTGACGGTTCGCGACAAAGGGCTCGCGACCGGCGATCGGCCCTTCCCAAAGGGGGCGCGGCATAAGCGGCCGCGCCTCCTTGGGTCGAACGATCCCCCATCCCCCGCCGTCGTCAGGCCTCGGTTGCGCGGGCGATGAGGGCGTCGAGTTTCGCATCCAGCAGGGTCGCGGCGGCAAGAAGCGGCGGGTTCTCCTCGATCACCATCAGCGAGGAGGGGCGGAGGTAGGTGACGGTCGCGCCCTGATGGTCCTTGGCCTCGGTGACCAGAATCTCAACCGGTGCAAACAGGCCGGCTGTGATGTCGTGCCGGATCATGGTGACGGCGATCAGCGGATTGCCGAGAATCCAGCGAACGGTCCTGCGGTCTATCCCGTACTTGGACAGCCAACCGCCGTGGTCGACTTCGGCGAATAGCATGAAGCCGCTTTCGCCCTCGAACCGCTCTTGCACGATCCGGGCGAATTCCGCCTCAGGGGTGGGCTTTTGCGCCAGCGCCACGATTTCCGCCAGACTGGCGCTCCCCATCAGGCCGCGAAGGCGCGCAAGCACCGCGTCGAAGCCGACTGGCGTGACGACCTCTGTACGCACGCCATTGAAGGGCCTGTGTTCGATTTGACTGGTCATGAATGCCTCCTCTCAAGATTGCGTGACGCATTTATTTTTGGGGCCAGGTGTTCAGCTTACTCAACAACTGGAGGCCGAGCACGCCTGGATGTGCGTAGGTGGGGCGGCGATCGCGCCGCCCCACCCTTGCTGAAGGGATCGAAAGCGAACGGCGTTATTGGGCGGCGGCTTCGATGTCCTCGGCCAGGCCGTCCGGATCGGTCAGGAACGGCGTGTGGCCTGTCGGCAGGTTGAACTCGCGACGAACCGGGGTGCTGGCGACCATCTTCGCCTGGAAGGCGGGGCTGATCACCTGGTCGATGGCGGTGTGGATGTAGACTTTGTCGACCCGGCCGAACTTGGCGGCGGTCACGTGCACGGGGGTGGCCAAGGGCGCGAGCGGCTCGTCCAGGATCAGGTCCGGGATCGCCTTGCGCAGGCCTTCGGGAGCACCGTTGGCGAACAGGTCGGCGCGCGCCGAGTATTCGATGGAGGCGATGCCCTGTTCCTTCTTGATCTGCAGGTGCGGGCCGATCTTGGCGTCGGGATCCTTGTTGGCCATCGACACCAGCGAATCGCCGTCGTGGGGCAGGTAGGCGGCCATGAACACCAGGGTCTTGATCTTGGCGGGAGCCTTTTCCGCCGCGTCGGCGATCACGATGCCGCCGAAGCTGTGGCCGACCACCACTGCGGGGCGGTGCAGCTTGCCCAGCGCAGCGACCACGGTGTCGCCGTAGAGGTTGAGGCTGACCTTGTCGGGCGTGGCGGGGTTCCCCGGGCGGCCCGGCAGATCGACGGCGACGACCTTATAGCCATCGGCTTGGAGCTTGGCGGTCACATGACCCCAGACCGATGCGTTTTCGAAGGCGCCGTGCACCAGTACGATCGGCGGCTTTTCTGCAGCCATGGCGTTGGCGCCGAAGGCGAGGGCGGAGGAGGCGAGGGCGGCGAGGAAGAGCTTCATTTCAGATTTTCCTTCTGAGTTCTGAGGCATAAATGCCGATGCGGTAAGGAGAGGATTAAATTTTGGAGGGCGCTGCGGCTATGCCGGGGCCTCCGGATTTCATGATGGATCGTCCGGTTCGCGCCTCCGCTTTTGTTCTGGGATGGGCGCCGCGCCGGCGAGCGCCTGTGGCGGCCGCTGTCGCCTAGGCGTCCAGGACGCTTGGGGGGCTGGATGTCGCGCCTTTCAGCGGCGGCGGTCACGCCGCCGTTGGTCAAGGCGCGTCGAGGATGAGGGGGCGCGGTCGGGGACCAGGGGGGCGGAGCCTGGACGAGCCGTGGACCGCCAAGGCTGAAAGCCCGCGCCTCGACCGCGACGCCCGTTGCGCGTGACCGGGCGTGTTCGCCGGTCAGAGGGCGAGGATGTGTGGCCGGCATGCTCGCCGGGCTGAATGATGTGGGTTTCAATCAAACGCTCGCCGAAGGTGCCCCGTGGCCTTGCCGACCGGCAGGCGACATACCACCCACCCTTCACAATTACCATACGACTCCGTTCAATAATTAGCGGGCACAGTAAATGGAGTGGCGATCCTTGCAGCCTCACGGGCCAGCAAGCTGGCCTAGCCAAGCGTTTTCACGCTGCCCGCGATCCCGTATGGTCGGCTTTTGAAGTCGCCCGGCGCCGCGCCGAAGAGGAATGTCGCTTGCTGCTTGAACACACGACCGTCATCGGAGGGCCGCTTCACGTCACCCTCCTGTCGGGACAGTGAAGCGTGGCTACAGACGACGCAAAGCGCGCTCCGGGCCGTCCCAGCGATCCGGCCAAGCGCGAAGCTCTGCTCGAAGCTGCGCGTGAGCTCTTGCTGGAGCGGGGACCGGATGTCCCCATGGAGGCGATTGCGGCGAAGGCCGGCGTTTCCAAGGCGACGCTCTACGCCCGGTTCGCAGATCGCAAGGCCCTTGTCGAAGCGGTCCTACGGCGTGAGTCCGATCGCACCATTACCGATGAGCAGGCGGCGGAAAGCCTGTCGATGGATTTCGAGGCCGCGCTGATCGCGTACGGAGAGCGGTACCTGGCTTTTATCAACGACCGCCAGATGAGCGGCTGGGATCGCTTGATTTCGGCGATGGCTATCAGCCATCCCGAGGAGGCTCGCCGCTTCTTCGACCTTGGGCCTGGGCGGCGTCAAAGTCATCTGACGGCTATCATCCAGAACGGGATCGACAGGGGGCAAGCCCACGCGGCGAGCGCCTCGGAAGCGGCGGGCGACCTCGTTGGTCTTTGGCTGGGGTTTACCGGGATTGAGGTCAACCTTCTCGCGCGCGCGCCCCTGTCGGCGGACGAGATTCATCATCGCGTGGTTCGGGGCGTGGGACTGTTCATGTGTTTGCACGGCCCGAGCGGCCTGGATGTTGAGGCCGTGAAGGTTGCTCATACGGGAAAGGGCTGAGGCAGGAGGGTCGCGAAGCGCCAACTCACAGCCCGGACGGTCCCGGAAAAACGCCCATCCACCGATCAGAAGCGGTCCGTTGCGGCTCGGTAGCGAAGTAAGACCCTGCGGGCCGCCGCAACGACGCCCGGCTTCTGGCGCTTGCTGAATAGGCCTTCCGGAATCGAATGAGGGACCCGTCCCATGACGTTGACAAGCCGGCGGCTGACCGGGGACGGATCACGACGCGACACCGCATGCAGCGATTGATCGGAATTGAGGAAAAGCACCGCGGTATTGGGTCGATAGGGAATCGTTATGACGTGCTCAGCGTCGATTTCGTCGATCTCGGATCCAACGAACAGTCGATCCCGGCCAGGTTTCCATCGGAATATCTCGAAATCGCCCCCACTCGCCAGGTCTTCGACTTGGCGAAAATAGAAGAGGGCGGCGAACAACTCGTCAGGCGCGTCGGTATGGATGCGCCGAACGCTGCTGGCGCGCACCGTTGGCGTGTTGATACCAATGTGACAGTCCAGAGCCACATGGTGGTCGCGCCACCCGGGAGCGTAGCGAACACCAGGCGTCCAGGCTTCCATGGCTTGGCCAAGCCGGTCGTCGAGCGCGGGGTAGGTCGCCCTGATATCGGATCCAAACAGCGCGATGACTTCGGCGAAGAATTGTGGCGACGTGTGATAGGCGGCAAAGTCCCGCCACCCTTCGGAGAACTTCTCCGGGCGGCTGAGAATCTGATGAGCTCCTACGTCATGACGTGAATTCGGACGCGTCCGTCGAGACGTGCGGTCTTCGCCGATGCCTAAGATAACTTCGTCGGTGGGGTAGGCCCCGGAAAGTTCGGCGTAGAGCTCATGGGGTAGGCACGGGTCGATGACGATGTGGGGGAATGGATCGCGCCGGATGTCGCGTGGCGAAACGTTCTGCAGAATGCTGTAGCGGCTAAGATCGGTCATGGCGTCTTTGGGGGCGGATAGACTGTCCGGCTCGGGTGAATGAGGGGAATTGGATGCTGGGGCCCTTGCGCCGTTGAACGGCCGGGGGCGGGGCCACGCGGGCGATGCGGGGCGCGGACATCGGAACTCCAAAAGAACTCGCGGCGAACCATAGGCGTCGTTCCGCTGGCCAGCAAGTTATCCTTGGAGCCGGGGGCTCGCTGAAGAGAGGCGGGTAGCGTTGCGACGCTTGGGGAGGCGCGGCGGAAATCCTGAGTCCTGATAAGGTCAATCCTCCGTTGCGTGAAGATGCGGGCGACGCTTAGCTATACTTGCTGCGTCCATTGGGAATCTCAATTTCAAGTCCGACGCAACATGCCGTGCTCGGACGAACGCGACGATTGAACCTTCTTGTCGCCGCCAGCCACTAACCGGCTGGCCTCCGGAGAGCCTGATCGCAAAGCGGTGACGCGCGACCCAGCTGCGTCCTCGAAGGAGAAAGGGAACAGGAACGTGAGTCGCGACGGAAATCGCAGTGCAACAGCGGGACCGATCAAGGGGGGGATCGGCGGCCCCGGCCTTTGGAGGCGCAGCGCCACCTCATCTCTGGCGGCCCGCTTCCTGCGTGATTTCATTGTGACGACCGGCCGTCGAGGCAAGCTGGCGTTCTTTTATGTGCTTTGCGGCGGCGTCCTCGAAGGCGTCGGCTTTTCACTGCTCGTACCGCTGGTGACCCTGTTCTCACTGACGCGCGCTGCGAAGCGCCCGCACCAAATGTGGATTGAACGAGCGCTCGAGCATCTCGGTCTCCACGCGCCTGAAACGCAGCTGGCTGTTTTGTTGGGCCTTTTCGCTGCGGTGATGATCGCCCGTACGCTTATGCTCGGCGCGCGGGACGCGGCGATGTTCGACGCCCAGCGTTCATTTGTCGAAGCGCAGAGACTGCGCATGGCCTCTCGCCTTGTGGCGGCGCCCTGGGACAGTACGGCGCGACTGCACCATTCGCGCATCACCAGCCTGATGAGCAGCGAGACCCAGCGCCTGGGGTTCGGCATCCATTTCATGCTGGTCGGGTGTGCGGCGTCCACGATGCTGCTGGCCCAGATCCTCCTGGCGTTCCTGCTTTCGGCGCCGCTGGCGCTGGTCGCCATGATCATGCTGCTGCTCGGGGCAGTGATCCTTCACCCACTTCTGGAGCGGGCCCGTGCGGTCGGCGCGGAGGTGATGGACTCCAATCTGACGCTCGCAACGATCGTGGCGAGCTTTCTGTCGAGCGTAAAAGAAACGCAGAGCCAAAACCTGGGGGCGAGCTTTCTCTCGGAAATAGACGAGGCCCAACGAGGTCTTGCCGCACGCCAAACCGACTTCATAGGCCGCCAGATTCGAAGCCAACGGGCGCTTGGGATCATCTCCACCATTGCGGCGGCGGCGCTCCTCTACGTGGGTGTGGTGTGGTTCAGGACATCAACGCCGGTTCTCGTCACCCTGCTGTTGATCATGACGCGCGTCATGGCGCCTGCGGGGCGCATCCATGCGGGCGCTCAGCATGCAATGCAGGTCCTGGCGATCTATGATCGCCTTGTCGGGATCAATGTGGATCTGGCCGCCGTAGCGCGACATCACGGGGAAGGCCTTCCCATCGCGGATATTCCGCAGGGGGAGATCAAATTCGAGAATATCTCATTTCGACATGCTGAACCTTCGGATGCGCAATCCGACGGTCTCGCTGGTCTGCTCTTGGACCGGCTCAACCTTTCGATTGCGCCCGGGGAGTTTGTCGCTGTCACCGGCCCCTCCGGTGCTGGAAAGACGACGCTGCTTGATCTTCTCGTCGGGCTTCGGACGCCCGATGCGGGCCGCATCACCGTCGGCGGGATGACCCTGGAGGGGGCGGCCCTGGCCGGCTGGCGGGAAAGCCTGAGTTATGTGCCGCAAGAGCCTTTCCTCTTCCACGACACGATCCGCCGCAACCTCGCCTGGAGTTGTCCTCAAGCGGGCGAGGCGGAGTTCTGGCGGGCCTTGGCCATGGCTGGCGCCGAAGACATGGTGCGCGCGATGGCTGGGGGGCTCGACACGATTGTTGGCGAGCGTGGCGCCATTGTCTCCGGGGGCGAACGGCAGCGGATCGCGTTGGCGCGCGCCCTGTTGCGGAGGCCCGAGGTTCTCATCCTGGATGAGGCGACGTCCGCCGTCGACCTGGAGGGCGAACGCGCGATCTTCGCGCGGCTGCAGGCGATCCGGCCGCGTCCGACCATTGTCCTGGTTACACACCGGACGGAGTCGCTCGCCCTCTGCGATCGGGTGCTGCGCCTCGATTCCGGAGGGCCCGCTGTCGCCGAGCAAGGCTCCTCCGTCCTGATGCTGGCGCGGTCCTAGTGAAGATTGCACTTGTCGTCGCCGGCGGTGCGGACCCTTCGGGAGTCGAGGATACGGTGCCGTGCTTGCTCTGGTTGATCGAGCGGCTGGTGCGCGCTGGGGACACGGTGCACGTCTTCTGTCTCAACCACGGGACGAGACCGGGACCCTGGCTGTTGGCGGGCGCGACTGTCCACAATGCGATGGGGACTAGGTTCGTCCTGCGCCTGTTCTCCCAAATTCTGGCCGAACATCGCCGAGCGCCGTTTGATGTTGTTCACACGGCCTGGTCTATCCGCGCAAATCTCGTGGCGATCGCCGCTGGGAAGTTGCTGGGGGCGCCGGTCCTGCTCTTTTTCGGCACGGGTGAGTTGGCGGCGCTGCCGGATATCGGCCGTTTTGGTCGCCAATTGTCGTTCAGGGGGCGGTTAGGCTTCAAATTGGCCGTCGCGGGCGCTGACCGCGTCGCAGTGCAAAGCGGTTATCTGGTGGAGCTGGCGCGCCGCCTGGGCTTGCCAACGACCCGAATGCCGCTCGGGGTGGCGTTGGACCGGTGGCCGCAAATGGACCCGCGGCGGAGGATGGCCGGGGCGCCTGCCAGGTTGCTTCACGTCGGGCATATCACGCCTGTGAAAGACCACGGGCTATTGCTTGACGCCATGGCAGGCCTGCATGCGATGGGCCTGGACTTCGAATTGGACGTGGTTGGGATCGACGTCGCGGGAGATGGGCGGATCGCCAGGCGAGCGGGGGAACTGGGACTGGCGGATCGGATCCGCTTCCATGGCTTCCTCCATCACCAAGCCATGCGGCCCCTGTTCGAGAAAGCCGATCTGCTCATCATGACCTCGCGCTATGAGGCCGGGCCGCTCGTCGTCCTCGAGGCCGCAGTCGCCGGTGTTCCCGTCGTCGGGACGAATGTGGGGCACCTGACCGAATGGGCGCCGATGGCGGCGCGCGTCGTGGAGCCGCGCGACGGTGCGGGGCTGGCGGCGATCATCGCGGAGGTTCTCGCGGACGATGACCTGAGGATGCGACTCGCTATTGAAGCGCAAAGCAGGGCGCTGGCGGAAAACGCCGACGTCACGACTGAGCAATTCCGCAAACTCTACCAGGACATGGCGACCATATCCGCCCGCGCCTGAACCCAGGGGGGCGCAGTTGCGGTTTGCCGCCGTGCTCGCCGTCAGCGCGCCTGAAGCGCCACGAAGGTTCGCGCAGTCTGTTGGAGCGCTGGGGCAAGGCCTCGGTCAATCGAGTCTGCATTAGACGCTGGGGAAGCTGGGGCGGCGTGTGATGGCGACGCTGCGGGCGGGCTGGAGGCGCAGACGGCGCGGCGCGAACCGCGGCCTCGCGACCGCGCGTGCCTGATGGGGAAGGGATTCTTTCGGCTAAGTTTGGTTGGCGTCAATCCGTGGCCATTCTGTTTGGGGGGCGGAAACGCGCTGGCTGTCGAAGGTGTGGCGCGCTGCATCGACCTCGGCCATGTGCAGTACGGTCCAGGCGTAAAGCGCCTTAAACGGGGTCTGCAGCGTGCGGCCGAGGCTCGTGATCTCGTATTCCACCGCGACGGGCGAGGCGGGGATCACGCGCCGGGCGACCAGGCCGTTGCGTTCGAGGCGGCGCAGGCATTGGGTCAGGGCCTTTTGCGTCACGCCCTCGAGGCTGCGTTTGACCGCGTTGAAGCGCATGGGGCCGTCGTCCAGCACCGCCAAGACCATCATCGACCACTTGTCCGCGATCTGATCGAACAGAATCCGACTGGGGCAGTCCGAAGCGAAGCGCTGAGGATCGCATTTCGGCATGGAGGTTTCCTTGAGTATACCTGGGCGATCGCGGGTGCCTTATTGACCCCAGGTATATGACGTATACCTCAAGGGCATAATTCGCAACGGAGCTGCCGATGTCGTCTTCCGCCGCCGATGTTCTCTTCCGCCCCTTCCGCGTCAAATCCCTGGAGTTGGCGAACCGTATCGTCATGGCGCCCATGACCCGTACAGCGGCGCCCAATGGCGTCCCCGGCGCGGCCAACGCCGCCTATTATCGTCGGCGCGCCGAGGGCGGCGTGGGACTGATCCTGTCGGAGGGCACGGTGGTCGACCGGCCGTCCTCGCGCAATCACCCCGACATACCGTTCTTCCACGGCGAGGCCGCCCTGGCGGGGTGGGGTGGGGTGATCCAGGCGGTGCACGCCGCCGGCGGACGCATGGGCCCGCAGATCTGGCATACCGGCTCGGTGCCCTTGACGACCACCACCTGGACACCCGATGCGCCGGTGGAAAGCCCCTCCGGCCTGGTGGCGCCGGAGACGCCCCGCGGCGAGGCCATGGATGAAGAGGCGATCGCCGATGCGGTCTCCGCCTTCGCCCGCGCGGCCGCCAACGCCAAGGCGCTGGGGTTCGACACGCTCGAGATCCACGGCGCCCACGGCTATCTCATCGACCAGTTCTTCTGGCTCGGCTCCAACACCCGAGACGATCGCTACGGCGGGGCCACCATCCGTGAACGCTCGCGCTTTGCAGGCGAAATCGTCGCCGCGATCCGCGCCGCCGTTGGGCCTGATTTCCCGATCATCCTGCGCGTGAGCCAATGGAAGCAGCAGAACTATCTGGCGCGTCTGGCGGAAACGCCGGAACTGATGGCGGACTGGTTGCAGCCGCTGGTGGAGGCGGGCGTCGACATCCTGCACTGTTCCCAGCGTCGCTTTTGGGAGCCTGAGTTCCCCGAACTGGACGGTGAGCACGGGCTGAACTTCGCGGGCTGGGCCAAGAAACTGACCGGCGCCGCGACCATCAGCGTTGGCTCCGTCGGCCTGTCGGGTGATTTCTTCGGCGCGTTCGGGGGGCAGGGGTCCACGCCCGTGAGCCTGGAGCGACTGGCTGAGCGGATGGAGCGAGACGAGTTCGACCTGATCGCGGTCGGACGCGCCCTGATCAGCGATCCGCACTGGGCGGCCAAGATCAAGGCGAATGATACCGGCGCGCTCAGAGGTTTCGAATCCTCTGCGCTAGCTGAACTGGTGTAAAGGTCGCGGCGGGCGCGGCGGCGCCCGCCAATCTGCTGCGCCGTGAGGCAGAGCCGCGCGGGAAAGAAATATATTTGCGCTTACATCTTGGGAATTGGAGCGCAAGGCGCGATTCATTTCTGTCGATAGAGCCAATTCGGGCGCAGTTACAACGGTCCGCGCGATAGCGTGGATGGCGTCGTGACAGGCGATGAAAACGGCCCCGCGACGTTGCAAAGACCTGATGTTGTTCTTCGGCCCATAAAAACCCTGGAGGTTTTCGATCTGGTCGGATCTCTGCGGGTGAGAGCAAGGGGCGCCAAGTAGCGTGGCTAGGATCGAGAGTCTGAAGGAAGGGATGCGCAACTAGACGAGTATCAGCCGGGCCCGAACAGAAGCCGGGCGGCGTTGTCCTTGAGGATGGCGTCGTGAATTTCGTTCTTGAAGCCCGCATTTCGAAAATCCGAGATCCACTTGTCGGGTGTGATCAGGGGAAAGTCGGACCCAAACAGGAATTTATGACCTAATTGGCTGTTCGCATATTTGGCGATTTGAGGCGGGAAGTATTTTGGGCTCCATCCCGACAGGTCGATGAAGACGTTGGGTTTGTGCAACGCCATGGAGAGCGCTTCGTCTGTCCAGGGCCACGATGGATGGGCCAGGATGATCTTCATGTCGGGAAAGTCGACTGCGACGTCGTCGACCAGGATGGGCTGGCCGTACTTGAGGCGAATACCGCCGCCTCCGCGCATTCCAGTCCCCATGCCGGAGTGTCCGGTGTGGAAGATCGCTGGCAGCCTGTGTTCGCAGATGACCTCGTAGAGCGGCCACGCCATTCGATCATAGGGGTGAAAGTTCTGGATCGGCGGGTGGAATTTGAAGCCGGCGACGCCGAAATCAGCGATCAGCCGGCGCGCTTCCTTGGCCCCGGCCTTGCCTTTGTGGGGGTCGATGGAGGCGAAAGCCAACATCACGTCGCTATTTTCGGCCGCCGCTTCGGCGATTTCTTCGTTTGAGATGCGGCGGATACCGGTGCCCGCTTCACTATCCACGGTGAACATCACGAAGCCGATTTTTCGGCTGCGGTAATAGTCAACTGTCTCGGAGATGGTGGGCCGCCGCGGCTCGGTTTTGAAGTAGTGGGTGGCGGCTTCGTCGAAAGCCGCCTGGGTCGGATCCAGAGGCTGCCGGCACGAGCGCTCGGCGTGGGTGTGGATGTCGATCGCCACCAGCGCGTCCACATTCATGTCTGGCTCCTTCGCTTGGATATGAGCGGATGGCCGTGCGGGTAGCGCGGCCGTCGGCTCGACACCTGACCTCTAAGAACGACCCGCCAGATCGGAAAATGGCCAGGTGGCTCAGGCGAGTCCCGACCTGGCCGCAGCCATGGCGAGGATCTCGTCAGTATCGGCGCCTGGAGCCCTGGCGGATCGCGGCGCCGCAGTAGGCGTGTGAGAGAATTTCAATGGGCAGCCGATTTGCGCGATGGCGGCGCCATCGGGGCCGACCGTCTCCACGACCATCCCCCGGCTGAGATTGTGAGGATCTCGTAGAGCCTCGGCGATCTCGTAGATCGGCATGGCTTGCGTGCCCGCGGCGGCGAACCGCTGCATCCATGTCGAGGCCGGATGTTCCAGGAAGATCGAGGCGATGGAGGAGATGATCTCCTCTCGCCGCGTCGCATCGAGCTGCAGAGGCGCAAAATCCGAACGCCCCATGACCTCGCAAAACAGTCGCCAATAACGAGGCTCCATGTCTGTCGTGCAGATGAACTTGCCGTCCGCGCAGCGCCAGATGCCGCAATCGACGCGCCGGCGATCCCGCGGCGGCATGCGATTCAGGTCAGGATTGCGCGCGAGCACGCCGGCGATCAGCGGCATGGCCGAATCCGACATGGCGATATCGACCAGTTGCCCGTGGCCAATCTGATCCCTGGCTCTCAGGGCCGCAAGGATCCCAATGACGGCGTTGGATCCGGTCAGAAGATCGGCGATCGGTAGGCCTGGAAACGAAGGCGCTTGTGGATCTTCGCCCACGCGCGACAAGGCTCCTGACATTGAAAGGGCGATCGGGTCGTGGCCCGGCTTGTCGCGGTAGGGGCCGCTCTGGCCGCACAGGGTCAGTGAGGCGTAGATCAGTTGATCGTTCACTTGGGAAAGGGATTCGAATCCCAATCCCATCTTGGCCATCACGCCTGGCCGATAGTCCTCGACCAAGATGTCGGCCCAGTGGATCAGGGCGAGGAGCGTATCGCGTGTTTCGGCAGCGCCCGGATCAAGCAGCAAGCTTCGCTTGTTTCTGGCGAAGCTGTCGCGCGCGCGCCGTTCCGCGATCGCGTCCATGCCGTTCAAGCCAAACACCTCGGCCTGTTTCGCCAGCTCGCGAGGGTGCTCGACGCGTATGACGTCCGCACCGAGTTCCGCCAGCATCCAGGTGCAGTACGGACCTGGAAGGAACTTGGTGAAGTCCAGCACCCTGACGCCGCTAAGGGGAGCTGAGGCCGTCATCCGCGGTGCGCCTCGTCGAAGCCCAGTCGGCTGGGGTCTGCAAGTCGGGGCGCCGCGTGCAGGTGTTCCGACTGGGGAGCTGAGGTCTGGTAGAGCGGGCCGGGCGTATTCAGGGCGATCCCCCGCGCCGGATCCTCGATTTCCCGCCACAGCCCGCGCGACCGCCATTGTGGACTTTCAAGCGTGTCATCCGGCGTGGCGATCGCCGAGAGACCGAGGCCGAGTTCGGCGGACAACCGCGAGAGATCGGCCTTGGTGTGGCTCAGGAAGAAGGGTTCGATCATGCCCTCCCAGGTCTCGATCTGAGGTTGGGGGGTGTCGGCCAGCAGCGTGTTGTCCCAGTCCACCTCGGCCATGGAGCCGGCGAGGCCCGCCTGCGCCATCAAACCCACCAGACCTTTGACCATCCCGGGATTGTCGACGAGCGACCAAGTGACGTAGCCGTCTTGGCACGGCCAGATCTGGCGTACGCCCGACTTGCCGCGAACCAGCTGGTTGCCCGTCCGTCGACCGATCTGTCCGGTCCATTCCCAGACGAGCGGATCGCGATAGCCAGCCAGAACGGCGGATTGGTAGGCGGAGACGACAACGCGTTGGCCCAACCCAGTTGCGTTGCGGGCGTTCAGGGCCAGCAGGGCGGCGATGGCGCCTTGCACGCCCGCGAGCCCGAAACTCTGTTCGCCAGGCAACTTCAGGGGAGGGCGTTCGGGTTCGCCGACGATCTGCATGATCCCCGACATCGCCATCAGTGTGAGATCGCTGGCCGGCGATCCGGCGAGCCGACCGCCTTCGCCGAACGGCTGGACGATAACGGAAATCAGACCTGGGTTGCCTGCCGCCAGCGTTTGGTAGTCCAATCCGATCTGGGCGAGGTGGTCGCCGTCGCCTTGGATGAGGATGTCGGCCTGACCCAGCAGGTCTCGCAAGCTGTCACGGTCGTCGCCAAGCTGGAGGTCCAATCTGGCTCCGTGCTTGCCGGCGTTCCAAGTTCGCCAGGTCACGCCGGCGTCGAGATCGGTCGGCTCGCTGGCGAACCGCCGCGCGCGCGCGGGGTCTCCCGAGGGCGGCTCGACCTTGATCACCTGGGCGCCAAGTTGAGCAAGAATCCGTCCGGTGTAGGCGCCGAGGGTGTCGGCGATCTCCACGACCTTCAGGTGGGACAGCATCGTGGCTTGGCTCATGCCAGCACCCCCTCGCGGGTCAAATCCTGGATTTCTTCCTTCGGGACGCCCAGCCAGTCGTGAAAAACCAGGTCGTTGTGCTCGCCGATCAGAGGGGAGGGGCCGATGTGGATCTCGCAGGATGAAAAGCGCATCGGCGGCGCCGGCATGTCGCACTCGCCCAGCACCGCGTGCCGGATGCGAACGTAGTGGCCGCTGGCGAGCAACTCGGGGTCGGTGAACACATCGCGCCCATCCTGGACCGCGCCGGCAGGAACGCCCTGGGCGCGCAGCGTGTCCGCCAAGACGTGCTTGTCCTGCGACGACGTCCAGCCGGTGAGCAGGACCTCCAGGCTATCTTCGTTGGCCTTTCGCTCGGCCAGGCTGGCATACCGCGGATCTTGGACGAGTTCTGGCCGTCCCATCGCGTCGCACAGCGCGCGCCATTGGGCCTCCGTCTCAACCGCAATCGCGCACCATTGGTCCGCGCCCCGGCAACGGAACACGTTGTGGGGCGATGCGAAGGGGCTTCGATCGCCGCGTTGGTCTTCCATCGCTGCTCCAGCCTGGAGCCCGGCATAGACGTCGGCGAGGGTATGGATCAGAGGTTCGACCTGGGACACGTCGATGTGCTGGCCTTCACCCGTACGCCTGCGGTGTTCGAGCGCGGCGAGGATGGCGACCGTGGCGAACATGGGCGCGACCACGTCGCCGTAAGCGAACGGCGGCATATGTGGGGGCTGTTCCGGCCAGCCGGCCAACGCCGCCTGACCTGAGAGGGCCGCGGCGGAGTTGCCGTAGCCGCGGATACCGGAAAGCGGGCCGGTCCGACCCGCCACGCTCACGCTGGCCAGGATGACGCCGGGCCGAATGGCTTGCATCTCGGCATAGGAAAGGCCCAGTCGGTCCAGGAAGCCCTTGCCGAAATTTTCGACCACCACGTCCGACCAGGCGATCAGGCGCTTGGCCATCTCGACGCCGCGCGGGTCGGACAGGTTGATCGTGACGCTGTATTTGCTGGTATTGGTCTGCGCGAAGAAGGCGGACCCGTCGGGGTCGCGTTTGCCGCCCTTGAACGGCGGGCTCATCCGGCCGAGATCCAGGCGTTTACGGGATTCAATCTTCACGACCATCGCGCCGTTGTCGGCGAGATCCTTCGTCGCGCGAGGTCCCGCGCCGACCCAGCTGAAGTCGGCGATCTTCACTCCATCCAGCGCGCCAGCCATGTCTCTACTCCACAAGGGTCGGTCGCGCGGGGCGGCCGGCCAGTATTTCCGTCTCGATGAAGGCGCCGACGCGTGCGCGGATCGCCTCGTCGTCGAAGCTTCGTGCGTCGGCGTTGTCCACGCCCAGGCGCAGGACCGGCACGCCGATGTCTTCGAAGGCGCGGCGAAGCAGATGGTGCTGGCCGAAGGTTTCGCGGCAGTCGTCTTCGGTCCCGCCCGTCAGGGAAACCACGCCATTGATGCCGGCTTTCTGCGCTTCGCGCTTGAACCATTCGATGTTGTAGGGTGCTGTGTTGAGCAGGGCCTGGATCTTGGTCATGCGCCCGGCCAACGCGCGCAGCGGATCGGGTCCGTAGGTTGGATAGGCGTCCGCCGCGATCGCGGTGTAGATCGACCAGACGAACACTGCGCCGTAGCGTTGCTGGAAGTATTCGTAGAATCCCAGATTGTACCAAAGGCCGGTGCCGAGCCACATCAGCCGCACCTGCTCGTTGGGCGCCGCGGCTTCCCCGGCGGCGACACGCCGCTCGGTCTCCTCATGGAAGATCTGCGCCCGGCTGAGCCCCCATTCGGTGCCGCGATGCCATTGCGGGATCATGGTGGCGGGCATCTGATCGGCGATATTCACCGGCGCCGGCCGCGCGGCGGAGATCAGCTCGCGCGTCTGGAAATAATATTTCTCCTGCCGGTTGACGAGATCCATGACCGCTCGCAGGCGGTCGGGATTGAATCTCTGGCCGGTGTGATCTTCAAGAAAACCGATCAGATCCTTGTAGCGCTCGGTGAGATAGTCGATCGCATCGGAGCCGAATATCTCCTCCCAACCGCTGTTCAGGTTGTCCAGCCAGTCGGCGGTTCTAGGGGGCTGGATCGCCAGGCGGTCTAGTCGGAAGAAGGGGATGTCGAACCGTTCCGACCAGAGTTCGAACACCTTGTGCAGCGAACCGCAGTCATTGGACGAGACCACCACGGCCGGAGTCGGCAAACCGCCCCAGGGTGCGCTTTCGGGATCGGTCTCCAGGGTCGAGGCATAGGCCAAGGAGCAGTATTTGCAGAGCGACGAGCGATAGCCGAGCGCATTGAGTTGGCCGAGATAGTCGGCTGATTTCTGCTTGGCGGCCACCACGGAAGCCCACCATTGGTTGACGACCACGGGAACGCCCATGGCCTTGAAGATTTCGGTCGGGGTGTCGGCGTTGACGAAGGCGAACGGAGTTCCCCTCAGGACTTCCTGTCTTAGACTGGAGAACCACTCGCGATTGTAGGCGCTGTTCTCCTTGGCGAAGGAGAGATTGCGCTCTCGCGCATTTTGGAATGTTTCCGCTGGGCGGCCCGGCGTGCGGTCGGACATCAGAGCCTATCCCCATTGTCGGCAAGCAAGCCTTGAAGCGCCTCCACGGCGTACAGGGCTGCGGCTTCGGGATCCCTGTAGCTGTGCGGGTCCAGCAGCACGTGCGGCACGCCGATCGCATCGAGCGCCGCTCGGCGTGCGGGATAATCCCAGGCGGCGGGATGGTCGTAGGCGGGAATGTCGAACACGACGGCGTGCGCGCCGCTGCGCTGAACCAGATCCACAAGATAGGCGGCCGATTGGCGTGTGGACCAGCCGGCCGGCGATGGTGTGCGCTGGCGATATCGCTGAGCCAGTGCGGCGAACGGATCTCCCCGCTCCGAAACCGCAGGGCCGACGGCGCGGGAGCCGGCGTCGTGGTCATCTGCGACGACCGTGAAGCCGGCGTCCTCCAGGACGCGGTAGGTGGTCTGGGCGCTGTCCTGGCCGCCGCTCATCACCAGCCTCGGACCCTGTCGAGGCACGCGATCCGGAAGTTCGGCGACCAGCTGATCGAGCCTATGTTGAATACGGTGGGCGAGCCCCGATCCGGCTTCAGCGTGGACCTGTAAGGCCTCCAGACCCGACAGTCGCCCCTGCGCCCGCTGAGTCCCGATCGCGTTCAGGCCGTCGCGAACGCGATTGCGCCGCCAGATGATTTCCGTCAGCGCGGGCGCACACAGATGGGGGGAAAGGACCGCGCCCAGACGCTGAAGGGCAAGGAGGTTGAAGCGATCGGTTGCGTCGCTGTCCTGGCGGACGATGTCGACGAGGATCGGGTCCAGTCGAGGCGGAGTTCCGCCACGGCGCTTGAGGCTGATGAGAAAGCTGTAGAGGGAAAACCCGAGTGTGGGCGTCGCCCCGATCAGGATGCGCTCGAGGCCGCTTTCGGCCAGTTCCAGAACCGTTCCGGTAAGCGCTTTCAGCAGCGGGTGGCCGAGGCCTTCCGCAAACGGGTCCGCCGCCGATGGCGCGTGCGCGGGATTGGCGACGATCTGCAGGGGGTGAAAGCCCGGCGCCTCGATCAACTCGAGTGGGACGTCCAGGCCGATCCAGCCGACGACGCGCGACCCGCCCTCGGCGCGAAGAACCTCGTGCATGGCGGCCAAGGAGGTCGGGGCGGCGTCTTTCCGGGGCGCGTTTCGAGGCGACATGTTTGGCGCCCGCGTCATGCCGCGCCGCGCGAGAGGCCGAGTTCGGCCAAAATCGCTTCGGTATGTTCGCCGAGGCGGGGCGGGGGGGCGTCAAGACCTGGCCCGTCGTGGTCGAAGACAAAGCCGGCGTTGAGCACGTGGACGTTCTCGCCTTCCGGGAGGCCGGGAATATGAACCGGTTGCTTCAGCCCCCGGGCTGAAAGCTGGGGAAGGTTGCAGGCCGCGCCGACGTCGCGCACCACGCCGCATGGGACCCCGACCGCGCTCAGGCGCGCTTCCCAGTATTCCGCCGGCCGGGCGGCGAACACCGCAGTGAGAATGGCCGTGAGCGGCTGAAAGTGAGCCCGGCGGCTGCGGACGTCGACGAACCGCGGGTCTTGGGCCAGATCGCCACGGTCGAGTGTCTTGCAGAGCGCAAGATATTGGTTCTGCTGCACCACGCCGAGCGAGATCAACTCGCCGTCGCCGCAGCGGAACAGACCTGCCGTGGGCTGGGCGCTGTAGCCGGTGTTTCCCGTACGCACGGGCACCTCGCCCTTGACCAGGAACGGGGTCACCGCGGCTGTCAGCATGACGAGGGCGGCGTCGAGCATGGCGACATCGATCCGCTGGCCGCCGCCGAACCGTTCCCGCGCCACGACGGCGGAGAGGACGGCCATGGCGGCGAGGGTGCCGGCATAGGTGTCCACCACAGGAATTCCCATGCGCACGGGCGGCCCATCCGGCTCGCCGGAAACGCTCATGACCCCTGCTGTGGCCTGAACGACATTGTCGATGGCGGGGTAGTCGCGCATCGGACCGTCCTGGCCGTAGCCGGAAACCGAGCAGAAGATGATGTCCGGACGAAGCGCCTTTGCGGCTTCATAGCCAAGACCGAGCCGATCCATGACGCCGGGGCGGAAATTCTCGACAACGACATCGGCGCTAGCGATCAACCGGCGCGCCGCCTCAAGATCATGCTGTTGCTTCAGGTCGAGAACCAACGATTTCTTACCGGCATTTGCGGCGATAAACGCTGGCGACATGCCTTCATAACGAGAATCTTGGTCGTAGTTGCGAAACAGATCCCCCGTGGGCGGTTCGACCTTGATGACTTCGGCGCCGAGCAGGCGCAGAAAGTGAGTGGCGAATGGACCGGCCATCACGTGACTGAAGTCGATGACGCGCAAGCCGGCCAACGGTTGGGGCATCTGTCCTCCTCAAACTCTTGTTCTTTCCCAACGACCTGGGTCGCCTGGTGACGCCGAAAGGGAGCTTGACGCTTCCACGCCGCCGATATCTAACCTGAATTCGTTTACGACCAAAACGATAGAAAGTGAAGATGGTTGGAAAACGGGAGGAAATTGACGGGCGCGGGTTTGGGGCGCTCGCCGGGGTTCGGGCTGGCCTGTTGCGGGCGAGCTTCGGGCTGGGTGCGATCTGTCTCTTGGTGGCCATGGCGGCCGACTTCGCTGGCGTCGTGGCGCGTCACCTCGGCTTGACGCTGCTTGGCGTCATCGAGGTAATTCAGCTTTGCATCGTCGGGATCATTTCGGCTGCATTGGTGACAGCGACCGTGACCGGGTCCCACGCGGCGGTCCATTTGCTGACGAGCCGGCTAACCCAGCCTTGGCGCGGTCGGGTCGAACGAACCTGCGAGCTGGTCGCCGGGGTTCTATTCCTTGTCCTGGCGGTGGGCGACGGGTGGATCCTGGTGGATCTTTGGCCGCGGCACGAGCAAAGCGATTTGCTTCACCTGCCGTATGCGCCGGCCAGGGCGCTTTGGTGCGCCAGTCTCGCCATTTCGGGCGTCCTGGCGCTGGCGGCCGTGCTCTCGCCGATCCGCCCCGTAGCCCGACCCGCAGGAGGTTTGGAGCATGACGCCTGAATTGATAGGCGCAATCGGCGTCGTTGCGCTCCTCGGGCTGCTCACGCTTGGCGTCCGCATCGGGGTCGCCCTGGCCTTGGTCGGGCTTGCGGGCATGGCTTTGTTGATTTCGCCGGAGGCCGCGCTGATCAAGTCCGGCGCCATCGCCTTCGATATCGCCTCGCGCTACGAACTGGGTGTTCTGCCCCTGTTTCTTTTGATGGCCCATCTCTGCTTCGCCGCCGGGGCCAGTCGCGATTTCTTCGACGCCTCGGCGAAGGTGCTGGGACATCGGCCGGGCGGATTGGCCCTGGCCTCGGTCGGGGCGTGCGGCGGTTTTGGAGCGATCAGCGGGTCCAGCCTGGCGACCGTCGCCACGATCGGCCTTGTCGCCTTGCCGGAGATGCGGCGCGCCAAATACGATCCGGCTCTGGCGACCGGCGCGATCGCCGCCGGCGGCTCCATCGGATCGCTCGTGCCGCCCAGTGCGGCCTTGATCGTCTTCGGCATCCTGGCCGAGCAGTCGATTGGACGGTTGTTTACGGCCGCCATCGTTCCCGCCCTGACCCAGGCGATCTTCTACATGGCCGTGATCCTGATCATCTGCGCGGTGCGGCCCGCGATGGGGCCCCGCTCCTTGCGCGCGCCGTGGTCGGACCGCCTGCTGGCCCTGTCTCGGCTATGGGATGTGGGCTTGTTGATCCTGCTCGTGGTGGGGGGGATCGCCTTGGGCTGGTTTTCGCCCACCGAGGCCGCGTCGATCGGATGCGTCGGTGCGTTGGCGATGACGGCTTGGCGACGTCAGCTGAATTGGGCGGCCTTGCGCGGCGCCATCTCGGAGACGCTTCGAACGACGGGGATGATCTACGCCGTCGTCATCGGCGCCATCATCTTCTCGACCTTTATCGCCGCGGCTGGCCTCGCAGGCGCGATGGCGGATCTGGTCGGGCGCCTGCATGTTGGCAGTCTTGGCGTGGTGACGGTGATGGTGCTCATCATCCTGGCGCTAGGTATGTTTCTGGATGGTCTGGCGCTGATGACGCTGGTTATCCCCATCTTCTTACCGATCGTTCAGACGCTTGGTCTAAATCCGATTTGGTTCGGCGTGGTCTTGGTGCGGGCGATGGAAATTGGATTTGTCCATCCGCCGGTTGGGATGAACGTCTACATCATCCATAACCTTGCGGAAGACATTCCATTGGGGACGATATTCAAGGGCGTGGTTCCCTTCCTGATCGCCGACTTCCTGCACCTGATGATGCTGATCTTGATTCCGGCGTCCGTGCTCCTGCTGCCAAAGCTGCTGGGAGCGTGATGGTGCTGCAGACATCTTCGGGCAATCGTGCAATTGCCTCGCCCCATTTGAATCAGCAGAATCGCGGGCTACCCCCGCATTATCGCCGCATGTCAGGACAGGATTGATGGCTCCACGAATCAAGGCCAAGGCCGCAACCGTTCCCGTCGCCCCAGCGCCGGTCGCCTCGGACGAGGGGCCGCGGGACCTGGGCATGCTGAAGCAGGTGATGGGATTTCGCTTCCGGCGAATCCAGAACCACCTGTCCCGCAGCTTGACCCAACGCGAAGAATTTCAAGGTCACAAGGCGGGGGAGCTAAGCGTCCTGGCCATTATCGAAGCCAATCCGGGCCTGTCTCAGATCGCGCTCGCCAATGAAGTGGGCATGGACAAGGCGGTGATGGTCGTGGTCATCGACGACCTCGAGAAGCGAGGGTGGGTCAAGCGCGAGCGTGCGCCCGAGGATCGGCGGCGTAACCTGCTCTACATCACCAAGGACGGGGTAGGGGTTCTGTCGAAATGGATCGCCCTGGCGCGGGAAAACGAGCGTCCGGTTCGCGAAACCCTGTCGGATGCGGAGTTCGCGATCCTGTCTGAACTGCTCGATCGAATCTACAACAAGTGCTTCAACCATGTTGAGGACTAGGGCGCGCCGCCTGGCGCTCGCCGTGGCGCTTTGCGGTTCTCTGGCGGGATGCCATGGCCGCGAACCCGCGCCAGCGGCGGGCCAGCCGATCGTGTTGCGCTACGCCTCCAGCTATCCGCCAAACCATCCCTTCAGCAAGGCCGATATCGCCTGGATGAATGAGGTCGAAAGGCGCTCGGCGGGCCGGTTGCGCATCCAACCCTACTGGGGCGGAACCCTCATCAGCAACGACGAGGCCACGTTGGAGCTGGCGCACGGCGTTGCGGACCTGGCTCTGGTGACGCCAATCTACGATCGCGCCGGTATGACCGCCGTGAAGATTCAGGCCGGGTTCTACGCCGGCGCCGAGACGCCCGCACAGCAGATCGCCGTCTACAAGTGCCTGGCGGGCCGCTTCCCAATCCTGGATGAGGAAATGGCAGGGGTGACCGTGCTCGCGATCCAGGGCGGGTCTCAGCTCAATTTGCTCACGCGCCGGCGCCCCGTCACAACGCTCGCGGATTTCCGCGGCCTGCGCATACGCACCCCATCCGAGATCGCGCCTCTATTGCGCAGCCTGGGTGCGGACCCCGTGACCATGCCCATGGCTGAGGTGTATTCCGCGCTCTCGAAAGGGGTGATCGACGGCGTCGTGGCCCCGCCGGACACACTGAGCTCGCTACATTTCAACGAGGTGGCGCCCTATCTCAACGCCTGGAGCATTCCGCGGGGCGCCTATCCCGGCCGGGCGATTTCGAACAAAGCCCTGGCCCGACTGCCCGCTGATCTTCAATCCCTGTTGAAAGCCTCGCAGCCCTACTGGGAGGCCCAACTGAACGCCAGCGTAGAGCACGGCGAAAAGGCCGGCTTGGCCTTCGGTCACGCTCACCACGAACATTTCCTGGCGGTCCCCGCGGATCAGCAGGCGAGCTTTATTCGTCAGTACAACGCGGCCTCGCTAGGACGCGCCATGGCGCTGTCTGGCGCCAAATTCGACGCCAAGGCTATGTTTGAAGAGGCCGCGCGCGCGGTCGCCGCCCAACGGTCCGGCCGACCCGCCTGCTAGACCATCCCGATAGGGTTTTTAAGGTCGCGCAGATCTGTCGACAGCGATCCATCACTCTGCATCTCGCTTGCCGAGATAATATAATCTTCGTATCGTATAAAAAAACAACGATATGGGGTGGAGATGCGAGTTCGCTCGGGCCGGCTGCCGTTTCTCATCGCGATCGTGCTCGCGCTTAGCGCCTGGGCGACCGCGCGGCCGGGGCGAGCCGCCGGCTTTGGCGATTACCACCCCGTCCCGAGCTATGACGGCGCGGCGGTGAGTTCGTTCTATTTGCCGATGCGCGACGGGGTCCGCATCGCGGTCAGGCTGTATCGCCCGGCCAAGGGCGGCGTGGCCTCGCCAGGCCGGTTCCCCGTGATCTGGCACGGCTCGTTGGATATAGCCGACACGGGGCCACACGCGACGCCCGTGCCGACGGGGGTGCGTTTTGGAACCGAGCCGGCGGCCGCGGATCCGTCTTGGGAAAACGCACGCGATCTCTCAAGCCTGACGCGGCATGGCTATGTGGTGGCCGTGGTGGCTCGCCGCGGCTCCGGCGCGTCGTTCGGCCGCCGACGCGGATACGAGGACCTGACGGAGGCGCAAGACGCCTACGAGATCACTGAGTGGCTCGCCCGCCAAGCCTGGTCGACCGGGGCGGTCGGTGTGTACGGCTGCTCCAACACCGGTGAGGCGGCGATGCACGTTCTGACGGTGCGGCCTCCGCACCTGAAGGCCGTGTTCGCGGGCTGCTTCTCGTTCAACCGTTTCGATGGCTTCACCCGCGGCGGAATCATCGCGAACTGGGGGGCGGGTCCCCAGCGGACCTTGGAGGAAGATCTCAAGGCGACGCCGGTCGACGCCGACGTCGATCATCAACTGCTGGCCCAAGCCGCCGCCGAACACCAGGGCTCGACCTATCTACTCGATCTTATGAAGGGCATGCCCTATCGCGATAGCTGGTCGCCGCTGACGATGAGCCGGTTCTGGGCGGAAGCGAGTATCAGCAGCTACCTCGATCAGATTCAGCAATCGGGCGCCGCGCTCTATATCCAGGCCGGGTGGCGCGATGATTTCCGCAGCCAGGGCCTGATAACATTCGCCAATTATCCGGCAGGGCGCCGCCATATCATCATCGGCGATTGGACGCATTGCTCGAATGCGGGTTTTGATATGCGCAGCGAACAACTTCGGTTTTTCGACTACTACTTGAAGGGCGTGGACACCGGGATTCAGTCCGACGCGCCGATCCACTATGCTCTGGTGCATGCCGACAAGGCTCCAGTGTGGCGATCATCGCAGACCTGGCCGATCGCCGACCTCCAGTCCCGCACGATGTACCTGGCCCCCGATGCGGAGCTGTCGTTACGGGCTGCGGCGACTTCGGCGATGCTCAGCGTGCAGACCGGGGTGGAGGGTGGTTGTCCCGGGGCATCGACGGATCCCCTGAAAGTCGCCTTAGCGGAGCCCTGCCATCCCAGGTCGGGCGCGCTGAGCTGGTCTACCGCACGACTGGCCCAGGATCTCACCCTGACGGGGCATCCGTTGATCGACCTCTGGGTTGCGTCCAGCACGCCTCAAGCCCGCGTGTTCGCCTATCTCGAAGACGTCTCCCCCAACGGCGTGGCTTCAGTGATCACGGATGCCCGGCTTGAGCTGTCGCTACGCAAAACCGGCGCGCCGGGGTGGGACAATCTCGGCCTGCCGTGGCGGCCGAGCGGGGCGGCGGACGCCCGGCCAATGACGCCCGGCGCGGTCGAGCACGTCGTGATCGATTTCCTTCCCACGGCTTACGTCATCAAGGCGGGTCACCGCCTGCAGGTCAGCGTGGCGGGTTCAGACCCCCGCGAGCGCCCCCGACGGGCGGATCGTCAACCGCCGCTTTTGAGCTTTGGTGTGGGCGGGCGGCAAGCTTCCAGCCTGATCCTTCCGGTTGTGGGTGATCATTGATGTCGCGTTCCGAACCTAGGACTTCGCACGCCGGCGCGGAGATGTGGTCGCGAAGCTTCGCAGACGGTCGTGCGAGGCCACGCCCTCGATCCGGCGTGCGTGGCCGGCTGCTGCTCGGCGCGGCCATGGCGGGCCTGGCGCTGAGCGCGCGCGGCCCGGCATGGTCCGCATCGCTCTCTCCGGCGAACGACGCCGGCGCCCTGGCCGCATCGGCCTGCAATGGGCTGATGGGTTTCAAGCTGGAGGACGTGCGGGTCAGCAGCGCCGCCGTGGTCGAGCCCTCCGCGGCTTGGACGCCTGATCCCAATGCGCCCGGAGCGCGCCCGATAGCGGTTGGAGCTCCATTCTGCCGCGTCCAGGGGGTCATTGGCCGTGAGATTGGCTTTGAACTGTGGCTACCGGAGCCGACGCGGTGGAATGGACGGCTGTTGGGCGCAGGCGTGGGCGGAGACGCCGGCGCGTTCAATTTCAGCGACCTGCCGCGCGGAGTGGCCCAGGGCTATGCGGCCGCGACCACGGATACCGGTCATAAGGCCGCCGATCGAACCTGGATGCTGGGGCCGCCGGAGCGGTTGACCAATTTCGAGCTGCTGGCGCACCATCGTTTGGCGGTCACGGCCAAGCTTTTGCTTGCACGCTACTACGGGCGAAACGCGGATCACGCCTACTTCATCGGCTGTTCCGGCGGCGGTCGTCAGGCGCTGAAGGAATTGCAGAGATTTCCGGCGGATTATGATGGGGTGATTGCTGGCGCGCCAGGGCCGGACACGCCCGAAATGACCACTCGGCGGATGTGGGAATTGATCCAGCGTGAGCAACACCCCAATCTGTTGTCGCCCGCGGATTGGGCCCTGGTGGTTGAAGCCGCAGTTCGCGCCTGTGACGAGCTCGATGGCGTGCGCGATGGCGTGATCGCCGATCCGCGCATGTGCCGCTTCGATCCCGCAAGTTTGGCCTGTCCGCCAGGGGCCGCTCCGGGGGCTCGCTGCCTCACGCCGGACCAACTCGCGCTCGTGAAGACGATCTATGCGCCTTTGCGCGGGGATGACGGGCGAAAGCTGGACGACGGCGTGCTTCCAGGCGTGTTGATCGACTCGGGCCATTCCCGACTCGCGCCGGCGACGTTCGGCCAGGCGATCCGCAAACAGGCGGACTGGGACGGCGAGGGCTTCGACGTCAGTCGCGACCTTGCGGCGATTGACCGGGTCATGCCGGAATTGCGGGCCGACGACGCCGACATCTCCGCTTTCGCCAAGCGTGGGGGCAAGGTGATCGTCTACGAAGGCTGGAACGATCCGGCCGTGGCGGCGCGCATGGTGATCGCCTACTACAACCAGGTAGTCGCCAAGCTCGGGCCGCTGGAGGCCGGGCGGATGATCCGCCTGTTCATGGCCCCGGGCGTCGAGCATTGCGTCGGCGGTCCGGGGCCGGATCAGTTTGGCGGTGCGGGCGCCGCGGCGCCAAGCCTTGACGCCGGTCACGACCTGCTCAGCGCCCTCGACGCCTGGGTTCGTGAGGCTCGCGCGCCCGAACGCGTCGTCGCGTCCAAGCTGTCCCACGGCGAAGTGGTCGAGACGCGTCCGCTTTGCGCCTATCCGGCCGCCGCCCATTATGACGGCCACGGAGACACGAACAGCGCCGCGAGCTTTTCGTGCCGCGCGGAGGGTATCTCTCCAGAGCCATGACGGTGGCGACTTTGAGATCGGATGAGAGTGGCAGCGAACGGCCCGTGATGGACCGCTCACGCCGCCGTTAGGTTCCAGGCCTTAGCGGGGCTTGTGGCGCCCCCGTAAGGCGCTGTCTGGGTCCTGGGAGGCGTTCGGCACTAAGCTGCGCGGCTCAGCGGGGTTTGGGATAAGCCACGCCATCGAGGCGGCGCCCGCCCGTTGTCGGGATGGAGCGGCGGGCTGAAGATCAGCTCCGCCACTCCCGGCCGATCAGAACTTCTTGTCGATCGCGACAGATACCAGCCGGCCGAACGGGTTGGCCACGGTGGGGTCGAAGCCGCCCCCGCCGTTGGTGCTTTCTGCGATGTTCACGAATGGCGGATCGGTATCAAACAGATTGGTGACGTCGACCATGATCGAAGTGTGCTTCAGATAGGGCGAGGTGAAGACCTTATCGACTGCGAAGGCGGTGTGCAGGTCCACGGTGGTGTAGCTATCCACGCGCTGCACCGGCGTGACGGTGTCGTTGATATAGCTGTTCTCGAAGTTCACGAAGGCGGTCACGCTGACTGGGCCGCCATTCCAATTGACGTTGCCGCGCATGCGGAGGCGAAGGGGGTTGAAGATCCGGTTCGCTTCGCTCAATTCCGGCGCGTTCGGCGTCACGGCGACCAGGTAATCGAGGAAGTAGGTGCCGTTCAGGCCTGCGCCAAAGGTTCCGAATTTCTCGGTCGGGAATTTTGCGTTGACGGAAAAGTCGAAGCCGTCCGCCTTGGTGCTGCCGAGGTTGAAGTTCTGGCCGTAGATGAAGTAGTTGACGGGCTGGGGCAGCGCACCGAAGACCTGATAGCCCTCGCTGACGAACTGGTTCACGATCGCCTGCGCGGCGGGACCGGTGCGGATGATCGACGAGAACAGCGCCTGTCTCTCGGCGCTGGACAGCAGGGTCAAATCCGCCAGGTAGCTGGTGATCTGCTTTTCATAGTCGATATTGAAGTAGTTGATGCTGATTTTCAGGTTGCGATAGAAGTCGGGCTGGTAGTCGGCGCCGATGGAATAGGTTTTGGCCGTTTCGGGCGTGAGCGGGTTTCCGGTGGTGTATCCCGACAGCGCCACGCCTTCCACGACACTCCCGTTTGGCGTCGCGTAGGGCTGCACGAAGAGCGCGCTGAGGGCGCCGTGGATCGAGGACGGCGAGGGCGCGCGGAACGAGGTGCCGTAGCTGCCGTGGATCGTCAGGCCATGGATCGGCGACCAGTTTACGCCGACCTTGGGATTGGTGGTCGAGCCAAGGTCCGTGTAGTCCTCGTAGCGCCCCGCGACATCGATCGCCAGCGACTGAACCAGGGGGATGGCGTTGTCGATTCCCACGATGGGAATGAACAGTTCGCCATAAGCGGCCTTGACCTCCTGCTTGCCGGATACACGGGTGCTGAACACGTCCGGAAGTGCGCCGGAAGCGAACCCGGTATAGAGGGAGGTGTTGTCGTATTCTCCCCCGAACGCCACGCGTACGTCGCCGCCAGGCAGGGTGAAGATCGGCCCGTCGATCTTGGCCTCGACCTCCTGTTGGATATTGTTGCCTGGGGCGAGGCTGTAGCTATTGAAGACCGATTGCAGCACGGCGGTGCTGTTGGCGCCGTAGGGATTGAGCGCGGTCGCCGGATTGCTGCTGGCGAGCGCCGTAGCGAGCGCGCCGTTGTTCAGCCCGTTGTAGCTGACCGATTTTGCGGTGTCCTGGCCGTAGGTATAGTCGGTTTCAAATTTGAAGTTGTGCGGAAGGTGGACGTCAAAGCCGGAGGTGACCTGAAACATCTTGTCGCCGCCGCTCGAACTGTTGACCGGGGCTTGGCCGTCGAAGTTGGTTTCCACGGTTTCGGACGCTGCGGTCACACCGGCCGGCAAGCGGTAGTATGCATTGGTGCTGGGGACCGTAAGGGCGGAGTTCTGCGTACCGCTGTGGAAGACGAAATTCCGCTCTGAAGCGAGGCCCTCGGCGTAGAAGCTCACATATTGGCCAAGATTTTGGTTGAAGGTGAAATCAAAATTCAACCGCTCTTGCTGGGGTATCAGGTCTTGATTCTTGAGGTTGTCGCAAAGATTGGTCGTGTTTGCGGCATAACCCGGCCCTGCATAGCTCACGCCATCCACAACGATATTCGCGTTGCTGCAGTTGGGAGAACTGAAATTAGAGCCGCCGCGCGCGGTCAAGTCCGCGCGATAGAAGTCGCGGTTCTCTCCGTTGAGCGCGCTGTGGTAGCTGCGCTCGAAGGCGGCGGTGAACTGCCCGCTATCCCAGGTATGACCGGCGATAATGTCGATCTGGCTCTCGTTATAGCTATTGGCGGTGCCGTCGCGCGCCATCGCTTCGATGCCTTCGAAGTTTCGCTTCAGGATCAGGTTTGCAACCCCCGCGACGGCGTCGGAACCGTAGATGGCCGAAGCGCCGTCCGGCACGATCTCGGCGCGTTCCAGGCCGATGACGGGAATATCGGAAGGATCGGGTAGGCCGCCGGACGCGCCCGCCTGCACCATGCGCCGTCCGTCGAGCAGTGTCAGGGTGGCGTAGGGACCAATGCCGCGAATATTTATGCCGGACGCATAGGTGATGTTTCCGGCGCCACCGCTAGTGCCGCGAGAATCTTCACTTACGCCAAGGTTTAGAATCTGCGGAACATCTTGCAGGGCGTCGGTGATGTTGACGGCGCCGGTTGCGCTGATGTCGTCGTGATTGACGCCGATGACCGTGGAGCCCACAGGTGCTACGCCGCGGATGCGGCTGCCGGTCACGACGATTTCGGAGATGGCGCCGGGCTGGGTTGCGGGCGTCGCAGTCGGCGCTGGTGCGCCCGCCGAAGCTGGGCTGGAAGGCGCGGGGCCTGCAGCGGCGGGCGGCTGGTCCTGTTGAGCGGGGGCCGTCGCCGTCGGTCCCGTGTTCTGGGCTAGGGCCGGGGACGCCAAAACCGTGACTATGGCCGTTGCGCCGAGCAGCCGCCCGAGCATCTTCGGGCGCATTGAAGCATGTCTCTGTGGCATGCGATTCTCCCCATCCGCGCTCTGGATCGGCGCCGATATCTTGCATCCGTGTTCGGATGTCTGAGTTTGGTGATTAACTCATATCGTTTGCTATGCAAACGATCAACAATCAAAACGATGATTTGTGAAGCGAACTTATCCCAGGGGATGTTGTGCAGCTTCCGCGGTGATGAACGCCGCCTCTCGCGGACGGAGAAGGCGCGCGGACACCAGTTCCCGGACCCGGCGGTCAACCCGTTTGGCGTAGCCGTCCCGATCGCCGTAGAGCCGGTTGATCCTGGCGTCCGGGAAGGGCGCCGTGTATCCGGCAAGCATGCATTTGCCCGAGCCCACGCCGTAGGTGGCGATCGGCACGTCGAGTTGGCTTGAGCGAAGTCCACCTAGCGCATTACCCGTTGCGTCCAGACGGATGCGCCCGTCAGGCGTGGTCGCGATCAGCGCGCCTGGAGGCGGGGCGCGCCCGTTTTCGATCCAGATGTAGAGGTTCTCAAGCGCGGCGGCTGCGTAGTGGTGGAACGGGAAGTCGTTCTCCCGCGAGTCGGCCGGAAAGGAGGCCTTGCAGGTCGCTTGTTCGCCCCCCTGGGGGATGGCGGCGGGCGCGACGAAATTGTTGAGAGGGTGGGGGCGGGGAGCGAGGCCCGGCCAGGCCGCTTCCTGCCGGATATGGGCGGCGCCTGGCACTTCGTAGAGGCGATGGCGACCACTGGCGCTGTCGCTATCGGGGGACCGGTTGTGCAGCCCGCCAAACGAATCGTAATCGCTCTGGGTGTTCATTCGCATGACAGGTGCGTCGAGCGGGCGCACGAAGGTGGCGTTGGCCATCGGCAAATAACCGTCATAGACGGGGCGGCCCTGAGGGGTTCTCGTATCGTTGTGATGGAAGTTGGCGAAGGTTGCAGTCGCCACGCCCGTGTAGGAATAGCCGGTCATGATCAGCGTGCGCGTGGGATAGATCGCCGGGATTAGGCTGCGATGTAGTTTCACTGCAATTCCGGCGTCGCGCAGCATTCCCCAAATCTGGGTCGGATGTTCGGCGGTCAGGGCGCCGTAGCGCGCGGGATCCGAGCGCTTCAGCGCGTCGAAGGTGACCGGAATACTGACGCTGACGTGGATATCGCCATTGGCGGTGATGATGTCGTTCATGGGGCCGAAGACGGACAGCATGCCTCCACCGATAGGGTGGGTCGGCTCCATGATCACGCGGCCGCTGGCCTTGGCTGGATCGGCGGGGCGATAGACCACCACCCGCGTCGTATAGGGCCGGTGCGGTGCGACGACTTTCCGCTCGAATGTGCGGCGTCCGAGGTCGGCCGGCGTGTCGCGAGAGTTCATCTCCAGCGAGTCCGCCATGGTCACGGTGTCGTAGACATTGGCGAGGCCGGACAGGAGGAATTCTTCGGCCACGTAGCCCGCGGGGCGGACGTCGTAGATCAGCCCGCCGTGCAAAATTGGGTCCGGAAGCGAGGCCGATATCTGGAATGGAGCCGCCGCCCAGAGAGGTCCCGGAGCCGCAGTTGTTGCGATAAGGGTCGCTATCCCGCCAAGCGCGTCGCGGCGCCGCCAGCCCCGAGGGGAGCCTGCCATCAATTCCTCCCTGACCTCGATTTCTTTGTGTCAACGATCAAGCGTTTGTATCGTAGGTCATGCGGATAGTTGCAGTCACAAACGAATATGTCAAATCGATATGAGGAAGGCGCGAGGTCGAGCCATCCGGTTCGCTCCGGCTCCGCGCGCGCCTGGAGGCGCTCGATATGAGGGAGGGTTTCTTGCCAGAATTGTTCTGCGATTTTTCTGAGCCACGACCGATGGGCATTCGTTTGATGGCGGTTTCGAGATGATCGTGTTCGTCGCGCTGGCTGCGGCCTTGTCGAGCGTCTCAGCCGACGGGGTGTGCCTGGCGGCGCTCCGGACGGCGCCCTCGGCCGTGCATGACCTCTCCGCGGAATACGTCGAGGCCGAGGGGCGGATTCCTTCCCATTGCCGGGTGCAGGGGGTGATCGATCAGGAAATCGGCTTCGAGCTTTGGGCGCCTGCCGCCGGGACGTGGAACCGCAAACTGCTCACCGCCGGCGTCGGTGGACAGGCGGGGCAGGTGAACACAGTGGAAATGACCCGCGCTGTCGAGCGAGGCTATGCTGCCGCAAGCACCGACGGTGGGCATAAGGCGAGTGATCGACACTGGCTGCTGGGTGGCCCGATGCGTGCGGCGAACTATGCGTGGCGCGCCAATCACCGCCTTGCCGAGGAGGTGAAGCCCTGGGTGGCGAAGATCTACGGGCGCTCACTGGAGCACGCCTTTTTCGTCGGCTGTTCTGGCGGCGGCCGACAAGCCCTGACCGAAGTGCAGCGGTTTCCGCAGGACTACGACGGCGTGATCGCGGGCGCTCCCGGCCCCAAGACACCCGAGATGAGCGCCCGCCGACTCTGGGAGATGATCCAGCACACAGATCATCCAGGGCTGATGAGCGATGCGGACTGGAAGCACGTCACGGACGCCCAGGTCGCTCAGTGCGACGCGCTGGACGGGGTTCGGGATGGGGTCATTGACGCACCTCAGACCTGCCGGTTTGACTGGTCTCGTCTTCAGTGCGGTCCAAGCGCGGCAGCGCCATGCCTGAGCGGCGAGCAAATTGCGCTGGCGCGCAGGATCTACGCGCCCTTGGTCGACGAGTCGGGACATCGCATTGATGATGGGCTCTGGCCTGGGGTGCAGGTTCATGCTGCGCCCGTGCCTGAACCCTTCACCCCAGGGCCGGCCTACTTGGCCGTGGTATTGTTTGCGGACGGGGTCCACCACGACCCTAACTGGGATCCGCGGAGGTTGCGTCTCGACGAGGACCTGCCTGGGATCGACAAGGTCGCAGACCTACATGCGGACGATCCCGACCTCCGCCCCTTTGCCGCCCGTGGCGGCAAGCTGATCCTGTTCCAAGGCCTGGCCGATCCGCTTGTCGCGCCGCAGCCGACGATCTCGTATTATCGCAGCGTCGAGGCGAAGGTTGGGGGCTCGGCCAAGGCCCACGGTTTTGTCCGTCTGTTCCTGGTGCCGGGCATGGAGCATTGCTTGGGGGGCGCCGGCGTCGATCGGTTCGGGCAGTCGGCGGGTCAAGACGGGCTTGGCCGGGACCCGGAGCACGACCTCTTGAGCGCGTTAGAGGCGTGGGACGAACGTGGTCGTGCGCCCGACCGGATCATCGCCGACCGCCTCGACGACGGCCATGTCAGCCGCACCCGGCCGCTGTGCGCCTATCCACAACAGGCGGTCTATGACGGTCACGGGGATCCGGATCGTGCGTCTTCATTTAGTTGCCGCGTAACGCGAACACCTTTTCTGGAAAAAGGGCGTTAGCGGGTTTGTTCGTCGATCAAAGCGATCGTCGCCATGAGCTTTTTTTGCGCACCGCGATGGGGGCGGCGCCTGCCGTGCTCGCGAGCGGTAGTGCAAAGGCGCGTTTGTGAGGGATGTATTCACATGATGTCTCAGTTTTATTTATAAAGTTAAGTGTTGATTTGGGTTGAAATCTAAGAATTGGCTTCTGGGTTGAATATTTACGACGCTTTGACGGTCGCGTTCAAATTCCAGACATAAAAACTTCGGAATTAATTCTTTCGGGCTGAGGTGAGGAGCGGGGCGAGAGCGTCGTCTCCACTGAGCGTCGCCCTGCTGCGCTCGCCATGATGGCCGCATCGACGCGACATGCCGATGGGGACGCTCATGAACCGCCGATATCGCCTGCGCTACGCGCGAAAGCTCGCCTTGCTGGCCAGCGCGGCCACGATGATGGCCTTGGGCTCCGCTTCACCGATCCTGGCCCAGGAAGCGCCGATCAGCCTGCAAGCCCAGGCGATGTCCTCGGCGCTGCACGCCCTGTCTCAGCGCACGGGGGCGCAGATCGTGTTCCAGGCCGAGCTGGTGCGCAGGCTGCAAGCGCCGTTGGTTCAGGACGCGCCTGGGGTTGAGGCCGCGCTGACGCAACTTCTCGCAGGAACGGGCCTGACCTTTCATCGCACCGACGACGGCGGCTATCGGATCGCGCGGGGCGAGGCGGCTCCGGCCGCGTCCGGAAAGGGCTACGGCGCCACGCCGGGCGGTTCGGTGTCGGAGGTCGTGATCTCGGGCAGCCGCTCGAACGTGGAAAATGCGCTGCAGGAGCAGCGCGAAACGGTCGGTGTCAGCAACGTGCTGTCGGCCGAGCAGATCCAGCAGGCGCCGGTGAGCAGCGTGGCGGACCTGTCGTCGCTGATCCCGGGGCTGGCCCAGCACCGCGACGAATTCCAGGGGCAGGCCGCGACGGGCGAGGGCCAGTACATCACCATTCGCGGCTTCGACACCTCGTATAACGCCTACAGCCTGAATGGCATGCGCCTAGCCCAGACCGACGGGGCCAGCCGCGCGGTATCGATGAACCTGTTCTCGCCGTTTGGGCTGAGTTCGATCAAGGTCGACAAGGCGCCGACCAGCGACGAGGACGGCGACAGCATCGCCGGCATCCTGGATCTGCGCACGCCGTCGGCCTTCGACTACAGCGGCCAGCACTTCCTGATCCGCGCGCAGGGCGAGGCGGCCGAACAGGCGCTGGAAACCAACCAGAGCGGGCTCGGCGGCGCCTTCCAGCTCGAATACGCCAACCGTATTCCCCAGGACAGCCGCATCGGCTTCTATGTGACGGGCTATTACCAGAACAAATCCACGACCGCCGAGGAGACCGCAGCCCAGAATGCGCCGGTTCTGGACAACGATATGCTGACGGGGACGCCGCGCGACAACCCGAACAACCTCGCCATGAACGGCGAGCAATGGAACTTTTACCGCGAAAACATCGTCCGCTACGGCGGCAACATCTCGCTCGACTATCGCGATGAAAACAACATTCTGTACTTCCGCACGCTGTACGCTCACTACACCAACTATATGAACCAGGATCAGCAGAGCCTGCGGACCAGCTCGATCACCGGCCAGCTTCCGCCGACCGCTAACAATCAATCCAGCGACGTAGCGGGCCTGAACTCCCAGGCCGGCGCCAGCGAGATGGAGTACAATGCTGCATCCGGCGCCTACTCGCCCTATGGCATCCAGCCTGGGCACTATTGGCAGTACAATCAATACGACCAGGAGCTTGTCTCCACCCAGGTCGGTGGTCAGAGTAAGTTCAGCAACCTGGACCTGACCATGGATTATGGGGTCGGCTATTCTTACGGTGAATACGCTAACACCCAGCACTACGAGGCCGGCCAGTGGGGCGCGCCCTATATCGGCAGCGCCGCAGGCAATGGCGCGGGTGTGGCCACCGAGGGCGTGACCTTCGATGCGTCCAACCCGTCGCAGCCCACGCCGGTGCTGAGCCCCGGCGCCGCAGCCTATGTCTACAGCCCCAACTCCACCAAGGCCTGGAGCATCGATAACTGGCACAACTACAGCCACGAGGGGCTGCTGACGCTCAAGGACGACCTGACCTGGGGCGCGCATCTGGGCTGGCTGGACTGGATCAAGGGCGGCTTCAAGTATGAGCGCGCCAGCCGCGGCAGCGACGACACCGGGAACGAGGCGGACGAGCGGGTCTATGTCGGCCTGCCCGGCGTGGTGCAGAATTCCGCCGCCCAGCCGCAGTTTTACCAGGGCGCAGGCCCGACCACCGCGGCCTTCCCGGGCACGTTCCTGAATTCCTTCCCGGGTTACGCGGGCGCGTTCAAGCTGGTGGACGCCAACGCCTACAAGGCGCTGTGGTCGTCGCTGGAGGCGGCCAATCCGGCGAACCAGGCGGCGGCGGCCGAGGCCTAC
>FSXN01000506.1_pt1 | contig 45995 bp, 43 predicted proteins | sample 1638221 | NCBI WGS metagenome assembly FSXN01 (sample SAMEA3914788, study PRJEB12502) | metagenome | biome: forest; material: soil | place: Canada | collected 2011-07-03 | depth 0.1 m | reverse complement strand
CGCTTCACGTTGTGGGTCAGGTGGTCGAGGATATCCAGGCCGACATTGTTCTTGGCCTCGGCCTCGGCGGCGCCGGGGACCTGCTCCCAGGCGTCGTAGATCGAGCCCTTATCGCCGTAGCGGTCGACCAGGTAGAGCACGCTGCCGCCGATGCCCTGCAGCACCTTGGCGTCCTTGCCCAGGGCTGTGGGGGCGGCGTCCGCGGGCTTGGCGCCGCGGGCGATGGCCTCGGCATAGGCCTTTTCCACGTCGGCGACGCGGAAGGCCATGCCGTTGGCCGAGGGCCCGTGGGCGGCGCGGAAGTCGGCCGCCTGGCCGGTGGGCGCGCGGTTGACCAGCAGGTTGATGCGGCCCTGCTTGTAGCGGACCACATCACGCTCGGGATGGCGCGAGGCGGCGACGAAGCCGAGCTGTTCCAGCAGGCCGATCATGCGATCCGGATCGGGGCTGGTGAACTCGACGAACTCGAAGCCGTCCAGGCCGAGCGGATTTTCAGCGGTCAGCTGGCTCATGCTAATTGCTCCTGCAAACAGGCCGTATAGGCCTCGGCAAACTTGGATCGTTGCGGGCGTGAGGCCCGCGAGGTTGATGCAAATGGCGCCGCCAAGCCCTGGCCAGCGCTAAGCGCGTTGCCGGGGCGTCAACGATCGTCCAAAAGCAGCGCAAATTCCTCTTCTGGCATCAATGAGCCGCCTGTGGCCCATGCTACGTGGGTCGCCAGGGCGGGCTCGAATTTGATGTTTTTCGACCGATGAGCTGCCTCGACGAACGGCGCAACCGCGGCCAGAGACGCGGCAGCGGATGGCTCGAGCTTGACGCGCTCCTCCCGCCAGGCGGTGCGCATCCATTCCAGCATGGCGCTATCTGACACCGTGACTACTGCATCGACGGCATTTCCGATCGCCGCTAGAGCCGTAGGCGACGCTTCGGGAACGGCCAGTCCGTCAGCAACGGTTTGATTGGTGAGGCCCAGCTTGTAAATATCGATTCCCTTGCTCGTGTTGGCGAGTGCAGCGAGCATACAGGGAGCTTGCGTCGGCTCCACGAAGACACAGAAAACGTTGCAGCCATAGATCGCCTTCAGGCCGGCGGTTATACCGCCCGGCGCGCCCCCCACTCCACAGGGCAGGTAGACCACCAAAGGCTTCTCGCGCGAAACCGCCACGCCGTTCTGGGCCAGCTGAAGTGCGAGCTCAGGCGCGGCTAGCGAATAGCCAATGAGAAGCTTCCGCGATCGCTCGTCATCCACGAAATAGGCCGAGGACTCGGCGGCGGCGGCGCGGGCCGCCGCGCCCGCTGCGCGATAATCGCCCTCATGTTCGATGACCTCAACACCGATGTGCCGGAGCCGATCCTTCTTCCAGGCCTTCGCCTCGGCGGACATATGAATTTGCGCGCGCAAGCCGAAGGTTCGAGCTAGGACGCCGATGCCGTACCCGAGATTACCGGTGCTGGCGACGACAATCTGTTCTTTGGACAGTACAGCTCTGGTATGCGAAGATGCTAAGTCAAGGGAATCGTCTGGCAAACGTGGCAGGCTGTGTTTTTCAGCGACTGCCTCAAGATAACGTAGAATTTCATAGACGCCGCCGCGAAACTTTACCGATCCAGCGAGCGGTAGCATGTGGTCAGCTTTGATTTGCATCGACAAGGGGCTGTTCAAGCCGGAGGCGAGCAAAGGGGAAAGTGGCTCGCCATCTGGCCATTGCGCACCAAGGCTCGCGCGAAGCAAAGGTCGCATTCGTTCCAAAAAGTGCGCAGCGTCGCCCATCTCGCGCTCGCTCAGCGGCTCTGCGGCCACGGGCCGATCCGAGGGGGCCGGAGCGATCCAAACCTGGGCCGTTCCGGCGGATAGGCGCGTCCGAACTTCCGAGGGGAAACCATTTTCAACCAAGCTCGACATGGGCAGGCTTCTTCTGGAAACAACAAGCTCCAAGCGATCTGGGCGGCGGCTGCCGAGGGGGCGCGCGACCTCGCATGGTCCGTTGACTTAAAAAGATCCTTCCTCGATGACGGAACGCCCGCATTACTTATAGCGCGATAAGCAATCCGCGACTTCCCGCGCGAGCAGTCCGGCTCATCCTTGAATGGATGCAAACCCGATCAATGCGTTGGCGATTGATGGTCCATGGGGGCGCCGGCGCGATGCAGCGCGGCGTTCTGAGTCAGGCAGAAGACGCGCGTGCGCGCAGTGGGCTGTCTAACGCGCTTGGCGCGGGAGGCGCGATCCTGGCGATCGGAGGGACCGCTCTCGACGCCGTTGAGTCCGCGGTCCGTTTGCTTGAGGATGACATCTACTTCAATGCCGGCCGCGGCTCCGCCTTCACGTGGGACGGTCAGATCGAGTGCGACGCCTCCGTGATGGACGGGCGACAAAGGGCGGCTGGCGCGGTCACGGGCGTCACCGCTACGCGCCATCCGGTCAGCTTGGCGCGAGCGGTCATGACCGATAGTCCCCACGTGATGCTCGCGTCCAGCGGGGCAGACTCCTTCTCGCGGCACACCGGTCAGGAGCAGGCGGAACAGACCTGGTTCGCGACGCCCGAACGCCGCCGGCAGCTGGACGTGGTAAGAGGGTCCTCGGATGGGGCCTTCGATAGCGCGATGAAATTTGGCACAGTTGGCGCGGTCGCGATTGACCCGACAGGGCATGTCGCTGCCGCGACCTCAACCGGCGGCCTCACTGGAAAGCGGTGGGGACGGATAGGTGATACGGCCGTAATCGGTGCCGGCACCTATGCCGATGATCGCGTGGGGGCGATCTCCTGCACCGGCTCGGGCGAGCATTTCATTCGATTGGGCCTAGCGCATGAATTCTGCGCCCGGCTGCGACTGACAAGGGTCGGCGCAGAAGAGGTCTCGGACGCGCTGATCCGAGAGCTTGGCGACTTCGGGGGCCGAGGTGGGTTCATAGCCCTCACGAGCGAAGGGCGGATGCTTTGTCGCTTCAACACGCCTGCCATGTACCGCGGAAGCATGTCCGAGGGCGGTCGAGATTATATTGCAATCTATGGCGACGAGTCGGCGTGGGCGCGCGGGGGGGACGACACAGTTCTGGCGCCCTTCTGACTTATGGTAAGGCATCGCTATGTTTAACCTTCAATCCCTATCGCCGGACGTCCACGCCCTCATTTTCGACTGCGATGGCACCCTCGTCGATACGCCACCAATCTACGCGAAGGCCTGGGCTAAAGGGTTCGCACTGTCTGGGATTGCAATGGAAACCGAGTGGTACATGGCCCGAGCGGGCATGTCTGCCCACATGCTTATGGACGCCTTCGAAGCTCAGCATGGCGTTACACTAAAGCGTCGCCAAATCATCCGAGTAATGCGAGCAGTTTTTGCTGCAGGCATCGACCAGCTTTGCGAAATCCCGGCCATCACCGACATCGCCCGCCGCAACAAAGGAAGGCTTCCAATGGCTGTGGCGTCGGGCGGTACAACTGAGATCGTAACGGCGACGCTGCGCGCCACAAATCTCTTACCGATGTTCGATGTTGTCGTGACTCTAGACGATGTGAAGCGAGCGAAGCCCGAACCAGACCTGTTTCGAGAGGCCGCTCGTAGGCTTGGCGTCGATCCAGTTCATTGTCTCGTATTTGAGGATAGTCGCGAAGGTCTGGAGGCAGCAAAGCGTGCGGGTATGCCGGCAGTAGATGTCGTTGAAGTGCTCAGTTTCTAAGATTATCCCCACCGCATCAGCGCCCCAAATCATATTTCAATTGGAACAAGCTATCATCCGTTGCCAAAGGCCGCGCTGAATCAACAGTTTCGCGTTATTTGGCTCTGGAGATCGACACCATTGTTAATCTGCGGCTGATAGGGCCACCGGCTGCAATCGGCCCGTCCGCTCGGCTTAATCAAAACTGACCAGGGTCAGAGGGTGATGTTGAGCGCCATTACACGGCTTGCATGACGGCGCCCCGTCGACAACGACGCCGTTTGTTACGCACTCCCAGAACGCCACCAGGATTTTCCGCGCCAAAGCCAGGACGATGGCTTGCGCATCCGACCGCCGTTGGTTAAGCGCAGTTCCGACCTCACCTAGCGCCGGGCAGAGTTGATGTCGTGATCCTGCGCACGGCCCGGTGGTCGGCGCCACTGTCTGATCCGGCGAACAGGGCGTTCTTGCGACGGTGTTGTTGTCGATCTCGGCCCGGCCATCGTCGAGGAACAAGGTCAGGCCTGCCTAGCGGGAAGCGCGTAGCGGATGGCTTCGGCCAGCTTGGTCTTCTGGCTGATGGTCTCCAGCTTGGCGCGGAACCAAGGTTCGAGGCCCTCGACGAGCGGACGGCTTCTCTCCTGGCGGACTGCGACGCGCGCCTCGGGATCCTGGCCGCGGCTCTCGGCCTTTGATGGCGTAGAGCGCTTTGATCCGGTCCAGGACCTCGCTGGCGATCGGCGGGGGCCGGCCGCGGCCAGTTCGTAGAAGCGGCGGCGTACATGCGCCCAGCAGAAGACGAGCTGTACGCCGGCCCCGGCGTCGGGCTGGCGTTCGCTCGACCGTCACCGGCTGCGTCATCGACCGATCAACCACCACAGAGGCGAACAGGGGTATGGCCGGCGACACGGCTGCGGGCGAGCGCGCTTCGCGCCGCCAGGTGAACAACTGGGTCGATGCCAATCCATGGCGTCTGGCCACCGCGCAGACCGTCTCCAGACCGCTGTAGCTCTCCGCTACGATCTGCACCTTGGCTTCCGTTCGAAGGACCACTAGCTCAGTAACCAGGTTGGCTGATGACGCGTCCACAGCCATTTGGATCATCGGTGTCTAGCGACCTAACTATGTTGATGGCCGAACGGCGCACTAACCCCGACCATTAGATTTTCGTAGCGGTCGCCCATGCCCTCTGATAGCGGCAGATGTTATCGGTGGATCGCCCAATACCGATCCGCGCTCCTTTTGTACGATCTCCAACCCTCCGGCGACGCAGGCTTAGCATTCGCCAGGTTCTGGCGTTTGGGCGGCCGATAAGGACTTCAGTGCCGACAAGGTGCCGGCCCGGGCATCCTCCATCCTGGTGGTCGCCCATCCAGCGAACTGCGCCGCAGGCGAACGGGGAGTGGCGGGGCGGCTTCCGAAGAACCGGTATGAGGCTCCCGGAGCCTGCCCGTCGCGGGCCGCGACGAGGCGTCCCGATCGAACACGATCTGCGATTAACACCGCTCGTCCTACGGCGAGCCCTTGGCCCATAGCCGCACAATCGTACACGAGTGACGCGAGATTGAAGCGCCGCTCCTCTGTGAACTCGCCAGGCCAGCCGATGTCATTGGAAAGTTGCCACTGGCGCCACTCCGCGCGTGAAATCGCATTTGGCCACGGCGTATCGTCGGTTAAGAGCACGAGCCCCACGTCGTCCCCGCTGACCTTTCCCCGATAGTCAGGGGAACAGACGAGGATGAGGGTCTCCTGAACCGCAGCCAGTTCATATGTTTTGTGGATAGGCTCCGGTGCGTAACGGATACCGACGTCGATCCGTTCGCTATCCATTCGCTCGCGTGACAGATCCGACTGATCCGCCCTTATGTCGAGCTTGATGTCCGGATGGGTCGCGTACCAGTCCTGGGATTGCGGAACGAGCCAATCGACCGCGAGTGATGGGGTGCAATTGACGACTAAGACATGGCTTGCCGAATGCTCAAACTGGTCCAGGGCGCCCTCAAGCCTCGCCATTGAGGTCAGAACCGGCTCGTAAAGCCGGCTACCCATCGCAGTCAGGCTCAGCCCGTCGCTTCGCCGCACAAAGAGCTGATGGTTCACTCGCGCTTCAAGCCGTGCGATCCGAAAGCTCACGGCGGCTTGGCTGATCCCTAGACGACGGCCAGCCGCCGCCATCCCCCCCTCCTGCGCCACAATGGAGAATATCCAGAGATCCGGAAGGACTTGCGCGTCCAAGCGGCTTGGCGTTGGACGCCTAGGTTCGCGAGGGGAGCCATAACGGCGAGCGGGCATCGGGCAGCGGCCTCAGGGCGATCGGTACGCCAGGCTATGCCAGAGGCTTCTCGCGGCGCACGTAAGCTGTGGCCTCGACCTCGACAAGCGCCCCAGGGATGACAAGTTGAGCGATCACGGTGGAACGGGCCGGGAAGGGCTCGGCAAATCGCGCAGCGTAGGCTGCGTTGAAGTGTGGGAAGTCAGCCGCATCAGCCAACCACACGGTCGTCTTGCAGATGTCGCCGAGCGTCAGGCCGGCCTGCGCAAGAAGGCGCTCGATGTTGTCCAAGGCGGCCTGCGTCTGCTCGGACACGCCGCCAGATACCAGTCGGCCTTCGACAAGACCGAGCTGACCCGAAAGATAGACGGTTTCACCCGAAACGATTCCTGCCGACAGGGGCAGTCTCGTCCCTTCGCTCGAAACGACCTGGCCATCGAGCAGATTCACTTCTTGCTCTCCTTAATATTCGTTGCCCCTGCGGAATCTATTTCACTTCCAATTACGGACATGAGTTCGCCCTCCAGGCTCGGATCCTCACTTGAACAGACCGCGAGCATCAAGGCGCTGTCGCAATCTACTGCTGTGTAGGCATGGCCCATGGAACTGTCTAAGTAGATGCCCTGACCCGCGTTGAGGCGGATAGGCTTGTAAAACTGTAGGTGAACCTCAAGTGACCCTTCCAGGACGTAGATGAACTCCTCACCACTATGGGTGACCAAGTCGCCGAATTCGGTGATATCGTGCGCGCGAATCCGCCCAAGTATGGGCACCATCCGTTTGTCGCGAAGATCTGTGCAAAGATATTCGTATCCGTAGTTGGGCGTGTTAATTTCGACGACGTTGTCCTTGCTCATTACGCTGCGGCGTGCGGTGACAATCTGCGGCTCGGTTGCTAGGGCGCGGCTCTCCGCCTGGCCCAAAAACTCAGTCAGGCTCATCCCCAAACGAGCCGCGAGCTGTTGTAGTTTGTCGTAGGTTAGCGATAGCTTGTCACTCTCCACTTTCGCCAGCGTCGAAAGCGGAATGTTGACCTTTTCGCTCATCTGTTTGAGCGTCCAGCCGTTCTGCTGCCTAAGGATGCGAATGAGCCTCCCCAGGGTGTTGTCCTCATTTGCCATCTCGTCGTCACCCCTTGAGGGTTTGAGGTCATCCCGCGCAGCCTGTCGCATCTGCACGCGAGCGCGATCTCCAGCAAGGCACTGGCTAGCGCGAATCGAGAAATTCGCACGGTTTCAGGATCGTGATCAAGCCATTAGGCGAAGAAGGCGTCTGATCCGTAAATCGACTGTTCAGCCTCCGGGCGCCACCCGCGCGTCGACCGTCACCCATCTTGCCAGCCTCATCATAGCGGCCCATCGGCGGCAGCAGGGCTGACCTGTTCTAGTCAAAGCGTTATCGTTCTGATTTGCCACAATTGATTGGCTACGCCTTGCGCTACCCTCTCCATCTGAGGCCTGGGGCGCGCTTCGTGCAGTCGCGGCCTACATGACCCTAGGTTTCCGCTTGTCGCGCGGCGCGCCTGAGCGCCGAGTGGACGAGCCTGAACGCGCCCGGGGCATAGCTGAAGCGATAAATATGCCCCAGCAGGCATTACGTTCTCATATTGGAGAGTTTCGCCTTGACAGGTGAGGGGGCGTTCTTATTACCTTCATATGTCGCCTGAGGGCGAGCCGTCGCTGGCCGGAAGTCGTTGCGAAATAACCCACGATCCGGCGTTCCGCGAGATTGAGCTTAGTACACGATTCAACATCGAGCTGCGATGCGTTTACCTGCAGTGGAGGAGTGAACTGTGTCAACCAGCTGGTGCAATCGCAGTTGAACGCAGCGCAAATGCCCAAATAATTTGGGGCTCAACGGTATCGTACGCCATCGCCAGAAATATCGTCTCATCGTCAGAGCGTTAATGAGATTTCGGAGGGGTAGTCTTGATCAAATTAACGCATTCGAACATCCGTATCTTGCTTATCGCGAGTGCTGGCGTCGGCGCCTTGACGCTAAGGGGCGGGTCTGCGCTGGCGCAGGAGACGGAATCCGCTACTACTACTACGAAGCTCAACGAAATTGTGGTGACGGCGAACAAGCGCGAGGAGCGCCTGAGCGATGTCGGCATGGCCGTCACGGCTATCGGTGGAGCAACGGCGACTATCCGCCAGCAGTTGGACCTGCAAGACCTCGCGACGTCCGTGCCTGACTTGAGCCTACAACAAGGCGGAGTCGCGAACTCCACCAAGGCGGTCATCCGCGGTGAGAATTCTGGCAGCGACGGCGCAACGGTCGCCACCGTGATGGACGATATCCCGATTAGTTTTTCCGCTTCAAATGAGGACGGCGCCTTCCTAGCGACTGACCCGGACACCTATGATCTAAATCGGATCGAGGTGCTTAAAGGACCACAGGGCACCCTATACGGCGCAGTGGCGGAAGGCGGGATCATCAAATACGTCACCAACGCGCCGGATCCGAGCGCCTTCCATTCCGGATTTGAGGTCGGCGGCCTTTCGATTGAGCACGGCGGCGAAGATGGTTCTGCCAAGGGATATGCCAACATTCCTCTCCTTGACGAAAAGGCCGCCCTGCGGATCACCGGCTTCTACGAAGGCATCCCGGGTTGGGAGGATAACGGGATGCTCAACAAGAAGGACGTCAATGGCGGTGAAAAATATGGCGGCCGCATATCCCTTCTCGTTCAAGCGACGCCGGATCTGACAATCCGAGCGACGGCGCATATCCAATATCTCAACACCGACGGCGAGGATAAGATCGACGTCCAAGGAGCTAACTCTCCGAACGATCCGTTCGCACTCGTTCACGGCTATAACTATTACACCTTCTCGCCTGACCGCGAACGTAGTTCGATGACAATCTATGGCTTAAATGTCACCTATAATTTGCATATGGCGCAGTTGCAGTCGATCACGAGCTACGGCACTCTCGGGTTGAACTTTCTTGAGGACCAGCCTTACCTTTTCGCTCTATTTGGCCCAAATACCTCGACGCAACAGCGGCAATTTGACGGCCTGAAAAAATTTAACCAAGAAGTCCGCTTCTCCTCGGAGCCTGGCAGTGAGCTTTTTGGTCGGAGCATAGAGTGGCAAACCGGCATATTCTATACGAACGAGCAGAATAGGGAGAATCAATAATTCGATATTCTCACGTATCCGCAGCATATGAACGTGGGGAACGGCTTGGCCGTTGAGGCGCCAGCGTCCTATCAGGACGTAGCAATTTACGCCGATGCGACCTATCATTTCACTCCGCAATTCGACATTGAGGTCGGCGGTCGCTATTCCTACAATTGGCAGACCTCACAGGTCACCGAGGGGGGCGTGCTTTTCGGCTCCACTACGACCGCTTTTGCGCCCATCAATAGCAGTGAGACCAGTGGCACTTACTCCGTCGCTCCGCGCTGGCACATCACGCCAAATACATTGTTCTATGCGCGGATCGCCACCGGCTATCGGCCGGGTGGGCCGCAAATTCCGTTGGCCGGGGCACCGGCGAGCTTACCCAAGACTTTTCAGTCCGATTCTACGATAAATTATGAAACTGGCGTCAAGACGTTGTTGTTTGACGGTAGATTATCTGCAGATGTCAGCTTATTTTACATTGACTGGACGCGAATTCAAATCGAATCCGATGTAGTTATCAATGGTAACCAATATTTCATTGCCGGAAACGGCGGCGCGGCCGTCAGCAAGGGTGTGGAGTGGAATTTCGACTGGCTACCCGTGCATGGCCTGAACGTTCAGCTCGTAGGCTCCTACGATCAAGCTAATCTCACAGCACCCGCGCCCGGCGCCGGCGGCCTCAGCGGAGACGATCTGGCGTACGTTCCGAAGCTTACCTCAAACCTCAATATCGATTACGAATGGCGAGCCTTTGGCGACTACAAGGCTTTCGTTGGTGGAAACTGGAGTTATGTTGACTCTCGTTACTCGGACTTTTCTACTACACCGGGCCTTGGGCATATACAGTTGCCCTCATACGATACGTTCAGCTTGCATGGCGGCGCTCGAAACGGTCAATATACTGTGGAAGTATACGTCAAGAACCTAACCGATGCGCGAGGCATCACGAACTATGAGGCCAATCAGGGTTACCAGGGCAATGGCACCGCAGCGATCATTCGGCCCAGGACCATTGGTGTCCGCGTCGCGGCGGACTTTTAAGCCGGGGCACCCGCAGATCGCTCGACATCGTATCGTTGGGTCATCCTTGATCGCCCCTGGTTTGGCCCGCGTGCCCTAGTGCGAGCAAATGCCGAAGCGTTTTCGTAAAGCCTGTCTTTCTGCGCCTCGGCTAAGCTGTAACGGATCGGCACCCGTACTGGGGTCTGGCGCTCGACAGGGTTAACAATTGAGTAAACCGCTGGCGCCGTGGAAGCGACCGGCTGGAGCTGAGCGCCCTCAGTTTAATCCTGGGTATTCTGATCGCGTACCTTCCTACCGCACCAATGCTTCTCAGACCTGACGGTTAGGCTGACGTTCGCCTTTTCGATCCCCGCTGCTGTCATCTCCCTGGCTATGTTGAAGGCGCTCCGCTCTACAAGGGTCAATGAGAACAATATTACTCAGGTGGTGGCGTCGACGGCCGCACTCTGCCCGCCGTTATCTTTGTGCTTTCTAGGCTGGTGATAGCCGTTTGGTGGGGGGCAAAATCCCGTTCTGACGGACCTCGCCGTTGAGCCATTGGCGCGGGTTGTGGTGATGTGCACCATCCGCCTGAGCGAGGCTTCGTGCCCGTGAGCGGCCTGCCTTTCCCAGAGGGCCTCGCGGCTGCCGAGCATGTACGGGTCGGCGATGGCTCGCGCGTTCTCCGCATCGAGGCGCAGGAGGGCGAAGCCGGGGTCGCCGCTTTGACCTGGGCCTTTTACTTGGGCGGGCTTCGCCATGGTCACGGCCCCAAAGCCTCTCACCAACTGAGCCGGCGTCTGTCTCCCTATCAAGCGGCCCACGACGGGACTGACCGTCTCGCGGTTCATTGATCAGTTCGGCGCAGGAGATCAATGCACGTCGCCATGCCTCAGGCTGGTGACCAGTTTGGGCGTCGCCATATCGTTCACCCCCTTTGGCTGTTTGGGTCGGGCTGGCCGCTGCCGGAATGTCTGTCTCGCGCGTCTACAGGTGGGCCATTACGGCCATCGCGGCGTGATTTGCCCGCCGCGCCGCTGCATTGTCCGCAGATTGTTTAGTGAAAGGGCGTGAACCAAGTCCTCGACGTCAGTCGAACTGGACTTCGGGGCTTCTTTACAACGTAGCGGTCGCAAGTAGGCGATGTGGTGAGAGTATATTTGCTGTCAAGCCTAGGTCGACTACATCGTCGGGAAGCCCGCCACCTCTCAAGATGGCAGCTGCGACGCGTGCGAGTGCGGGAGCCGTCTGGATGCCATAGCCGCCCTGACCCGCGAGCCAGAAGAAGTCTTCGTTTGCGTCGGCAAAGCCGGCCACCGGGGATCGGTCCGCGGTGAATGTTCTCAATCCCGCCCAGGTATGCTTCACGCGACGAATATCCAGGTTGGCCGCGGCGGTTACCCGCTCAATCGCGATGGCGATATCAAGTTCATCGGCCCAGACGTCGAGGGGTTGCGACGGGGTCTCGTCCGCCGGCGAAAGCAACAGCATACCGGCGTCTGGCTTGAAGTAAAATTGTTCGTCGATATCCACCACAAGAGGCCATTTGCCTGCATTGAAGTCAGCCGACACATCGACAAGGATCGCCGTTCTTTTGCAGGGCGTTAGACCCAGGGGAGAGACAGCCACTTGTTTCGCAATCTCGTCCGCCCAGGCGCCGGCTGCATTGACGAGGATCGGCGCCCTTATCTGTCCGTCGGGTGTCGCTATGCGCCAGCCCGCGCCGGCCCGATCAATCTGAAGGTCGCGCACGCCCAGGATCACTCTCCCGCCAGCCGCTTTCAACCGTCTGAGGTATCCATGATGAAGCTCATGCACCTCGACATCGACCGATGCCGACTCATGAATAGCTGCGGCGACATAGCCTTCGCGCAAAGCGGGACAAACCGCCTGCGCGTCGACAGCGCTAAACCGAGTTACCGCGGCGGCGACATCGGGCAGGCTAATAAGCGCTTCCAGCGCCTGGCGTTGATCCTCCCGCGCAATGAACATGGTCCCGCGCTGTCGCACCAATGGCGCAGCGGCAAACCCTTCGGGAGGATCAAAGAGGAACTGCCGACTGGCACGGGTAAGCGCACGGATCACATCGTTTCCATAAATTTCGGAAAATAGGGCTGCCGAGCGCCCAGTCGAGTGGTAGCCAGGCTGCTGCTCCCGCTCGATCACCACGATGCGGTGGGTTGTCGATAGCTCTGCCGCAATTGAGGCGCCGGCCATCCCAGCGCCGATGACGGCGATATCGTAATGAAGTTCGGTCATGTCTACACCTCGTATACGCGTAGGAATTTGAAGTTGTCGCCGGTGCGGCCGGATAGCTCGGCTAACTTCCGGGCCAACTTTGTTGCCTGCGCATGCGCCTCTGCGCGCCGTCCGCCGGTCCTTGAATCGGGGCCAGAGCGGAAATCCCAATCCGACTCTTCGTCGTCGGCTCCCGTCATATGTTAATCTCAGTCGACGGGCGAACCGGTGGCTGCGCTTCTGCATCGGGCGAGAGGTTGAAGCCGCCGTTGCACGTTGAACATGAGCCTAATCGCTCATCATCCCGTCCCCCCACATGAGCTTGGAGCGTGGCCTACGGACCCCCGCCATATTAGGATGGTCATCTCTCAAGAGAGAATAATCAACCGAGAAATTACTCCATTGGGACTAAAAGGGACAGGCGCAGTTGGGTCCGAAGGGCCGACGGGAATCGCGATAGCTGTGCTAGACAAAGGATTCGAGGCTGGTTTGGACGAACAACGCGCCACAATCGGCCTCGCGCTTGACAGCCCTCCTGATAGATGCGAGCCCTATATAGAGAATAATTCTCTGATTGGTTGTCAGTGGACTGCCGCCAGCGAATCTGCCCCGGTGCTCCGTTGCGCTGTGGCGGCGCTTCCCGGCCAAGGGCGCTTGAAAGGGAGGCAGTCTTGATGGAACAGCCCTACAGCGCGTTGGAAGCCGAGCTTTGATGGAGATCGGAACATCAGCAGGCCACACGGGGGGACGCCTCTGCGGCCATGAGATTTTGGGCCTGGCGATCTTATTGACGAGGCCGGTCACCACATTGGAATCGGTGAGCCTCCTCGCTGGCCCAGCGTTCGAGCGCCGCTTGCCGGGGCGGATAATGTCATTCCGTCAGCCAGGGCGGCGCTCGTTTTGACACGCATCGTCTCGCCAAATGAGGTCAGGCCTACTGGCTTGGATCATGATCCTCAAGCCTCCCGCGAGTCCGTGGGAACCAGACCCGCGAGGCGTGGGAAATGGCTGACGGTTGGCCTGCTGGTGCTGGCTGCGATCCTCTCTTATACTGACAGACAGATCCTGAGCCTGCTGGTCGATCCTATCCGCAAGGACCTCAGTATTTCGGATCTTCAGATCGGCGTCATCCAAGGGATGGCGTTTGCCTTTGTCTATGTCTTCGCTGGCCTGCCGGCAGGATATCTGGCCGATACGCGCAGCCGCCGGGGTGTATTGTTGGCTGGAGTCTCCGTATGGAGCGTGGCGACGATCGCCTGCGGGCTCGCCGCGGGCTTTGGCTCCATTGTCGCGGCGCGCGTGTTCGTCGGGATCGGGGAAGCGGCTTTGGCGCCGTCAGCCGTCTCGATCATCATCGATCTATTCCCACCCCGCGAACGCGGCCGGGCGATCGCCGCCTTTAGCGCGGGGATGAACGTCGGCAGCGGCGTGGCGATCGTGATCGGCGGCGCGGTGCTCGCCCTTGCACAGCGAGGGGCCTTCGCCGAGATTCCGATTATTGGTGGTCTGGCAGCCTGGCGACTGACCGTCATCCTAGTCGGCCTGTGTGGCATGCCTCTCTTGCTGCTCCTTTACATTGCGGTCCCAACGCCGCAGAGACACGTTGCGCAGACCTCGATCATTTCATCCGTCGGTCTTCCACAGCAGATTCTGTGTCTCGCAAAATCGGTGTGGCCACTCCTCCTGGGTATGGCGCTCCTCTCAGTGGGCGACTTTGCGACACTTAGCTGGACGCCGACTCTGCTGAGTCGCAACTTCGGAGCGTCAAGCGGACAAATCGCAACGACCTTTGGCACCATGGTTCTCTTCGCCGGCATGGGGGGGACCATGCTCGGCGGTTACCTGTCCGACCTCCTTGCGGTCAGAAAGGGCGTCGGCGGCAGGATCGCCCTGGCTGCGATTGTCGCCGTGCTTTCCCTCCCGTTTGCCTTCGTCTGGTTCGCCAAAGAAACTTGGCAGGTTCTGTTTTTTGTCGGTGGCTGGCAGTTCGTATCGGCCGCGGCCGGCATCAGCGCAATGGCCGCCATTTTGGAGATCGTATCCGAACGCAATCGAGGGCTAACGATGTCACTCATCGCCTTCGGCAACATCAGTTTCGGTTTTGGCCTCGGCGCCACCATGACCGGCTTCCTGACAGCGCACGTCTTTCATAGTTCGCTGTCGATCGCGCCGGCCCTGACCGTGCTCGCCGCACCCGCTGCCGTGCTCGCGGCCGTTGTGCTTTTCCGAGCCTACCGAGCCAACCGCCCAGGGTGGGATGCAGCTGGCGGCTGACCATAGGATCGCAGGCCGGACTTTGCTGGGCGACGCGACCAGGCTGAAAGTTGTCGCGCGCGAAGGGGCAGCCAAGGGATGGGTCCGCCCTAGGGAGGGCCCCGGAAGGCCTCTAAACCGCCGCGCGCTCTTAAAACCGAGGAGGACAAACATTGCCTTGGACGGGATCACATGTGAGTGCCGCAAACACTGGCCTCAATCGCCGTCAACTTGGCCTGGGTGGGTTGATGATGGCTGGCATTACTACTATGGCGACAGCTGTTCGGACGGCTGCCTGTGCGTCAGTGATCGACCCGCCAGCTTGGCGGGCTGAGGTTCTCGCGTGCCTGCAATCGTTCGACCACGCAGATCGGCCGGGCCTGTCCGTCGCCATCGCAGGTGGCGGGAGTGAGCTCCTTCGCTGGGTAGGGGGCCTGGCCGATCTCGATCACGGCCTTCCAGTCACAGTGGACACGCCGTTCCACGTCGCCAGCGTTTCCAAACAGTTCACCGCCTTCTCGATCGCGTTGCTTGAGCGCGACGGTCGCTTGGACTTGAGCGACGATGTCCGCACGCATCTGCCCTATGTCCCGGACCTAGGTGCCCCGATCACGCTGGGTCACCTGATCCGTCATACAAGCGGCCTTCGTGACCAATGGTCACTTCTCGAGCTTGCCGGGGTGGATTTGGAGAGCCACATTACGCAGCGACAAATCCTCAATCTCGTGATGCGCCAGCAGGGTCTCAATTTCGCCCCGGGATCCCAGTTCTCTTATTGTAACACGGGCTATACCTTGTTGGCGGAGGTCGTGCGGTCAGTTAGCGGCCAGACACTGCGAACTTTTGCCCAAGAGCGAATATTTAAGCCGCTCGGCATGTCTAACACCTTTATCTACGATGACGCTTCGCAGATCATTCCCGGGCGCGCCCTATCCTATGAGCGCAGGAATGATGGCGGATGGCGTTACGTGCGCCTGAACTACGAGACCTGGGGAGCGACCAGCCTCCATTCGACGGCAAGCGACCTGACGCTATGGGGCGCCAACTTCTCCAAGCCGAAGGTCGGCGACTCAGCGTTGATTGAGCGCATATCCTCACCGGGCCGCCTGGAGGATGGAACGCCCATTCCGTACGGGTTCGGCTTGCAGATCGGTAAGCGGGCCGGCCATCCTTGCGTGTTTCACGGCGGATCCGACGCCGGCTTTCGGGCAGCCATAACGCACTTCAGGGACGATGATCTTACGATCGCGGTTCTCGCTAACACGCCGCTCGAAGTGGCGCATATCACCAATCAGATCGCGGACATCGTGCTCAATCCTGGCCCGACGCGCCTCGGCGCAAATCTCCGCGGCGCGCTTGGCGCGCCGCCCTGTCCGATGGAGGCTCTGGCGGGCGCGTACGCCTCACGCGGGGGTGAACTCTTGATCATTGAGGCCGATGCGACCGGCGCCCGACTGAAGCGATCGGCCCAAGCCATGCACCAGCTGATCTTCCGAGCGGACGGCAGCTTCGACCTAGGTCAGCCTGAATCCCTCCGCTACCGCGTCCTGCGAAGCCAGGACGAGCGGATCACGGAGCTTGAGGAGTCGCTCAACGCCGGCGGCCCGCCGTCCCGGTATCGGCGCGTTTTGCTGGCGGCGCCGAGTCTGGCCGATTTGGAGTGTGTTTCAGGTGATTACCGATCCCCGGAGTTGGGCACGACCTATCGGGTATCGGTCGATGACGGCCAGTTGGTCGCCCGCACGATCCTGAAGGGCGATCCCATCACGTTCAGGCCTGCCGTGGAGGGAAGCTTTATGTCGGACGACGACGCCATGACCACGTTCACGGTCAGCCGCGGACCGGGCGGCCAGGCGCGGTCGATCACCGTCAATTCCAGCCGGATGGCGGGTGTGATCTTGAACCGGGAGCCGGCGTGAGGCCCAGTCGGCGGTTAGGGGGACTCGGGGTCGCTAGTCAGATGGATTGCGATGGCGGCGAACCGCGGGTCACGCCCGACCGAGCTGGCGCCAGGCGCGTCGGCCTCAATGTGCATGGTGCCGACGTTGCTCAGCAACGCCACGGAGACCGCCGTTTCCTCGAACCAATAGAAGCTGCCGCTTGAGCCCAGAACGCTGCCGTTATGGCCGACAGTCCAATCGGCTCCAACGCGCCGCCGAAACAGTCCATGCCCGACGAAGTCTCCCTTGTCTGCCGGCATCCAGGCTTGCATGAATTTCAGTGACCGCGGGCTGACCAGATCGCCTCGTCGCAACGAGAGCCCGAAGCGGAGCAAGTCGCTGACGGTCGTTACTAGTCCGCCCGTGGCCCATTCCGTCGAAAGATTGGAGCGGCTTACGTCGATCAACGCTCCCTCTACCTCGGGGAAGTCAGGCGATACGCCCGCGTTGGCGACAAAGCCCGGCGTCTTGTAGTGGTAGCGATGGGCAAGGGCGGGTTCTCGCCTCGGGCGAGTGAAGCCTTCGAGAAAAGTTTGGCTCAAGCCCAGCGGATCGCAGATTCTCGCCGAGATTAGCGCACCAATGGGGACGCCTGTCGCTCGCTCAATCGCGAGGCCGAGCGGCGTGTAGTTGGTGTTGGAATACCCGTATCGCTCGCCCGGCGCGAATAAAGGGCCTTGCCGCGCACGTATTGCAGCGTCTCGCTCGGCGTCTAAATGCGCGCGGCCTCGATCTTGTCGCCCCGGCCGCTACGGATCCAGCGCGGATCTTCTTCCCAACTCGCGATCCCGCTCGTGTGGTTCATCACCTGCGCAATCGTCGCGCTTTCCGTGTTGGCCACGCCCCGGGCGGCCTCCACGCCGACGGCAGCTCCGATCGGCAGGTCCAGATCCAAATCGCCGGTCTCGGCGAGTTGCATCGCCACGACCGCGACAAAGGTCTTAGTGATGCTACCGGCGCCCATGGCATGATCGGGCGCAAGCGGCTGACCGGTCTTGATGTCATCAAACCCGGCGGCTGTGAGGTAGGGGACGGCGGCGCCCGTCCCGATGGCGACCGCCACGCCCGGCGCACCGCGCCTGAGATAGACGTCAAGCAGCCCCGCCAGTTCGCGAGCGACACCCATGGCAGTCACCAGGCGTTGGAGGCGACGCATTCGCTGGTGAGATCGCCCAGCGGAAGGGTAAGGGTGCTGGGATGATCCACAGTCTGGACTAGGCGAATGGTTTCGCGATGGGCGTCGGCGGACGTTTGCTCGGCGACCGGCTTGGCCGAATTCCAGTTCTTCTCTGTGTCAGGCCGGTTGATGCTCTCCAACACAAGCCGCAGGCGAGAGCCCTGCGGCGCTCTGATCGCGAACCATTGACCGGGGCCCAGGTCGTAGCTGTCGATCGCCCCTGGTGTGACGAGTTCGGCCTTCGTCAGGGAGTGGCGATAGCGGGCGCGCACGGCCGCTTGGGTCAGCCAATGAGCCTTGCCGTCAGGGGTCACCAAGTAGAGGCGATAGTCGATGTCGGCGTCAGGTCCATCGATCGCTAACGAAAGCTTGATCTTCGCCTGGCCATCAATTTCAGTGGCCTGCGCCATTGGAAGCGACTGAAAGACCAAGCCCTCGCCGTGAAGATCATCTCCCGGTAGGGCGTTGGACGCCTCGGCATGGCTCAGATCCGTCGGATCAGAAATCCACATGCCGCCGGTGGCGCCGACGGCGCTCTCCTGCAGCGTTCCCGCGTGTCTCAGGGTTCCTGCGCCGGCGACAGCGTTCAGATAGAGTTTCTGCGTCCGCTGTGTCACGCCCGCGACAGTGTCGGCGTATTTCCAGCACTCGGCGCCCTCGCCAGACACGTAGTAGGCCACGTGCTTCTTAAGGAAGGCGGGCCGAGGTCCACCAAGCATTGCGTAGCGATACCATTCGAGATGGAGACGCATTAGATCCACCAAGCTGGCCGGACCGAAATGTTCACCATCGAAGTTCTGCGTGGGCCCGCGCGTACCGAAGTGATTCCAAGGTCCGATCACCAGATAATAGTTGGAGGGGAGGGTCCCTTCGGGCGTGGTAACCAGATCGGCGAGATAGGACATGACGCCCATCTGAGCATCATCATGGGTGCCCGTGATTGTGAGCATCGGCAGCTTGACCCCTGCGACTTCACCTTTCGATGGAGAAAGTCGACGCCAATAGGCGTCAAGCTCGGGGTGCTGGATCCAGGTCTGAAAAGTTGGGCTAGGATTGCCGGCTTCGCTGTCCAACCTCGAAAAGGGCAAACCCGCATGGTAGGCGCGATTGTTTAAATCCGTCCAGAGCTGGTCGTCTTCAAACAAATTGAGGTAAAGCGGGCGTCCAGTCGTATACGTCAACCATTGAATGATATAGGCCGGAAAAATGTTGTTGGGCGCAGGGAAATCAACGCCGGCCCGTGCGCTGGCAGCAGGAGCGATGGTGGTGAGGTGCGGCGGATGCAGCGCCGCGACCTGCCACTGGTCGAGCCCGGCATAGGATCCACCGAACATTCCGACATGGCCGTCCGACCAGGGCTGCCGAGCGAGCCACTCAACGACATCGTAGCCATCCTCGGCCTCATGCACCAAGGGCTGGAAGACGCCCGGCGAATCGCCGCGACCACGGGAATCTACGACAACGTAGGCAAGACCGTGTCTAGCGAAGTAAGATCCTGTGGGATGGCTCGCGTCTCCCGCATATGGGGTGATCATCAACACTGCGGGAATCGGCGTCAGGATTCCGACTGGTCGAAAAAGGGTTGCATTTAAGTAGGCGCCGTCCCGCATGGGGATGTGGACATGCATCTGGAGCGCCGCGGTAGTCGTGAGGGGCGTTTTCCCAAAGCAAGGCGATAGCCCCCCCACCCAAGTCGCGCCAGCAAGTAGCGACGCGACGGCGAGCGCAAACAGCTGAACAGGAAGGACGCGGCGTCCGCCCTCCGCCGCCCTCGACGCCCGAGGGGGCCGAACTTGACGTGAACACTTCATCGAAACGCCTCCACGGTCGTGGGGCCGCGAGCGCACAACCGCACGTAGCTCAAACCAGGCCGCCGCCGGGGGCGTCTGCGTCTGACGCAAATATCCCAGTTTTGCCCTTCTCTAGCAAGAGAATATATGGCCGATATTCTCCGATTAGACTAGACAGGCCGCGGCAGATAATTGAGGATGGGGGGATTGGATGGTGCCGCATAGCGGAATGGGCTTTGCGTTTGTGCGTAATGGATCTGTGGGGCCCTAGCAATTTTGGCCGACGGATCGCCCGTCGCCCAAGAAAACCCAATGATCGCCCGAACGGTCTCGAAGGTCAGAAAGCTCAAAGCCATGCGGATTTTGATATGTGGTTTAGAAACGGAGACGAATACCTTCGCGCCGTGGCCCACCGGGTCCGCGAGTTTTCGCGACCAGCTTTTCCGAGGCGATGCGAGCTGCCGATCGACGGAAACCGGCGGCGGGTTGGCGCGTCTATACCACGAACTCGGAACTGCGTCGGGCCACGACGTCATCGAAGGCCTTTTCGCATATGCCGAGCCGTCAGGTCCCACGATCCAACACGTCTACGAAGAAATGCGTGATGAGATCGTGGAGCAGATCGCCCAAGCGGAACCGATCGATATCGTCCTCCTACTCCTTCATGGCGCGATGGTGTCGTCGGAGTGTGACGACTGCGAGGGCGATCTTCTTGATCGGATTAGAGCCAAGGTGGGCCCTGAAACAGTGATTGGCGCAGTCCTTGACCCGCACGCCCACCTCACCGAGCGCATGGCGGCCAATGCCGACATTTTGATCTTCGCCAAGTACTACCCGCATGATGACTACCTCCCGCGCGCTCGTGAGTTGTTCGCCCTTTCGGTGCGGGCCCGTGTGCGCGAGATATCCCCCGTCACCGCCGTCTTCGACTGCCGAATGATCGGGTTTTATCCGACGACCCGCGAGCCGATGATTGGGTTTGTGCAACGCCTCCTCACCGCGGAACTCGAGCCGAAAATCCTCTCAGTCAGCCTCGTTCACGGCTTCCCTTGGGGAGATACCTACGACAGCGGGTCGAAGGTGCTCGTCGTCGCCGACGGCGATCGAGCGCTGGCGACGCAAACAGCCGAACGCCTGGGCAAAGAGTTCTATAATCTTCGCTCGGCGCTCTTGCCTCAAATGCCGGACATCAAAGCCGCACTACGACAGGCGGCGAGCCTCGAAGGCCTAGTGGTCCTGGCCGACACGGCGGACAATGCCGGCGGCGGCGCGCCGGGCGACAATACGGCCTTGTTGCAGGCGCTTCTCGACCAGGGTCTGAGCGCGGCCGCGCTGGGCTGTATCTGGGATCCTATCGCCGCCGCTATCTGTGCGGAAGCAGGGCAGGGCGCAAGGCTTGCTATCCGGCTCGGCGGAAAATCGGGGCCGGCATCCAGCGACCCACTCGACCTGGACGTGACCGTGCGCTCGGTCGTCGACAATCACAGCCAGACAGGGCTTGGCGGCGCTAGGACGGCGCTCGGCCTATCGGTATGGCTGGACGTCGAGGGCATCGCCGTGGTGGTCACGTCAATCCGCGCTCAGGTCTTCCACCCGGATGCCTTCACGGGTCTTGGGATCGACATCAGCCAATTGAAACTAATCGCTGTAAAGTCGAGCCAGCATTTTATGTCTGGTTTCGGGTCCCTGGCGGACCACGTCATTACTGTTGCGACCCCCGGGGCTGTGCAGATGAATTTCGCGGACATTTCCTATGTCAAGCGCCGCGACGCCCCGTTCTTTCCTCGCCATCCTGATCCGCTGTCGGTTAGTTCGTCTTGTTAGGACAGGCGCAAGCTTCGAATCTATTGCATTGGGCTGAATTTCTAGGTGCGTAGAACCGCACCGATCCACGTCGCAACTCTCATTTGAGGTCTCCACGGAGCTCTTGCTAAGTCGTCGCAGTTTGGGACCGATGATGAACGCTCGCACTACCGCCGCCCGGAGCGGCAACGCCACCCGCGATATCATTGCTGAACTGGACGGCAAGGTGCGCTGGCTATCCGCCTGGACCATCCACAACGCCAACCACCTACGCGAAAGCCGCGACGGTCTGAAAGTCGGTGGCCATCAGGCGTCTTCAGCATCAATAGCCACCATCATGTCGGCGCTCTATTTCTCGGTGCTGGAGCCACAGGACCGGGTGGCGGTGAAACCGCACGCTAGCCCGGTGTTCCACGCCATCCAGTATCTGTACGGCCGCCAGTCACTGGACCAACTGCAGCGGTTCCGTGCTCTGGGGGGAGCCCAGTCCTATCCCTCGCGTACCAAGGACAAGGATGAGGTCGACTTCTCCACCGGTTCGGTCGGGCTAGGCGTCGCCATGACCGCTTTCGCCTCAATCACCCAGGATTACATGCTGGCGCACGGGCTACTGGCTCCGGAGAAGGCCGGGCGGATGATCTCGCTGCTAGGCGACGCCGAATTGGACGAGGGGAATATCTATGAGTGCGTGATCGAGGGGGCCAAACACGATCTGAGGAACTGCTGGTGGATCGTCGACTATAATCGCCAGAGCCTGGACGCGACGGCCTCGGACTCGATGTTTCGGCACTTCGCCGACATCTTCGCCGCCGTCGGCTGGGATGTCATCACCCTGAAATATGGCCGCGATCTACAGGCTGTCTTCGCTCAGAAGGACGGTGAGCATCTGGAGCAGTGGATCGATGAGTGCCCTAACGATCTCTATGCGGCCCTGAGCTTCCAGGGCGGGGCGGCGTGGCGGGCGCGGCTGGAGGCCGATATTGGGCGCGAACCTGGAATGAACGCGCTGCTCGCCTCCTATGACGACGACGCCCTGGCGGCGTTGATGACCAATCTAGCCGGACATGACTTGGGCCTGCTGCTGGACACCTTCCATGCCGTCAAGGACGATCGGCCTAAATTCTTCATCGCCTATACCATCAAGGGCTTCGGCCTCCCGTTTCAGGGGCACAAGGACAACCATTCCGGTTTGATGACGCCCACCCAGATGGAGACCTTCCAGGCGCGGATGGGGGTGCCGGCGGGGCAAGAATGGGACAAGTTCGCGGGCCTGGCGCGTGATGCCGAGGATTATCGTCACTTTTTGCGCGGCACGCCCTTCGCCGGGCGCGACCTGACGCGTGTCGCCGCGCCGCGAGTGCCGGTGCCGAGCGTTGAGGCCTTTCCGCAGCCCACCGGGCGCCAGTCGACTCAAGTGGCGTTCGGGAAAATCCTCAATGATTTAGCTCGCGCTGGCGGCCCGCTGGCCGACGCCATTGTCACCACCTCGCCGGACGTGACCGTGTCGACCAATCTGGGCGGCTTCGTCAATCAGCGCGGCCTGTTCGCGCGAGATGTGAAGCGCGACCAGTTCAAGGACGCCAATATCGCGTCGGCGCAAAAATGGATCATGGGCCCCAAGGGTCAACATATCGAACTGGGCATAGCCGAGAACAACCTATTTCTGCTCTTGGGCGCACTAGGCTTAGCCGGGGACCTGTTCGGCCAGAGGGTGATCCCGGTGGGCACACTCTATGATCCGTTCATTAATCGCGGTCTCGATGCGCTGAACTATGCCTGTTACCAGGACGCCCGGTTCCTCCTCGTGGCGACGCCAGCTGGCCTGACTCTGGGGCCCGAGGGGGGGGCGCATCAGTCGATCCATACTCCGCTGATCGGCATGGCCCAGGACAAGCTCAGCTATTTCGAGCCGTCGTATGTAGACGAATTGTCGGCAATCATGCGCTGGGCTTTTGAGCACATGCAGGATCGGGACGGCGGCTCGGTCTATCTGCGCCTGTCGACCCGGTTGCTGGACCAGCCTAAGCGCGAGCTGGATGCGGTCCTGACCGGGCAGCTCATCGCAGGCGCCTATTGGGAGGTCGAGCCGCAGCCTGGCGCGGAACTCGCGGTAATCTATACTGGGGCCATCGCCGCCGAGGCGCGTGAGGCCTTTGACCAAGTGCTGGAGGACATTCCCGGCGCCGGCCTAATGGCTGTTCCCAGTCCCGATCGTCTGCATCGCGGCTGGTCGGCGGGAATTATGGGCGGCGGCTCGCACATTGAAGGACTGCTGGCGCCCCTGGCCAGCCACGCGGGCTTGGTCACCATTATCGACGGGCCGCCGGCGACTCTGTCCTGGATCGGCGGGGTGCGGGGCCACAAGGTGCGCGCACTCGGGCTGGAGCAGTTCGGTCAGTCCGGCGATCTGCCCGACCTGTACCGTGCATATCGCCTCGATGCCGAATCCATCCTCGACGCGGCCGCTGCCGCGCTCGGCTGAGGAGAAAATCCGTTGTCCATTGACGTTCTTATGCCTGCCCTGTCTCCGACGATGGAGGAAGGAATCTTGGCCAAATGGCACGTGAAGGTTGGCGATTGGGTCTCGGCCGGCGACGTCATCGCCGAGATCGAAACAGACAAGGCGACCATGGAGCTCGAGGCGGTCAACGAGGGCGTGATCGAAGCGATTCTGGTCGCTGAATGCACCGAAGGGGTCAAGGTCAATACCCTGATCGCTCGCCTGACCGGCGGGGATGAAATCGCAACGCCCACTCCAGCCCGTGTCGCCGTCGCTGCTACGGCTCTGGCCAGTGCGCTGGCGACCCCAAAAGCCGCCGCGCTAGCCCCCGCGCCGGTCGCGGTCGTTCATGCCACAGCCACCGGCGCTCACCTGCCGGCTTCCCCGCTCGCGCTGCGCCTCGCCGCCCAAGCCTGCATCGACATCCGCGCAGTCCACGGCTCCGGTCCGCAGGGCCGCATCCTACGCCGCGACGTTGAAGCGGCGTCGGGTAGGCCCGCCAGTCGAGCGCCCAGTGCGGGGGCGGCCGCTTTTCCGCAAGCCACCGCGGCGCCTCACCAAATGCAAAGCCTGGAAGACATGGGAATCGCACCCGTGTCCTACGCCCTCATACCGCTCGACGGCATAAAGAAGACCGTCGCCCGGCGAATGACCGATAGCTTCCGCGACGTGCCCCACTTCCCGCTAACCATCGATCTTGAGATCGACCGGTTGCTAGAAGCGCGGGTGCGCTTCAACTGCCTGCTGGAAAAGAGCGGGGTCAAGGCCAGCGTCAACGACCTGATCATCAAGGCCGTGGCCACAGTGCTGAAGCAGGTGCCCGAGCTCAACGCCTCCTACAGCCCCGAAGGCATCGCCATCCATCACCACGCCGACATTGCTATGGCCGTGGCCATTGATGGCGGCCTGATCACCCCGATCATCCGCTCGGCCGAAACCAAGAGCCTCGGCCAGATCGCGCGCGAGACCAAGGATTTGGCCGAGCGGGCGCGGAGAAAGAAGCTGAAGCCTGAGGAGTTTCAAGGTGGCACCTTCACCGTCTCCAACCTGGGCATGATGGGTATCAAGTCGTTCGCCTCGATCATCAATGAGCCGCAGGGTGCCATCCTCAGCGTCGGCGCCGGCGAAAAGCGGCCAGTGGTGCGTTCAGGAAACGGGGGCGATCAGCTGGCCATCGCCACGGTGATGACCGTCACCCTCACCTGTGACCATCGCGTCCTCGACGGCGCCATCGGCTCGCATTTCCTCCAGGTTTTCAGGGCCGTGGTCGAAGATCCTATCGTCATGTTGATTTAGAATAACATATTGAAATTTTACATACGTCTTGCTTCGATCGAAGGACAGGTTACGCGGCCGAGTTCCCAGGACCCTTCGGTCGTTTCTAGAAATCTTCAACGGCGGCACCGCCCATGCAATCCGGCCCACTCCACGGTTAAAGAACACTCCGCAAGGAGGTTGGCAGTTTCGGAGAGACGGTGTCGCGTTCAGTTTAGTCGTTGGGAGACAAAACAGCATCATGACGCGTTTTAAGAGGGCGGTTCTTTTGTTATACAGCTATCGAGTTTTATGTTCCGTGGCAGCTCTCTGGCAGAGTTCGATAAATGCCTTTACCTTTGCGGGTGTACGACCGTGACCAGGCTGGAGAGAATAAAGAGGGAATCGTTCGTCGGACCAATCAGGAAACAACTCCACGATGGCGCCCGCGGCCAAAAGACCGCCCACTCCAAGCGCCAGAACCTGAGCGACGCCGACGCCTGCGACACAGGCGCCAACCATTGAGTCCACATCGGAAACCAGCAGATGCCCCGTGGTTTCTACCGGCAAAACTTCTCTTCCGCGTCGGAACTCCCAGCCGAACGCGCGTCCGGTCACCGGATCGCGGAAGTGAATGCAGTCATGGCCCGCAAGATCCGTTGGCGAGCGGGGAAAGCCACGCTGATCGAGATAGGCGGGGGAGGCCACGGTGAGGACCCGGGTCTCCAGGAGCTTGCGGGTAACAAGAGCTGTGGCGACTGGCGGCTCTCCGAACCGCACCGCTAGGTCGAAGCCTTCCGCGACAAGGTCGCCGATAGCATCGCTCGCTACCAGCTCAAGGCGAAGCCCTGGATGGTGCTTCAGAAAGTCAGCAAGATGGGACGTCAGCACCAACTTGGAGAAATACGGATCGACATTGACCCGCAGCCGTCCGCGCACGATCTCGGTCGTTCCGCCAGCCTCCGCGACCGCCTCTCCGATCTCCGCGAGGGAAGGAATGACCCGTTCGTAGAGGCGCTGGCCTTCATCGGTTAGGTAAAGCGCGCGGGTGGTGCGATTGATGAGCCGAGCACCAACGCGTTCTTCAAGCCGTTGCACCGCCCTGCTTACCCCGGACGCGGTGACGCCGAGCGCATTGGCAGCCTTTGCAAAGCTGCCCGCCTCCGCCACGGCGGCCAGGACGCTGACGCCTGACAGCAATCGTCCATCGAAGGGCATGTTCGGGGTCCCTGATCCGTTGTCATCGCCAAAGAGAATGCGCAGCCATTACTGATAGCATGTCATGAGTTCTCTGACATGACGGCGTTTCTCTCAGGAACGGTCCGGGCGCACATTCCGCCTGCATCCAGAGGAGATCTTCCTATGAAGTCACAAACCAAGGCCAGCAATCGCCAAGCTCTCTTCGCGGCGCCCCTGGTCGCCCTAGCCGTCGCCGCCGCCTCTATCGCGGCTCAGTCCGCTCAAGCGCAAGGAAGGCCTATCCAGATGACCATGCAGCACGACCTCGCGAACCGCGCGAAAGAAATTCACTGGCCACAAGGTTTTGAGCCGGAGAAGGCCGACCTATTCTCCCACAACTCGCTCTTGATTAACGCCACTTGCGAAAAGGTGTGGGGCCACATCGTCGACGCAGAGAAGTGGCCCGAGTGGTATCCAAACTCCAAGAATGTGAAACTCCTAGACGGGGCCAATGTGCTCGGCGAGGGCACTACCTGGCGCTGGGAGACCTTCGGCCTGCCGTTGGAAAGCAAGGTTCATGAATATGTGCCCTACACGCGTCTCGGCTGGTACGGATACGCTCCCGGCGCGAAGCCCACATTCTATCATACTTGGTATCTTACCCCGATGGGGTCGGATTGCATGGTGGTGATGGACGAGGCTGGCGTCGGCAAAGACGCCGCTCACCTGCGTGCAACCGACGAGAGCCTCATGCACCGCGGCCACGACCTGTGGCTTGCCACGTTGAAGTGGGTTGCCGAAGGGCAGTGAGATGCATGGAGACGGCAGCCTCAAGCGGCCGTCTCCATCCGCCCAGACCAAGGCGAAATTCACGCAGAAGCGATTTGAAATCGTCGACGGGCGTGACGCGCGCCTTAAATTTGGCCCCGGCTATCTTCGCAGCTAGCGACAAGCGTCTCCATGCTGATTTTGGCGGTCAGCCAGTTATCTTGGCCCAACCGTCCCACCAACTTCGATTGCGCTTCGCCCCAGAGCGGTAGCGCCCGGTCCAGCAGGGCTCGACCTTCGGCCGTCAATTCAGCTTTGCGGCGGCCTTTGTCGATCCGCGTCTTAATTAGCGTTTGGCGTTCCAGTAATTGAAAGTTGCGGATCAAGGTGGTGCGCTCCATGCCAAGCAAATCCGCCAATTCCGTGGTGGAGCCAGCTCGCCCCTGTTCCAGGGCGATCAAAAGAATGAATTGCGTCACCTTCAGCCCCAGCGGACGGAGAAACTCCTCGTAGGACCGCGTCACCGCGCGAGACGCGCGGCGCGCTCGGATACAAGCGCATTCGGCGATGACATTGTCGGATGTGGTCATGGTCAGGCGGAGCCAGCGTAAAGGACCTATGGGGCATCCTAGTAGGCAATGTGGAAGTCAATTCCCGCCTTGAGTTTAACACAGGTTCGCGTTGGCAGCCGACTCGGGCGTGGGCGGCGCGGGCCTTTCAGGACTAGCTTGGCCTGGGTCGAGCTTGGGCGACCGCCAAGGCTGCGTTGTGTTGATCGGGGCGGTCCTTGAAAGCGGTTCGAAGAAAGGCTTCAAAAGACTGCGGTTCATGCTCTACGAGGCGCTCCAGCTCGGCAGGGTCTGGCATTCGAACGGGGCTTGCCTCGGGTCTGGACAAGGCTCCCGCCAACGCGGTGATGTGGTTAGCCATATCGGCGTTGATGCCCGTAGACGGATTTTCCGCAAGCCTCAAAAGTTCTTGGCGCCATGCATCGGCTGAGACCGCTTCGTATCGGACTGAGCCCCTCAGGATCTCGGCAAGCGTCGCCGCGATCTGGGCGTGGCTCAGAAGCGTCGCACCAGGTGGGTATTGCACCTTGGGCCCCAAAAAGCGGTCAGGGTGTAAAATAGCTTCGGCCATGAGGTCTGCAGTGTCCGTCGCGCCTATCCACGGTAGTCTAGCCTCGCCGAAATTGTTGCGGATCACACCCTCCGCTTCAATTGAATGGCGATGCAGCAACAGGATGTTTTCGAAAAAGAACGCTGCAACACGCAAGATGATCGGCTCTAGGCCGGCCCAAGCAAACACTTCCTCTGCCAGCCATTGCGCACGCCCCAAGGGCGAGGGGCTTTGAGGTTGTGCGGGAGCCATCGACAAGACGACGATACGGGGTGGCGTACCGCTCTCTCGGGCTGCCGATGCAAAGGCGGCGGCAGCTTCAACTATGCCAGGCCCAACTGGGAAGGTGAATGTCGCCGCACCTACGCCGTCGAAGGCGGCGAGCAGGCTAGCCCGGTCGCGCAGATCGCCAATGACCGATTCCGCGCCCAGGGCTTCCAGGGCGGCTGACCGGTCATCTCGACGCCGCACTAGCACCTTCACCGTCTGTCCAGCATCGAGCAGCCGTCGCGTGACATGCGCACCCGTCGACCCATGGCGCCCGGTTGCGCCGGTAATCAAAACAGCTTCACTCATCGTTCCACATCACCTGTCCGCTTAAACGGCCCGCATCACGGCCGCCTCACCGCTTGCACCCGAGCAGATGGGAGCGGATTAGCGTGTATCTACACGTATGGTGCGAACCTTTGGCTGCCTTTGTCAAGCCATAGCAACGATTGCAGTCGACAGGGTTTGGCCTCAGCGGTGCTGCGCCTTGCCAGCGCTCCACCGGGATTTCTGCGAGCCGTCAAATGTCTTTCCAGGGTCAGGCTTGGCGGTCTATTCCCTAGGAGCAAAGGGACATCTGGCGAAGACCTCCAAATAGGCGCCCGCTTTCATGTGGAATTCGGGGGCATTTCCTCGATTGAGAGACAGGCCGACACAATCGATCTTACAACGTCGCTGGTGACCTCCTTGCCGGAGCCGCGCTCGATCCGGTCGCGGTGCGGAAGCAGCTTGGGCGTTCTCTCAGCAATCCGGGAAGCGACAAATGGCTGACGATTTGAACGATAGTCTCATCTTCGTGAAGGTGGTCCAGGGCGGAAGCTTCACGGCCGCCGCCAAGGCGCTCGGGGTCCCTAAGACCACGATAAGCCGCAAGGTGAAGGAACTTGAGGGCCGGCTAAAGATTCAGCTCCTCCATAGAACGACCCGCCGCCTGGGTCTGACTGAGGCAGGCGAAATCTACTTCCGATATTGCGAACCTATCGGCCAAGCGCTGATCGATGCAGAGGCGGCCGTCACTCAGTTGCACGGCGAACCACGGGGGCGGTTGCGCATCACGTCGTCCTATTCGGTGATGGTGTCGCTCGTCAGTCCTTTGCTGGCCGAGTTTAGAACCCTCTATCCGACAGTGATGGTGGACCTGATATTGAGCCACCAGACGCTTGACCTTGTGAAGGATGAAATCGACCTCGCATTGAGGATGGGCCCGTTGCCAGATTCAAGCATGGTGGCGCGACGTTTGGCGACCCTGCCTAACCGTGTCTACGGCAGCCCTGGCTATCTGGCAGCAAACGGTGAACCGCAGAAGCCTGAGGACCTAGCCGGCCATGCGGCCCTGACCACCCGCGTAGCTAAACGGGCCGACGGCTTCGTCTGGTCGATGCACAGAGAAAGCCCACCCCGAGATTATCCGATCAATCCCGTGATTGTGGCCGACGACCCGGAAGCGCTGAAGGCGCCCCTGGTTGCGGGCGCCGGGTTGATGCTGGCAACAGATATGATCATGCGCCGGCCATTGGCCGAGGGGTTGGTGCAGCCGGTGCTGCCGGGCTGGTTCGGCCGCTCGCCGGACCTGCATGCTCTCTTTCCACGAGGCAACACTCACGTCCCCAAGCTGCGAGCGTTCGTTGACTTTCTAGTGGGCCGGCTCGATCTCGCACCCTAAGGGGGCGCCTGGAAGGTCAACGGACTAGATTGTAGCGCAAGCTAATCTGTAGCCGTAGGTCGTCGCGGATCTCGCTGTCTTGCGACTGACGTCGGCCGTAGAGCCCTTCCATCCCGGCATAGAAGCTGGGACTGCCCGCCCAGATCAGGTTCACGGCGGCGTACTGACTCGTCCGGAAGGCCGTCGGCATCAGGAAGGCGCTGTGCTCCAGGGTGATATCCCCTACCACCACATTGGACCGCCAGGCCGTGTTCCAGGCGTGGGTGACGCCGACATATCCCCCGAGTAGCCCTAACGGCTCAAGGTCGCCGCCGGGGGAGATGGTGGCGTCGTAGCCCTTCCCGGAGAGGTCGTTGAGATATCGGCTGATCCCCTGGCCGCTCGTAGCACCGCCAACCAGATAGTCGCCTCCAAGTTTCACTACCCCGGAGATATTCCCGCCATAACCCTGAGCCTCGTGGGTGGTGGCTCCATTGTTGTAGCCCAGTTCCCGATATAGGGCCGCCACCTGGATGTGGCCCCAGCGCTGCTCCAGCCGCCAGGCGCCAACCAGGTCCGGCCCCTGTTGCACGGCGACCTGGCCTGGGCCCAGGGTCACGTCCGTGGACGGCTTTTCCGCGGACAGCGAGACGGTTATGCTGTGACCTAAAGATAGGATTTCGCGGATCGAGGGCAGGCGGATGAGCGCTTCGCTGCCGGGACCCTGGTCGTCGAGGGTCTCGGCCAGGGCGTCGGGATCGGTGAAGGCGCTGTAGCCGAAGCCGGCGTAGGTGGTCCCTGCCTGCCCATAGGCCTGCCGTAGGTGAAAGGCGGCCGAGCCCGTCCCTGTATAGAAGTCGTTCTCGAAATAGATTCGCAACGGTCCGAGTAGCCCAGGACTGCGGATGTCGAGATTGAACCGGGTCGCATAAGGGTCGATGTTGACGGTGCTGTAGCGGCCGCCGCTGGTCGGAATCTGAGACGTGACAAAGCCGTCCGGACTACCAGAGGGGGCGGTATCGTAAGTCGTGTTGACCTTGGCGAAGCCGCCGAACTTGATCAGGGTTTGGGTTCCGGGGATTTGCCAGAAGCCTTTGAGTTCGGGGTTGTCGGGCGGGGCTGTGGCGGCGGGGCGCGCCGCGCCAGTCTCGGCATCTCCAAAGGTTTGGCGGGCGGGCGCGACAGAGGAATGCAAGCCCTGCGCCTCGGCAGCGGTCAGCACAGGCTGGGTCGAATTCTGTCTGAGGGGCGGAGGCTCTGTGGGGGGCGCCGAAGGCTGGATAGGCACCGTCGAAATCGGGGCGGCGGCGGGCGGCTCGTTTTTATCAAGACGGGTCTCAAGATCGCTGAGACGATGTTGCATCGCCACGAGCTGCGTTTTCAGGGCGAGGACTTCCGCTTGAAGAGCCGCAGTGTCCGCGTCCTCAGCGCACGCCCGGGCGACGCCACCGCCTAGGGCGAAGATTGCGGCTACGACCAAGATCGGGACAGAGCGGACGCCAAGGGGCGCGGTCGATTGCTCAACGAACGCTTTCATCTTCGTCCCCTCGGAGATGACGGCTTGAGTGTTCGGCGGCTGCCGATGCCTTGAAACGGGCTGGGGCGCCGGGCTTTGACGCCCGGCGCCCAGAAGATGTCGGGCGCTACTGCATCGCGCCGTAGGGGGTCGGGGCCCAGGCGTAGCCGTCCCCTTGCACCCGCACATGCCCGAGACCTGGGAAGGAGATGTGGGCGCCACCGACCAAGACGCCCTCCTTGGCGGCGAGGTCGAGCAGGCGCTTGCGGGTCCCCACGGCAGCGGCGTGATCGACGTCATATTCGATGGCGACATTGGGATCGGCGAACTGCGACTCGGCGGAATGGATCACATCGCCCCAAAGCAGGAGCCGTTGACCCTTGCTCTCGATTAGATAGGCGGTGTGCCCGGGGGTATGGCCGTAGGCCGGAACAGAGCGTATCCCCGGAAAGAGTTCAGCCGCTCCCTCGAAGGGCCGCAACTTGCCGGCCGTTACAACCGGATCCACCGTCTGGTGAGAGGTCTTGAAGGTGGTCTTCTTGTCGGGGTTGGCGGCTTCGGCGGCGGCGCTCAGCCAGAAATCGCTGTCGTGCTTGTCGACGTATACGACGGCGTTGGGGAAGACGAGCTTCCCGCCGATGCTGAGCCCGCCGGAGTGATCGGCGTGGATGTGGGTCAAAAGGATCGCATCGATCTGCTCGGGCTGATATCCGGCCGCACGCAGGTTTTTCACAAGCAAGCCGCCCGAATGCGGGCCGAATAGCTCACCTGCGCCCGTATCGACCAGGATCAGCTTGGAGCCGGTATTGATGAGAAAGGTGTTAATCGAGATCTCGGTCGGCGGCGTCTCGTGGTCGGCGGCGAGTGCTTTGGTCACCACCTCACTCGGCTTCATGATCTCGGCCTCGTCGCGCGACGCCGTGCCGTCCGACAAGGCGGTGATCTCATCGTCGCCAAGCATCATTCGGTAGACGCCCGGCGCTTGGGTGCGGATTTGAGGCGCGGCCGCGGCAGCGATCGAAGTAACCGAAACCGTCACTACCGTAGCGATTAGAATGGACGCCAACGACCGGAGGGCGGTCGAGGCCAGTGTCTTGCGAATGTTCTTAGGTGACATGTCAGTCCCCGCTCGTGATCGTCCCGGATTGGGCTGACACGAGATTGCTCGCGGACGGTCCCTGCGTCTATTCCGGCGATCGGTGAACACTGTCCCGTCACCGGGACAATGAAATCCACGTCCGCTCCTCTGTTGGGTTGAGGAGTTGTAACCCCCAGTGTTATGCCAGATGCGTCGCCGCCTCTCACCTTGCGCCCTCTAAGGCGGCCCCTCCGCTTCCGTTGTAAGAAGGTCGGACAGATGACCGCCTCTCCTCTGCTGTTCATCAATGCGGCGCTCTACGACGGCGGGGAGACGGTGCAGCCCGGCATGCAGGTCCTGGTCGCCGACGGCCTTATCCAGGCCGTAGGCCCTGAGATCACCAAGCCTTGTGCCGATTGCGAGGTGATCGACCTGAGCGGCCGCACCCTGATGCCAGGCCTGATCGACGCTCACGTGCACGTCTGGCTCAGTGACCTGGACCTGGCGCGAGCGACCGATCGGCGCGACCCCTATATCGCCGCCTTCGCCTTCAAGACGCTCAGGCGGATGCTTGCACGGGGGTTCACCACGGTGCGCGACGCTGGCGGCACCGATGTCGGATTCGTCTTGGCGTTGGAGGCGGGACTCGCGCAGGGGCCACGGCTGCTGCACGCTGGACGGTTCATCTCTCAGACTGGCGGTCACTTCGACGTTCGCCGGGCGGATTCGTTCAGCTTCGGCTGCGCCTGCGCCTTGCGCGCGAGCGGCGCTGCACGGTTCGCCTGCATCGCCGACGGCGCCGACGAGGTCCGGCGCGCTGTGCGCGAGGAACTGCGCAAGGGCGCCCAGCAGATCAAATTGATGGCCTCGGGCGGCGTGGCAAGCCCTACGGATCCGCTGGATCGAATGCAGTTCAGCGACGATGAAATCCGGGCCGCTGTGGAAGAAGCAGAGCGACACGGGACCTACGTTATGGCCCACTGCCATCCCGCCTCGGCGATCAAGCGGTGCGCCGAACTCGGGGTCCGCTCGATCGAGCATGGCTCGTTTATGGATGCGGACGCTGCCGAGGCGGTCGCCAAGGCCGGCGCCTATGTGGTTCCCACCATGGCCACGGTCTGGGCCTTGGTTGAGGACGGGGCGCTTCAGGGCTTGCCTGAGGCTAGCCAGGTCAAGGCCAGGGCTTTGTCCGAGGGGGTGTTGCGGGGTCTGCGCGTCATGCGCGAGCACAGCCTGAAGATAGGGTTTGGCACCGACCTCCTGGGGCCGCAGCAGGATCGTCAGGTTACCGAGTTCCGGCTGCGCTCTCAGGTTTTCACGCCAGCCGAGATTCTGCGCGCCGCCACTCGCGTGAACGCGGAGATTTTGCGCCTGGACGACCGCATCGGCCGAGTTGCCAAGGGGTTCGCCGCAGACCTGATCGTGGTCGATGGCAATCCTCTGCAGAATCTTGACCTTCTGAGCGATTCAGAGGGGAGGCATATTCCTCTGGTGATGCAGGGGGGGCAGATCATCAAGCGCTCAGGCGTGTTGGCCGCGGGGCGCTGAGACTGCACTCCACAGCGGCAGAGTTCACCGCTTCAGGGCGCGCTCAGTCTCGGAGCGAGCGCGCGGAATTGGGACTTCATGCCCCCACCCCATTCTCAAAACGCCAAGCGAATCCGCCTTGGATCCGTTGGACACGACCGGCTCCCGACGCGGGAAAGTGGGAGCTGAACACCCCTGCCTGATTGTCGGCGGCGAAGGCTAAAGCCCAAGCGCGCGAGCGAATCGAATCCTCGGCGAAAGCATCGAAAAGGGAGTTCCAGTGTGGCCGCGTAACCTGAACTGGATAGTGCATCACGTCGCCGGGGAAGATGGCGGTCTGGCAGGCCGAGCGAAGCACGATCGAAGCGTGAGCCTGGGTGTGGCCTGGGGTCAAATGAAAGGAGATGCCCTCTAGGATCTCCGAACCATCGACCACGACCATGTCGGCTAGGCCGGCGGCGATAATAGGATCGACACTGTCGACCCGGACGGCGAAGCTAGTGCGGTTACGAGCGCTGAGGTTGGCTGGATCGCTGAAATAGGCGTACTCGGCCTGAGAGAAGACATAGCGAGCGTTAGGAAACGTTGGGATCCAACAACCGTCTTGCAGGCGAGTGTTCCAGCCCACATGGTCCACATGCAGGTGGGTCAGCAGCACGTAATCTACTTCCTCTGGGACGACCCCGGCCAGCGCCAGACGCTCTAGGAAAGGGGTGTGGAGGTTGTGGAAATAGGGCGCGAACGGGCGTTGTTTGTCGTTGCCCGAGCCCGTGTCGATAAGGATGGTGCGACCGCGGTCGCGTACTAACCAGCTATGGACGTTGAGGATCACGTGCTCGCCCGTGGCGTCGGTTGCCGCTGGAGGCAGTCGCGGCAGCAAACGTTCGCGCGCCTCGTCCCATGCGGGGATGAGCTGGGATGGGGTGAAACCGGAGAGCTGCAGTTCGGGAATGCGGGTAATGGTTGCATCCCCGACTTGGTAGGGGGCCTCCGTGATCATCTTAGTTCCCTTGCTTTGAAGGCGGGGAGCTCGCGTGGCCCTGCTTAAAGGCGGAGGCGATCAAGCTGGCGACCTGCTCGCTCCATCCGCCATCAGGCAGTAGCGTACGCCCCTGGGTTACGGTAATTTAGGCACTACACAGCTAGAGGATTAGCCCCCGATTTGGTAACAACTGTTTCGCATGTGGGACAATCGCCCCTTTCCGACGGTGTCCGTTCGGCCTTAGACGATTTCCAGGGTCGCGCGGTGTGTCGTAGCGGACGTAGGGCGCAAACTGTCCGCGCCCCCTTAGCCCGATCGCCATGCTTAAGGTGCAGATCCGCTGCCAAGTTTGACCGTTAGCCGCGCTTATACAGTCGGAAATTGGCGCGTTCCCAAGGCCGGGCTCACTCGGACTACACATCTGCAATCGCTTAATAATTTCTGTGGGACGCGGTGCTTGTCGGGTGGTTCGACGAGCTCGGCGGGCCAATTTCCAATTGAAGGACCGACCAAGCTGCTTTTGCCAGGTGCTAAACAACCGCTTGCGGGTCGCTTGAGCGATGGACGTTAAGGCAGACAGATAGGCGGCAGCCGATGGGCGAACAGATGTCCGAACACGACGTGGTAGAGTTGTCGGAGGACCTAAGGCGGGCCATCGGTGCTTTTGTGCGCGCGGTTTACAATGACCCCGCCGCACGGAAGTCCGCCCAAACCGAAACCCTTGGCCTTCTCGACCGCGAGGGTCCGATGAATGTCGCGAGCCTGGCCGAAGCGCGTAACGTCACGCACCAGACTATGAGGCTGATCGTAGGGCAGCTGGAGAAGGCCGCGCTGATTCAGCGCGCGCACGATCCCGCTGACAGGCGCAGCCAGCTAATTTCGATCTCGAATGTGGGGCGAGCCGAGTTGGTGCGAGGGCAAGCCCTCCGAGCATCGAAGATCGAGGGCCTCATCCGCACGACCCTATCGACCGAAGAGCTCAGAATTCTCCGCAGCTCGGTCGGGCTTCTTGATCGCATGACCGCGGCTACCGACGTTAACTGCCCCTGAGCTGCGCAAGGACGCTAGGAAGCGTATTGATTCCCCAATGTTCAACGTAGCGCCCGTTTATTACACGAACGATGTCGATCACTTCAATAGAGACTGGTCTTCCGGTCGGCGCAATCCCCATCAGTGGGCCTGTATGGGTTCCGGAAATAGTTTTGCGTGTGGCTACTTTCTCCCCTGTAGTGATCTGATCGTGGATCGTCACGAAAAGCCCCGCTAGCGCGGGCCGCAGGACGTTCTCAAAGGTGTTCCACATGCCCTCAGGCCCATCCGATGCGCCAGCAGGGGCAGAATGGTTCACGAAGTCCGGGTCCATGAGAGCCTCGAACGCTTCCCGCTGCCCTTTCCCGATTACCTCCTCATTAAACCGGCGAACCACGGCTGCGATATCTTCCGAGGACATGATGCTCTCCGCATGTCGAGAGGCGCGGTATATATACAGGCATGCTGTATATCAACCGTATCCAGCCGAACTGGGGGCGGGCGTCAAAACCGCGGGCAATTTGGTGCCTTCACGGCATTCCTCCAGGCGGAGATCAGTTTTGCGGGGCTATGAGGTCACGCAGCACATCCTCGAATGGAACAGACCCAGAGCGGCGCTCGACGCCGGGGCGGCCAAAGTCGATCCAACCCTCGTTGAAACCGTCGAGCATGCCGATCCGGGCTTCGGGGTGTCCCATGCCCTCGCTGCGGAAGCGTTCCTCCCAGCAGTCCCTTGGGACCGCGAGGACCTTGACAGGTCGGCCGAGCGCGGCGGCGAAACCCGCCGCTTCGTCGTTCGGGCTGTACTTGCGGGGGCCTGAGAGCTCAATGGTCCGCACGCCCACCCAATCCTCCCGCAAAAGGTCAGCGGCGACACTGCCGATGTCGCGCACGCTCACCATCTCGATCGTCCGATCAAGCGGCTGCAGATAGCTGTGGATCTGCCCCTCGCGCGCCGCGGCGACATCCCACGCGGCATTCTCCATAAACCAGCCGGCGCGGAGGAGGGCGACGGGGATTGCGACGTCACGGAGCATCACCTCGAAGATCTGCGATCGGTTCAGCAGATTGAACTGAGTCGCATTGGCGCCGATCGTCGACAAGAGGACGAGACGCTCGGGGTTTGCTCTGGCGATGGCCTGGCGGGTCGCCTCTGCGATCAGGCGGCTGTCGAGGAAGAGGGCCTCAGAATCATAGTTCGGCGGGTTCATCAGGAACACGCCGGCGGCGCCGGCGAAGGCGCAGGCAAGACCTTCGGTATCGGCCGCGTCAGGCACAACGGCGAGCTCGCATCCCCGCTCTTTCCACGCCGCGCCTTTGTCTTCCGAGCGCACGACCGCCCGCACTGGCAGGCCTGCGCCGAGGAGGGTCTCGGCAACAACACCGCCCACTTTTCCTGTGATGCCTGTGACCACGAACATGCTGAGCTCTCCTCGACCCGCGACCGATGGCGCGTTGGCGACCAGGTACGATTTTCGGGAGCTTTGAATTAGGTGCGGGCTTGGCATATGTCTTTTGCTTGTATGCAAGGATCAGCTCGTTGGCGATTGATGGACGATTGCTTTCTGGAATGAGCGTCCTCGCCGCCGTGGTGGAGGGCGGCAGCTTTACACACGCCGGTGAGCTGCTCGGCCTGTCGCCCTCCGGGATCAGCCGGTCGATCACGAGGCTCGAAGCGCGTGTAGGCGTTCGGTTGCTCGACCGCACCACGCGGTCCTTGCGCCTGACCAATGAAGGCGCGCGGCTTTATGAGTTGGCGGCCCCGCATATGGCAGGGATCGAGGAGGCCGCAAACTTCACATCAGGCGCTGCGGCCGCCGTGCACGGCGCATTGAAGGCGAGCGCCAATCCAATCTTCGCCCGCCATATCCTGGCGCCGCGTCTACCGGACTTCCTCCAACGCTACCCGGAACTCAAGCTGACGGTCGTTCAGCAGGCCGACGTTGGCGACCTGATTTCCGAGGGTATCGACGTGGCGATCCGGTTCGGCCCTCAACCTCCGTCGATCATGTCGTCGCGACTTCTGTTGGAGACGCGGGTCGTGACGGTCGCTGCACCGGCCTATCTGGAGCAGCATGGGCGGCCGGCCACACCACGCGATCTCGCGGTTCACAACCTGGTCGAACTTATCGACCCGCGAAACAGCCGGCCCTTCGACTGGGAGCTTCGTCGCGGCGAGGAGAGCGTGGCCGTCCGCACGTCTGGGCGTCTGATCGTCACCGATGTGGACACCATGGTCGCCGCTTGCATGGCTGGTGCGGGGATCGCCCAAGTCCTCGAGGTCCACTCCAGGCCATTGATCGCGAGCGGTGCGCTTGTCGACCTCTTCCCAGATTGGCCGGACGAAACCTTTCCGCTTTACGCCGTGCGCCCCTCGCGGCGCTTGCCGCCGGCGAAGGTCGAGGCCTTTATTAAGTTCTGTGTTGAAATCTGTCGATAGGGCGGCCTGCTGGGACAACTAGTTCTGCGCCGAACAAGGCTCACCTGAACCTTTGGCGACCCTTGCGCATCCCTCATTTCGATGCGGCGCACTTGGCCAAACAAGTGATCGTCGCTCACACCGCAAGCACCTTCATCGCATGACCTCGAGGACCGGGGCCGGAAGACGCGAGTGCGCGTTCTGTTCTAAGCGCCGGCGGAATTAGTTGTTATTCCAAGATATATAAGAGACGACCTTCTGTACCTAAATAATGGGCCCCGATTCCGAACTGTCTGGGCGTTAGCGAGAGAGCTCATGGCATTGACTGTTACCGGCTTGGACCACTTGGTGCTCAACGTCAGCGACGTGGAGCAGGGCGCGGCATAGTTGCGCGGGAGCGACGCTCAATCCGGTGTTGGAGGGCCGCGCCCCTGGCGCCAGCAGCGCCGGAACGGCGACGGCGGTTTCGTCTGGCTTGGCGGCGCTGGGTCTTGCCGAAGAAACCGCAGGTTCGATCCAGAACCCCACTTCCTCCCAGGGCTTGGTCGGGATCAAGCCGACCCTCGGGCTCGTCCCGAACGCCGGGTGATTCCGCTCTGCAGCAGCCGCGATGTGGTCGGTCCGATCGCAGGTGCGTGCGGGACGCAGCGCTTTGTCTCGACGTTTTGGCGGGCTTCAGCCTTGATCGCGGCGGAGGCCTTGAAGGTCGCCTCCACGCCCAGTGTCTCGCCCTCGGGGGTGTAGGCGAAGCGAACCATGGCCAGCTCGATCACCTCGTCGCGCTGCAGGTCCTTGCCGGTGGTCTCCACACCCAGGATCAGGCCGATGCGGACGCCTTCCGGCGTAGGCGCGGGTGAGGGACCAAGCGCACGTAGCCGTCGGAGGACGCGATAGTCGCCGCTCGCCTCAACCCGAACGGCCAGCGAATTCAGCTCGGTGTCGGGAGGCGGTCGCGGTCCATCATCGGAGGAATTCGCCCGAGTCGCGCGCTGAAGTCAAAGTGACCGCGAGCGTGCGCCTCAAAGGCCAAAGACTGAATGCGATTGATCGGCTCATAGCTGCCATTGGAAGAGTCCGAATCCAGGAGGCGCTCTGCCCCACCGAGGCCTGCGGCAGCTCAACCCCTGACTCCGGATATTGAGCGACGGACAACCGCGGTGAGCCGCCACGTCGCCTAAACGGGCGGACCTGGCTCAAAAGGCGACGTTGGTAAGGGCCGCTTCTGAGCGAAATCAAGAGCTTATCGAGACCGAGAGGAAAGAAGCGCGCACGCATCGAACCCGGTCGTGACTAGCGGCCGCGCAGGAGATGGCCTCGCCGCATTGCTGCTGATCTCCGTGGCGGATACCTTCGCTCCGCGCACGACTCGCGCGCTGCCCTTAGAGACCATTAGTGGCGAACTACGACCGACAACTTCTCGCACTTGATGCCGTCGAGCTAGAGAAGTTCGTCCGGGAATGGGCGCTCCAGAAAAAGGCGGACTACTTCAAGGTCGAACGGTTCAGTGGTCCTGGCGATCGCGGGCGCGACGTGGTGGGGTTCGCCACGTCCGCGCTTCACGAGGGCGAGTGGGACAACTTCCAATGTAAGCAATATGCGACGACCTTGCCGACCGCGGGCGTGTTCCACGAGATCGGAAAGGTACTGTATTACGCGAGCCAAGGCGAATTCACCGTCCCACGCGTGTTCAACTTCGTCGCGCCCAAAGGCATCAACCGAAACTTGGCTAAGGTGTTCTTCCAGCCCACCGAATTTAAGGCCGCGCTCATCGCGGACTGGGCGGAATATTGCGAGGCCACCATCATTGATGGCCAGAAAATCCCCCTGACAGGGGAAGTTCTGAAGACCGTTCAAGACTACGACTTCTCCCGCATTGCGAAGCTTAGCATCGACGACATTCTTGGCGACGAGGCGGCTAAGCCGGTTCTCTACAAGTGGTTCGGTGCCGATCCAGGGCCGGCGCCGGCAGGCGAACACCCCGGCGCTATTAAGGCTGAAGAGTTGCCGTATCTCACGCAGCTCGTGGACGCTTATTCGGAACGAGGGGGGACGGTCATAACCGACCACCACGAGGCGGCGAACCACCCTACGTTCGGATCACACCTTGCTCGGCAGCGCGAGCGCTTCTACGACGCCGATGCGTTCAAGCGCTTCTATCGAGACAACACCGATGCTGCGGTCATCGAGGCGTTCGAAAGCGACATCTATCATGGGGTCGCCGACACGTGTGACGGTGACCACAAGGACGCGTTGGCCCGCTCTGACGCCGTCATGGCGCAAGCTGCGGCCGTGCAGCCGAGTGGCATTCTCGCTCCGCATTCTCGGGTGAAGGCCAAGCAGGGCGTCTGTCACCATTTCGCGAATGAGACGACACCGAGGCTGCGATGGCGCCGTCCGTAGTCAGCACCGCACCTCAGCTGTTCAATAGCTCGCTAGAGACGGGCGTCAGAGCGGTGATCGTCCTAAATGCCGCTTTTCCGCGGGCTTTCAGCGTTGCCGAGATCGCATGGTTCGACCATCTGGTCGTCCATACGGCCGACATTGGCGGGCCGGCGAGCCTCCATCCTGATGTCCCCCAGCGAAGCGGCGAATTGCTGGTGCGGCGGCGGCTCATCGAAGAAAGTCTGCTCGCAATGCGTCGCCTACACCTCGTGGACTTCGTGCCCGATGAGGATGCGGGGCTACTCTATCGCGCGAGCGAGGAAACCGTGGGAGTCGTTGAGCTAATGCGCTCGGCCTATGCCAAAGCATTGCGTCAACGAGCTGAGTGGCTGGCGGAGAATGTTTGCTCGCGGTCCCGGCTGGACCTTGAGGAACTCATCGCCGCCCGCATCGGCAAATGGCGCATCGAGTTCCAAGGAATCGATGATCCGAACTGGGGGATATTCTAATGCCCCGCGGCATCATCTTACGGCACCTCGCCTTCACAGGTTCGGGGAAGGAGACTGCGAAGGTCGACTTCGAGGATAAGCTCAGCCTGATCTGGGGCGCGTCGAACACCGGCAAGTCGTTCACCCTGAAAGCGCTCGACTTCCTGTTCGGCGGTTCCCGTCCGCTGCCCGATATCAATGAGAGCCGGGGCTACGACACCGCTTGGCTTGCTCTGACACTGCCGAAGGAAGGCGATGTCACCCTTTCCCGCGCGCTCCGCGGAGGCGGCTTTCTGCTCCATCGAGGCCACGTTACTGCGCCCGTCGAGGGCGAAAAGGGTCGGACCCTTCAGCCGAAACACGATCCGGTAGGTGAGGAGAACCTGTCTGCCTTCTTGCTCGGTGAACTTGACCTAAGGGGCAAGCAGATCGCCACCAATGCGTTTGGTCAGAAGCGGTCGCTGAGCTTCCGCGACCTCGACCTGACATTTTTGGTGGACGAGACCAGCATTCAGATCGAGCGCTCGCCCGTTGAAGGTGGCCAGAGAGACGACCGAACCACCGAGCGCAGTGTATTCCGGCTGCTGCTGACCGGGGTGGATGATGCCGCGGTCGTTCCGGTGGAGGATCCGAAGAAGTTCAACGCCGCGAAGCAGGTTCGGCTCGAAGTCGTCAACGACATGATCGGCGAGATAGAGGCGACCCTCGCCGACGATTTCCCCGATACGGGCGGCCTTGCCGACCAGGTGAAACGTCTAGAAGCGTCGCTCGATGGCGCGAACGCCGCGTTTGGTCAGCTCCAGACGTCGATGCGGGCTCTGATGGTCGAAAAGCAGCAGCTTTCGCGGGTCATTCCCGAAACAGGCTCCCGCCTGGATGAAATCAATCTCCATATCGACCGGTTCGAGCAGCTTCAGGACGTATACGCGTCCGATATCCAGCGGCTGGACGCCTTGGAAGAAGCCGGCTTCCTACTGTCCCTCGCGGCGAGCCGCCCATGTCCGCTTTGCGGCGCACCACCGGAAGCTCAAGCGCATGCACATGACCACGAGAATATCGCAAAGGTTCGCGAGGCGGCGCTGATCGAGATCGCAAACATACGTCGGCAGAGCGACGACCTTGGAACGACGCTAGCGGACCTGAATAGCGAACGAGACGAACTCGCGGCAGAGCTCCCGCGTCTAGAGGAACGCCTGCAAAAGCTCGAAGCGGACATCGAAGCCCTCGCGCCACAAGCCAGCCAGTCCCAGGCCGCTCTTGCTGACATCATCTCAGCCAGGGACGAGGCGAAGCGAGGCTTGGCGCTTCTAGAACAACGCGACGATCTCGTTCGGAGGCGCGACGAGTTCGATCGTGCAAAGGCCACTCCTAAGGCAGATCGCCCCACCTTCGCCATTCCGGGCGGCGTGTCTCATGAGTTCGCCCAAACAGTCGGTCGCGTCCTCAGCCTCTGGGGTTTCCCCGGCGAACGGCATGTCTCCTTCGACGACGAGACCTACGATCTGAAGATCGACGGGAAGGCACGCATTGCGAACGGCAAAGGGGTCCGCGCTGTCACCCACGCAGCGTTCAAGGTGGCTCTTCTGCTTTTCTGTCGAGAGCGCGGGCTTCCACACCCCGGCTTTTTGGTGCTCGACACGCCCCTGCTGACCTATCGCGATCCCCTGCAGAAGCCCCGCTTTGGCGAACTCGAAGCTGACGAGATCGCACTGGCGGGAACGTCGGTGAAGGATCGCTTCTTCGACCACCTCGCCTCGCTTGAGGGTCACGCCCAATTTATTATTCTGGAAAATGTCGATCCGCCCGAGGGGCTGGAAAGTCGAGCACACATCGAAGTGTTTTCTGGCGGGTCGGGTGGAAGAACCGGACTGTTTCCTCCGGCACCGGCAGGACCAGACGATGGTAGCTCAGGCGACGGTTCGCTGGCCGCTGATGCATCCGAGACTTAGCCTCGTTGCTAGCCAACTGTGTGCTACCTAGATCGCCAAAGGCACTAGGGGGCGCTGGAGTGGGTAGCTATGCAGGCCTTTACCTCGACGCCCTACAGGTCGACTGGAGCAAAAACGCGGCACCGGAACTGTGGCCAGTGCTGTTCGCTCCTGAACACTACTTTCGCCGTCCGCCAAGGCAGGCGCATCGTGATGTCCGCCGTGCGCTGAGGCGCGAATGGCAGGACAGCGACTGGTCCGAGTATTTCTACTTTCGCGCGGACGCGCGTTCCGTCTGGGATCGCCTGACCGTCCTCGGCTACAGCGAAACCCTAGTGCGTGAGTTGTGGGCTCAGTCCCGGACGGAAAGCATCAAGGACTACCGCGCCCGCACCGACAGCGGCCGCGTTCTCGCCGCTCGCGCGGACGAGATGGAGGCGCAGAACTTCGACGGATGGTGCGAGGCGATGCGCGCAGAAGCGGCCGGTAAGACTCGTTTTCACGACTACACCATCGATCAGGACCCGATCGCGGACCTCGCCGCGAAGATGATCGCACTGCAGCCGAGAACGGTATGGGCGGACGTCACGGACGTTTACGAGAGTGGGTACCTCTCCGTGGATGAGGTTCCGCACGCCAGCCTCGAGCCCTCGCGAGAGCGCGTCGATCTGGCCTTCACGAAGATCCTCATCCTCACCGAGGGACGGTCTGACCAGCGCCTCATCGAGACGGCGTTGCGGCGGTTCTACCCGCATTTGGCCGACCTTTACTCCTTCGTCGACTTTGAGGGTTTTCGCGTGGAGGGCGGCGCTTCACCAGTCGGCCGGCTGCTAAAAGGACTGGCCGGCGCGGGACTGTCGGGGCGCATCATCGCGATCTTCGACAACGACGCGGCGGGGCATGAGACCCTATTGAGCCTCAAAACAGTGCAGTTTCCGGACACCATCCGAGTGCTCACACTACCCACCAATGAACTTGCTCGTCGGTACCCGACCGTGGGGCCTACCGGCTTACAGGTCGCGGACGTGAACGGCTCGGCGTGTGCCATCGAACTCTACCTTGGTCGTCGCTCACTCACATTCGACGGCGCCCTTCTCCCGGTAAGGTGGTCGCAATGGAATCCAAGGTCACAGCGCTATCAGGGCGAACTCGAAAATAAGGGCCAAGTCGCTGAGAAATTCTTGGCGGAACTCGAAAGAGCGCAAACCCCTGCGGCCCTACAGCGCGCGTATCCAGAAATGGACGCACTATTACAGAGCCTGTTTGCTGTCTATGCTGACCCACCACTCAGGCCGCATCCCGCTCCGCTCACCACCTTACCTTCAGTGCAGAACGACGGCCGAAAGTCGCAAAATAGTCGGTAGCGACGGGCGACGCTGCCTGCGGCCCATGTGGCGCGCGGCGCGGACTCCGCGATGTGGTCCGTCACAGGGCAGGTGAGGGCGGCCAGCCGATGTCGGCCCTTCCCCCGGCCAAACAATCCCGAGGCGACGCTTATACAGAGGCTGGCACCGGTAGCACATAGTTGTCGTGCTGACAGGTCAGACACATGCGTTCCTCGTCGAGGACATTCCCTTTGCAGTCCTCGTTTCCACAGTCGGCTCGCTCGACGATGCTCGTCGCGCCACAGAGGCGGCAGTCCAATTGGGTCTCGCCGGGCGTCTTCGAACGAAGCTGAGCCATTTTGGGGAAGTCTTCAGCCCCGTAGTCAAGGTTGGCCTTTTGGTAGCAGGAGGGGCAAAGGTACGTTCGCTGCTTCTTTAGGCCAAAGAAACGCTCGGCCTCGGCGGGCTGAAGGTGCTCCAAAGCCACCTCCACATCTCCCATCACATTGTTCACGACATTCTCGCCGCCGTCGTAGAGCCTGATGCGGCTCTCGGCTTCGAGTGCGAGGCAGTGCTGGGACCAGGTTTTTCGCCATAGAGGGCTTCAGCCGCCTTCAACACATTGAGGATGAGTGTCCCGGGCTCGAAGATATCTTTCGGGACCGAGTGCATGAGGCGGTTCCGCTTGCGACGCACATCGTCGAAGAAAGCTCGGAAGTTGTCGTCGAAAGGCGGCGTGGCGATGGCGTTGTGGACGCGGATCAGGTCCACCGCGTCTACAGTGCGAAACTCACTGAAAGGCGAGTTTTCCATCGGCCACTGCCGATGCTCCTGGGCGATCAGGATGAAGGGGGAGACGGCGGCGATCCGCCCTTTAATTCCCAGTTCCATCGCCTGCTGGATCAGGCTGAATGCATTGCCAAGCGTGACCTGGGACTTCTCCCAATATTCTTCCAGGCCTACCTGATCGAGTTCCGAGCCGGTGTATTTCTCATTGGCCCCACGGAGGAGATTCGTCGCCGTTTCCCAGGCGAGGTGAAGCTGGCTCAGCCCGGCGTCGTGGAACTCCTGGGCGGTTGGAATCTCGGTGATCATGGCCGAAGCGTAGCCAAAAGATTACGCCCACAAGCGGACCTTCCCAATGCCTGAGAAGGGTCGCTGCCGGCCCAACAACGCAGCCTCTCAAGGTCCACTATCCGGCGAATGACCGGAGTCCGCTTAGGGCGTATTTCGTTGAAAAAGTTCGGTTGTCGCTGGGGGCTGGCGCTGATTCACTGAGGTGATCAGAGCGGGGTGGCGGCGATGATGGGCGAGCGTCGGACGGG